>Ga0315298_1000122_pt1 | contig 148650 bp, 109 predicted proteins | sample WHS_1_MG_FD_203077 | JGI IMG/M metagenome (GOLD analysis project Ga0315298, IMG submission 203077) | Extremophilic microbial mat communities from Washburn Hot Springs, YNP, Wyoming, USA - WHS_1_MG | ecosystem: Environmental > Aquatic > Thermal springs > Hot (42-90C) | place: USA: Wyoming...
CACCGTCAGTCTGCCACCCGGCCGCTCCCCTGACAATGTTTGTTCTACAGCTCAATCCCGCATTTCCTATCATCCAGCTCAATACCCGGCATTAACCATCCACCGCACCAACGGCAGCATCGAAGAACCAAAAGAAAATAAAATGCTTGAATAAAATCCTTAAAAATAAGTCAAATGGTGTGAACTTTTCGCCAAATACGGTTCCGGATGAAACGCCGGGTGGCGTGGAATTCAATCCGGGCGGAAAGAATAGGTGAAAACTATGAAAAAGCTGGTCATTACATTATCCATCCTGATCGTTGGGGCCGCACTGGCCCTGGCCGCCGACGCTCCAAAGAAACCCGTCTGTGACGGCAAGTGCTGTCCGGCCACGGTTGAAGGCTGCAAGAATTGCGAAAAATGCCCTTGCTGCAAGAAGGCCGCCGAAAAGGGCAAAGTTTGCCCGCGCTGCCACAAGCCTGAAAAGAAGGCCGACCAGGCCAAATAACAACCCTTTTGGGTTGATCGAAACAAAGCCAATTCCGGTTAAAAACTGGAAAAGGCTTTGTTTTGTCTTTTTCTAAAGCCCCTGAAACTGGGGATGGCGAAGCAGTTTGTCCCACATTTCCTCGCTCAATCGCTGTTGGCGATACACCGGCTTTTCAAGGGGCTGTGCGCTGCTTGAACGACGGGCACGCATCAACCAGCGGCGGCCAAGCGGCGTAGCAACCAATGCAGGGGTATTTGCTGCAATTGTAGTTTCCTCTTTCTGTCCGGTTGCATGGCCGGCGCCCACAAAAAAACCGGCGCACAAAAGCGTGACCCGCAGCATGGTACTTCGCGAATAAGTTGCCAGGGCACACCCTCTTTCCGGCGAAAGCAGCCGGTTAATTCGCTCGAAAAGCGGCAACGTCCACATCGCTGGATTTCGCATGGGCGAGTAGGCATCGTGCAAAATGGCATGGGGTTTGGGCCAAAATTCCGCTGCATCCCGCTGCAACAGCGACGGGAAATCTCCCAAAAGCGCCTCCCATTCAACGGAAAGTTTTCCGTGAATGAAACTTGCACGGCGCTCTTTTATGAGTGCGTGAATGTGCGGCTCCAGCCCGTGAAAGTAACCCAGCCTGTCGGCATTTTCGATTCCGAACTTCAACGGCTCCAGAGTGCGGTCAAAGCTTAATATCCGCAGCGTCACGGAACAGTTGCGCGCCGCGCGAATAACGGCAATGGCATTGGCCGCCGCGCCAAGGCCGATGTCCCACACTACAAATTCGGTATTTGCGCCTTGAATCCTGGACGGGATGCCAAGCTGTGAAACGTAAAGCGCCTGCGCCTCCGCTTCCGGCCCAATGACTGGGTGAAACGTCTCGCCCACCTCCAGGTCACGGATACTATACCCGCCATCAGGCAGGCGGGCCAGACAATAGCCGGAATGGATTGAATTGGATGAATTATTTGCAGGCGGCGGCCCGGCTTGAATATTCATTTCAATTTCACCAATTTAAGCGAGCCGATGTCAAACCAGACCTCGCCCTGTTTTGCGCGCAGTTCACAAACCAAAATCACTTCCATGGAAGGTTCGGTGACTTCAAACTCGAACTGGAGCGGCTTCCAGTCGGAGGTGCCTTCCAGACCGTTGGCGCGAGGCTTTTCTGTGCCTGAAATCCGAATGCCCGCGCCGGCGCCTTTTTCATCGCTGATGGCTTTGATGTTGGAACATTTTGCCACAGCCTCGAACCGGTAATGTCCTGCTGGCAAAAGCACTTCCTTGCGCCACGAACCAGAAGTCTCGCGCTGTGCGCGTATGTAGAGGGTCTTGCGATCATCAATGGTCCTGGTTTCAAATTGCGAGCTTCCACTTTCATCTCCAGGCTTCCAATCGCGCAGCCGTGCCACACCATTATCAAAAGCCAGCGGCTGGGGCGGAGGGAAATCGAGTTGTTTGCTCAAACTTGCCGCCCTGCCTGCTATTAAATCCCGCAACCTGTTGATCTGGCCCTGATAATCGCGCGCGTAATTCTTGTCTATCTGCGCAAGGGCGGTTTTGACAATCGCTCCCAGTTCCACCACGCGGTTGGTCCAGCGCTGTACTTGGAAAAGGTTGGTAAAAATTTGTTGGTATCGCTGCCGGTAAAGGCTGCGGCCCTGCGGAGCGCGCATGATTACCTGCGCCAGCAACCCATTGATCGGCCCCATGAAATTTCCGTTTGGCTCCCAGAACATCTGATCCATTCCATGCGGCAGAATCATCGCCTTGCCATCTTCGGGATTGAAATAAACCCGGTAATTGTTCGGTTTCATCACATAACCATCCCAGTCCCAAGTAAGGTTTTGCAGCACCATGAAGGATAAAAACCGGTCAACATCCAGCTTCTTGTTGATTTTTTCCCATCGCTTCTCCGCATCATTTTCCCGGGTTGCCGCCAGCAGCCCTGCCACGTCTGAATAATCATTCGGGCCGTCCCCGCAATCCTTCTGAAGCGGGGCATTGATGTCCTGACAAAATCCGCCATCGTACAGGTTCCCGTTGGGTTTCTTGTAAAACAGCCCCAGTAATTCCTTTTCAAATCCCTCCTTGAGCACGTAAAAGCCGTGGAAACGCTGGTTGATGCGAACAGTTGCGAAAGTGGTGCGGGCGGCAGGAATGCCAACCTCACGGTACATTTCCCCGCATATAAGCTCGCACATGAAACTGCCGTCCTGAACCGAATTGTTCAGATGAATCTTTTTCAACCCGTAAAAAGTTTGATTGGGAGTGAACTTGCCAAAACTAAGTGTCAATGCCGGTTTGTCATCCACACCCCGGAAACTGCCCGCCGCTCCCTTCAGATGCACCGCCACCTGTTTCCACGTCTGCCCGTCCACGGTTACATCTGCTGGAACAAACAGCCGCGGATCCCTCCGCAGGTTGTCCATGGATGCCTTGGATATTTCCAATGTAAAGTGATGAACCTTGATTTCCCTGAAAAGTTCGTCGCCCGGGACAGCACCCCGTGATTTGATTTTCGGCCTGGCTGTTGCCTGAGCGTTTTTATCAACAGCCTTCGTTGCATCAGCAGCGACGGCAATACCCAGTCCCAAGATTACATACAACAATTCAGACAAGATTCTGCTGTTGCTTTCTTTCACGCTTTTAAAGTCCATTATACGCTTTTGACGGCTGTCCCCATCTAAATGTTCGTTTTTCGAAGGCGCAGCTCGGCACCATCCGATGCCTCTACTCATCGCTGTCTTCCAGAATGCGCTCCCTTTTCGGCCTGCCGGCCGGCTTCCACTGGCGTTTCAGCCGCGCCTGCTCCAGAGCCTCGATTTCCCTCCGAACTTTAAGAAAATTCTGGTATCGCTCCACTGAAAGCCGCCCAGCCTCCAGCGCTGCTTTTACAGCGCACCCTGTTTCAGCTTCATGTCGGCAATCGCGAAATTTGCAACCTGCCGCCAGCTCAAAAATCTCCGGGAAGGTTTCCTGCAAACCTTCTCCCGCCACCCAGAGTTGAAACTGGCGCAGTCCGGGAGTGTCAATGATAAGCGCGCCCTGCGGCAGGACAATCAGCTCGCGCCAGGTGGTTGTGTGCCGGCCCTTTGCATCGCTGTCACGCACTGGCGTTACTGTCGCAACTTCCTCCCCATAAAGCCGGTTGATCAGGCTGGATTTGCCAACACCCGAAGCCCCCAACAGGACACCTGTCTGCCCCGGCTTGATGTAATCGAACAGATGCCGGGCATTTTTTCCAGTCCTGGCACTTACGGCAAGAACCGGCGCATCGCCTGCTGAATTTCGGGCCTGCGCCAGAACCTCTTCAACCGTCCGGCTCAAATCGCATTTGTTGAGCACAACCACCGGTTTGATGCCAGCCTCCCTTACGCTCAACAACATTCGCTCCAACACCCGCTGGTTTAAGCCCTGATCAAAGGACTGAACCAAAAAGGCTACATCCACATTGGTTGCCAAAACTTGCTCCTCAGACGGCCTGCCCGGAACTTTTCTGGCCAGCTTTGTCGTCCGCGGCAACACATATCGGATTAGCGCTTTTTTATGGTCCGGCCGCGGCTCCACCGCCACCCAATCGCCAACTTTTGGAAGCTCGGCCTGGCTTCGGGCAGCCTGCAACAGTTGCCCGGAGGCCCTGCCTTCCAGCACGCCCAGACGCGTAAAAAGCGTGTAATTTTGTTTGTCCTCGATTACCACCCGCCCCGGTTCGAGCTTTTCGGCGCGCCATTTGGCAAATTCGCTCTCGCGCTCAGCGCTCCAACCCAGCATCTCAAGGCTCAACGAGCTTGCATCCATAATAAGTCACCCATTTACTGTTATTAACAGACAGGCTGCATAAACGCAATGGCTCATTGATCAGAACGCCGTTTCCACCGGCATTTGATTCAATTCTTGAACAAAAGCAGCCTTGCCCCCACAACCACCAGCAGGCAGCCAAACAGCCGCTTCAAGCTGTCATTGGAAAGTTGGTGGGTTACAAGCCAGACACCAAGCCAGCTCCCAACAACCGCACCGGGTATCAGCCACAAGGCCACACGCCAGTGAACATTGTCGCTGGCCTGATGCCGGAAGCCGCCCATCAGCGCGGTAGGAATTATGACAATAAGGGATGTACCCACCGCCTGTTTGATGTCGCGAATTGGCGGACTGAGCAGATAAAGCATCGCAGGCACCATTACTATTCCACCGCCAACCCCAAACAAACCGCTTGCCACACCGCTGGCAAGGCCAATCAATGACGCAATCAAAAAGTTCATGACCAATTAAGGCCCGGCATTTGTCCAAGGACAATCCCAAAGCACGAAATTTTCCACTTGCTCAAACCGGACGAGTGGGTTAACTGTAATGCCAGACAAACGGTTGTGCGCCGGTTTAACAGTGCGTGGCCGTGCGCCGGCCTTAAGTTTAAGGCGGTTGTTTGGAGTGCCCGCGTGGCGGAATTGGCAGACGCGCTAGATTCAGGTTCTAGTGAGTAACATCGTACAGGTTCAAATCCTGTCGCGGGCACCAAACTTGCCCTCAATGGCAGCCGCAATAGGTTTATTGGCGTGTAAGCGGCAATTATCTTTTTTTCATGGCAGGAACTGTCAGACAGGCAAGTGCCGGAGATGCTGCAGCCTGGGTTGAGTTGCTCAAGGCTTGCTTGGGCGACGAGTATCCGGCGAAGGATGTTTACGATCCGGCATGGGTTGGCAGGCAACTTGATCCGGCCAGCGGCTCTGAAACCTTTGTAGTTGACTCTGGCGGCAGGCTCCAATGTGCCATCACCATCCTGAAACCAGTTGATGCCACAAACAATCCGGTGGCGAATTTGGGGCGGAATCTGTTTCGGCCTGAAAGTTACAATGACGGTTCGGCCATGCTGCTTTTGCAGCGAATTACAGAGCTTGGCGAAGCCAGGGGTCAAATGATTGTAATCCGTGTTCCCGCCACGGACATGACCCAGCAAAAGCTCTGCGAGGACGCCGGTTACAAGTGTGTCGGATTCCAGCCACACAAACACATCCTGCGCACCCGGCAGGGAGTGCTCTTTTACGTGCACTCGGCCACACCGGTGCTGGTCAGCCGCCAGCCAATTTCTGATTCGCTCCCGCAGGTATGCGAACTCGCCACAAAGGTGCTCGAAAGCTTCAACGTGCCACAGCCGCTGACTGTTCGTGATGGCGCAACCGGCTATCCGCTGCAATCCTCAGATTTGCGCATCATCGAAGCCAGTTTTGATGATTTTGTTCTCTGGCAGCAGCAGGCACGCGCAGAGCATCCGTTCGTGGAAATCTCAACAGGCTACAATAGGGGCGCTGGTTTTCTCCGGCTCAATGACTCCTGTCCGTTCCGCGCATATCTTGGCCAACGCGGCGATAAAATGGTTTGCGGCCTGGCCTACTTTTTCGACGAGCACGACCGCTGCGTGCGCGTGCTTGATTCATTCTCAACCGATGATTTGAGCATTGGCGCTGTCTTTCAAAACACAGTGCGCAAAGCCCAGGAAGTCATGAGCGCGGCATATCTTGAGGTGGACGTGCTGGCATCGGCCACGCGCCTGCTCAAAAGCGCGGAGCAGCTCGGATTTGTGCCCATCGCCTACTTCCCCGGCTTTTTCACACTGGACAACCGGCAAACAGATGTCATCAAGCTGGTTAAATTGAACATGCTTTATACGCCGGAGACCGCTTCGCTCACACCGCACGCGCTGGCCATTGCCAAAATCGTTGATCAAAATTTCCAGGATCAAAAGATGGGCATTGCCATTATCAACCTGCTCCGCGGCCTGCCCATTTTTGAAGGGCTTGGGGATGGCGAGTTGCGAAAAATCGCACGTCTGTTTACACAGAAGCTCTTCCGTCCGGGCGAGCGCATCTTCAACAAGGGCGACGCCGGCAATGAGGCGTATGTGGTTATGCGCGGGCAGGTTGACATTGCGCTAAGCGAAGAGAGCAAGCCCATCGCCACAATCAACAGCGGCCAGATTTTTGGCGAGCTGGCCTTTCTTGATGGCGCCCCCCGCACAGCCATGGCAATCGCCGCACAACCCAGCATCCTGCTTGTCGTCCAGCGCATTGCTTTTATGGAATTGGTGCAGCGCGAGCCGCACCTCGGCATGGTTGTCATGCGCAATATCGCGATGGACCTCTCCAACAAACTCCGCAAGGCCAACGCCGCCATTTCCCAATCTAAAAAGTAGTCACTCTCCGGCGCTTCACAACCGGACGAAAAGAAATTGCCATACGCGGAATAATAGAATACCCTTTAACCATGAAATTCAGGCAAGGCAATCTCAGGCAGGTGCTAAGCCGGTTAGGCTTGGCCGCCTTGTTTGCGCTGGCTCTGCCACTTGCCTCTGGAGCAGACGAAGAAGCCAACGCCGGAAATTCAAAATCAACTCTGCAACAACTCCGCGACTGGCTCGGCTTCACCCCCGCACATGCTCCAACACAACATCTTCTTAATGGCAAAGACCTCGATGCCTTTTATACGTGGATTGAGAAAGACGGCACTTTTTGGGACAAAGACGGCGTCTTCACCCTGACGAATGGCATTTTGCGCATCAGCGGCAAACGCCGAGGTTACATCGCCACAAAAAACGCTTATTCAAATTACCACCTCGTGGCCGAGTATAAATGGGGGGAACAAACCTGGGGCTCGCGCACGAACCGCCCCCGCAACAGCGGAATACTCATTCATGGCACCGGCCTGGACAAGGTTTGGATGAAGTCCATCGAATGCCAGATCGCCGAAGGCCAGACCGGCGATGTTGTGGTTTTGGAAGGCGCACAACTTTGCAGGGATGGAGTCACCAAAGTCCGTTCCTATGACACATTCAAACGGCCGGGAGACGATCCGGTTGAAGACCGTGTCGGTTATCGCGCGCCTCACGATTTGGAGAAACCCCACGGCGAATGGAATACCATGGAAATATTTTGCTACGGCAGCCGCCTCAAAGTAGTTGTCAACGGAAAGACCGCCTTTATTGGAAGTGATGCCCGCCCAAACATGGGCCGGATTTTGCTTCAATCAAACGGCGCCGAAATTTTCTTCCGCCGGCTCGACTTGCAGCCGCTGAATTGTGAGCCTTGATCAGCCTGTTCATTCGCACGCCCGCCTATATCTCCAAAGCCGCCAATAGTTGCGACACGGTTTGAGTTTGGCCGGGCAAAACAAAGTCCGGCGCAATTTCATTCAACGGCTCAAGGACAAAACGGCGGCTCGCTGCGCGCGGATGCGGCAAAGTCAACTCCGTTGACTGCCGCGTCTGCCTCCCAAAGGCAATCAAATCCAAATCCAACGGGCGCGGCTCATTAACCACGCGTTTGGGTCTCCGGCCGAAATCCCTCTCCAATTGCTTGAATTTTGCAAGCAATGACTCTGGTGTTTCTCCCGGGGGCGGCGCAAAAGCCACTGCGGCATTAAGAAATGGCGGCGAGCCGGGCGGGCAATCCACCGGCTCAGTCCAGCGAAATGATGAAACAATCAGAGGCGGTGGCACTATTGTTCGCAGCCGTTCAATGACAGCGCGCAAAATGGCCGGCGAGTCACCCAAATTCGAGCCTAGAGCTGCCAGCACCCATTCGGGGCCTGGCTGGAGGGCATTATGCCGGGGGGCGCTCACTTCAAACCCAGTACATCCTGCATGTCGTAAATGCCAGGCTTTTTGTCAACCACCCACTGTGCCGCCCGAAGCGCCCCTTGTGCGAAGGTTTCACGACTGGAAGCCTTGTGCGTCAATTCAATCCGCTCGCCAAAAGCCGCAAAAATCACCGTATGATCCCCCACCACGTCCCCGCCGCGAACCGCATGGATGCCTATCTCATTGCGCGGCCGCTCACCAACCAGCCCTTCGCGGCCATGCCGCAAATCATCCGCCGTGCGCAACCCCCTCGCTGCAGCCAGAATTTCCGCCAATTTCATCGCGGTACCGCTGGGCGCATCCTTTTTGAGCCGATGATGCATCTCGACAATTTCAATGTCGAAATCAGGCCCCAAAATTTCCACCGCACGGCGCGCCAGCCAGAAAAGCGTGTTGACGCCGGTTGAAAAATTTGCGCTCCACACAATCGGAATGGCGCTCTTGCACTGTGAGATTTGAAGTTGTTCGGCGGCCGAGTGCCCGGTTGTCCCGATGACAAGCGGCCTGCGCATCTCTGCGCACCATGCTGCGACCTGCGGCGTTGCCTCATGATGGCTGAAATCAATCACCACACCTGCGGCCTCTATTCCGGCTCGCAAATCATCACCAATATCAACCGCAGCAGCAACCTGGATGACTCCAGACATCCGGGCGGCACAGGAGAGCAATGCCTGACCCATGCGGCCTTTTGCTCCTATAATGGCTACTTTCAACATAATTTTACTTCAACAATCCGCACGCCTGCAGTGTCTGACGCAGCGTTTCACGGTTCTTCGCGCTCAGCGGCGCCAATGGCAGCCGGTACTCTTCTTCAATCAACCCCATCATCGCAAGGGCCGCCTTCACCGGCACAGGATTCGTTTCAATGAACAAATCCTTGAACAACGGATAATACTTCAGATGCAATCGCAGCGCCTGACCGGAATTGCCATCTGCAAATGACCGCACCATCCGCGCCACCTCGCGCGGTATCACATTCGATGCCACGCTTATGACACCCTGCGCACCAACAGCCATAAACGGCAACGTCAGCGAATCATCGCCGCTTAAAATCGTAAACGCCTGTCCTGTGGCTATCCGCAACTGGCTGACGCGGTCCGCATTGCCGCCAGCCTCCTTTATGCCAGTGATATTTGAACACTCCTGCGCCAGCCGCCGCACCGTCTCCACGCCAATTTCAACTCCGCACCGGCCCGGGATGCTGTAAAGTATGATTGGCAGCCGCGTGGCATTTGCAATTGCCTTGAAATGCTGAAAAAGACCTTCTTGTGATGGCTTGTTGTAATAAGGTGCCACCTGCAACGAGGCATCGGCGCCGGCGTCCTCCGCCGCCCTCGTCAGGTATATGGCTTCCTTGGTCGAATTAGCCCCGCTGCCTGCGATGACCTTAACCCGCTTGCGCGCATACTGAACCGCCAGTTGAATCACCCGAATGTGTTCCTCGTAATCCAGAGTAGGCGATTCACCCGTGGTTCCCACCGGCACTATCCCATCCACCCCGGCCTTAACCTGCATTTCCACAAGCCGTGAAAACGCATCCTCATCCAGCGCGCCTTTTTTGAACGGCGTAACCAGCGCCGTGTACGTGCCTTTGAAAATCATATTCTTTGTCTGCATCGGTCGCCCACCTTCCCGCAATCGCAGCCTTTTTGCCAGCCTGAAATCTAATCAAAGTTCGATCCGTCCCTCATATACAAATTCAGCCGGCCCGGTCAGTTGCACATCCGTGAACTCGCCATTTTGCTCACGGAAACTGACTTCAAGCTCGTCCCCGCCCTGCACACGCACTTTTATCGGAGATGCCATCCGATGAACCTTTGCTGCCAGCAGCGCAGAAGCCGTCACGCCGGTGCCGCAAGCCAGGGTTTCGCCCTCAACCCCGCGCTCGTATGTGCGCACTCGAATGGTCTGCGGACCCAGCACCTGCACAAAATTAACATTCGTCCCCTTCGGCGCGAACACCGGGTTGTACCGCAACTGCGAGCCTGTCTGCTGCACCATCGCCTTGTCCGCATCCGGCACAAACATAACCGCATGCGGCACGCCCGTGTTCAGACAATGGCATGACACCGCCCCGCCCGGCAGCGGCACCTCCACATTCAACCGCAAATCGTGCGGCGCGGTCAGACCAACCGTCACACGCTCGCCCCGGAACCACGCCGTTACAACACCTGCGACTGTTTCAAATGTAACCTTGTTTTCAACTCCGGTAAGTTTTTGAATAAATCGGGCAAAACAACGCGCCCCGTTCCCGCACATCTCCGCCATGCTGCCGTCGCTGTTATAGAACTGCCACGCCCAGTCCGCACGCCCGCTTGCGCACTTTTCCAGCAGAATGATTCCATCAGCCCCAATGCCCCGCTGCCGGTGACATAATCGCGCAACTTGTGCCGGCGTCAGCGCTATAGTGCCATCCCGATTGTCCATCAGCACAAAATCGTTGCCGGCGCCGTTCATCTTTACAAAATTCAACAGCATGGCCCGTAGTGTAAACTCAATGACGTCTTCAATAAAGCCCAAAAAAGGATTTCCCCCGCTCCCCTGCACGCTTTGAGTGCCACGGCAGATTGCATTGGCGCCCGTCGCAAAGCGCCCATTTCAGTCCATCTTTTGCAGTGTTTTAATCAATTCCAGCAGGGGTGTTACAGATATGGATTTGCCGATTGGGTATGGCTCACGCACCGGAGCAACAACCCACGTGGCCTCAGGCTGCAAATCTGCAAGTGCACGGTGAAAGTCCGGCGTCAACTCCGGCGAAGTGGAAGCTTTGCACTCAATAACCAGCCGGCGGCGGCTTCGCTGAAGCACCAAGTCACATTCCAGCCCACTGCTGGAACGGAAGAAAAATGCCTCCCAACGCCCACCCAAAACACCAAGTACTTGTTCGATTACATAACCTTCCCACGAGCTGCCATAGACCGGATGGCCCAGGAGGTCGTTGTCGGTTTCGAGGCGCAGCAAAGCGTGCAATAGTCCAGAGTCGCGCAGATATACTTTCGGAGTTTTAACCAACCGCTTTTTGAGATTTGCCTCCAATGGTTGCAACACGCGGAGCATATAGGCACTCTCCAAAGCGCGAAGATAACCCTGCACCGTGGGGTGGGTCACGCCAAGGGCTTGCCCAACTTTTGAGGCATTCCATAGTTCACCGTGAAAATGGGCTGCCATCTGCCAGAACCGATGCATTGTGCCGGCGGGAACGCCCACACCTAATTGGGGCAAGTCGCGTTCAAGAAATGTCCGGATGAATTCACCACGCCAATCCATGCTGGCAGCATCCGATTCAGCCAGAAAACTTCGGGGAAAACCGCCCCTCCGCCAATGGGTGCGCAGTATTGCAGGCGCATTCTTGTTACCAGCCACCTCAGAAAGGAGAAACGGCGTCAACTCAAGATAACCTATCCGCCCCGCCAATGACTCGGAACTCTGCCGCAAAAACTGCGGTGAAGCCGAGCCTAGCAACAACAACTGTCCGTTTCGCTGACCGGCATCAAGAATTGTGCGAAGCACCGGAAACAATTCCGGCTCGCGCTGAATTTCATCCAGGCAGATTAGCCGGCCGGCGTTGACTTCAAAGAAAGCCTCCGGGTCGCGAAGGCGGGCAAGATCTGATGGCCGCTCCAAATCCAGATACACCGCGCCGGGAATGCCCGCCAATAGTGTTCTGGCAAGCGTTGACTTTCCGCACTGACGTGGTCCCAGGAGCGCGACGGCAGGAAACTGTTCAAGCCATCGCCGGACTTGTTTTTCGAGCAACCGCGGAATTGTGTTCATGCGTGCAAATTGTAAATGTTATTTACAATTTGCAAGCTTAAATTTAACCATCTCTCCTTCAGGAAAGTTTACAGTGCATTTTCACTGCAGCCAATGTACCACAATGTATTTGAACAGACTGCAGGCCGTTTCATGTAAAAGCAGCACAGGCAGCCCAGACACACCGGCAACCGCCACGGTTGCCACGGACGAAACAAGGCACCCCTGCCCCACGATAAACAGGCAAATTTATTGCGGCTCAGACGCCCAGGCTCAAACTTTCTCCGGCATCTCGTAACCCTTGCGACGCTCGCGGTCCAAAAACTTGTTGGCCTCGGCATCGTCCGGAAAAACTTCCTTGACCGGGTCCCATTTCAATCGCCGCCCGGTCCAGCGCGCAATGTTGACCAGATGGCACACGCTGGCGGAACGATGCCCTGTCTCCACGTCCGCGTTTGGCCGCTGGCGTGTCCGGATTGCCGAAAGCCATCTTGCAACATGATCCTCGCTGAATCCTGCCGGCCTTTTCCTTTTCAATTCGATAAATATTTCCTCCGGATCAGAATCCAGCCGGCCGCGTTCCACCCTCAACCAGCCTTTTTCCCCGTAAAACACCCCGCCTGACATGGGGCCCTGGCCGGGTTCAACCACGATTCCGTTTGCGTACTTGAAGAACACCTTTGGTTCCGAGCAAATCTTGTCGCCGCGCGCCTTGGATTCCGGAGCCGTGTACGTGGGCGGATTAAACGGCCCGCCCTCAACCCAAAACTCAACCGGCCCGCTCTCATCCATTCCCAACGCGTATTGAATCATGTCATAACCATGCGAACCCCAGCCGGTGACTTCACCGCCTGAATACGGACGGAAAGACAGCCAGCCCGGATTCGCGCGCGGAGCATAAATATCTTTGTTGAAAGGCACAAGCGGCGCTGGGCCGCACCACATCTCCCAATCCAGCTCATCAGGCACCGGCTCCGCCGGAAGATTATGCTCCCACGGGCTTGGATAGTTGTAGGCAAGCACCTTTTTAATTTTGCCCAATCCGCCGCTGCGGATAAATTCGCAGGCGGCCATGTCGAGATACATTGAACGCTGCTGGCTGCCGGTTTGAAACACACGCCCGTACTTTCGCACCGCCTCCACCATCACCCGCCCCTCGCGAACCGTCAGGCTCATTGGTTTCTCGACATACAAATCCTTGCCAGCCTGGCATGCATGCACGCAAATCCGCACCCGCCAGTGCTCCGGTGTGGCCGTCATTATCGCGTCCACATCCTTTCTTTCGAGCAGTTTACGGTAATCCTGGCAGGCAAATGCATTGTGCCGAGCCGCGTTTTCACGCGCCCGCTTCATGTTGACATCGGCAAACCCGACTATCCTGGCCTCACCAAGCCGCAGCGCGTTGGCCAGCAGTTCGGAAGCGCGCCGGCCGATCCCTATAAAACCGATGCCAATTTTATCATTCGGCCCGGGACGCCCCGGCGCGGCCAGAATGCCGCCAGGCAATATTGTCGGCAACGCGGCGCCTGCCGCGGCTGCTGCAATTCCACGTTTCAAAAAAATCCTTCGTGAATAAAAATTACCGTGCTTCACGTCGCTGATGGTGAAACAGACGGCCGGCAATGTCAACAACTCGCCGCCGGCCGGCGCGAAAAGAAACAAGGATGCGAATCTGGTGGAATTAAGATGTCACCGCGCCTGCGGCGGAGGCCTTTTGTGAAAAGACCAGTTTCTCGCCCTCGAGCGTCACGCGCACCGGCTCGGTGCCGCTCAACGTGCCCTTGAGCAATTCCTCTGCCAACGGGTCTTCCAGGTACTTCTCCACCGCGCGCCGCATTGGACGCGCCCCGTATTGCGGATCGTATCCTTTTTCAACGAGGAAATCGCGCGCTTTTGCATCAAGCTCCAGCCGCAGATTCTTTCCCTTGAGCCGTTCGACAACCTTTCCGACCTCCAGGTCGAGAATCGCAATCAAATCTGGCTTCGTAAGCGACCGGAACACGATCACATCATCCAGCCTGTTCAGAAATTCAGGACGAAACACCTTCTTGGCCTCATCGAGTATCTTCTCGCGCATCTTCTCATAACTTGTCTCATCGCTGATTGGCGAGAAGCCCATTGTTGTCTGCCTGCGGATGATGTCCGCGCCGACGTTGGATGTCAGCAGCACCACCGTGTTGCGGAAGCTTACCACGCGCCCGACGCTGTCCGTCAGTTTGCCTTCCTCCAAAATCTGCAAAAGCATGTTCATTACATCAGCGTGGGCCTTCTCAACCTCGTCAAACAACACCACGCTGTACGGGCGCCGGCGCACCGCCTCGGTGAGCTGGCCGCCTTCCTCGTAACCAACGTATCCGGGCGGCGAGCCTATCAGCCGCGACACGGTGAATTTTTCCATATACTCGCTCATGTCGAGCTGTATCAACGCCCGCGCATCGCCGAACATGTGCTCCGCCAGAGTCTTTGCCAGAAGCGTCTTTCCAACGCCAGTAGGCCCCAGCAGCGCAAACGTGCCAATCGGCCGCTTCGGGTCTTTCAACGCCGCGCGCGATCGGCGCAACGCCTTGCAGACGGCTGCCACGGCTTCACGTTGCCCGATTATCACACGGCACATCTCCTCTTCCATGTTCAGAAGCCGACGGGCTTCATCCTGCTCCATGCGCTTCAGCGGTATGCCCGTCCACTTCGACACCACATGCAAAATGTCATCCTCGTCAACCTTCACCCGCTTTTCTTCGCGGGCGATCTTCCACTCGCTGATAATATTATCGAGTTTCTCCTTGGCCTGCTTCTCCTTGTCACGCATGGCCGCCGCCACCTCGTAGTCCTGGCGCTTGATTGCAGCCTCCTTTTCCTTGCGCAACTGTTCTATCTCGGCCTCGATGTCCTTCACCTCCGGCGGGCGAGTCATAGCCCCTATCCGCGCCCGCGCCCCGGCCTCATCCATCAAATCAATGGCTTTGTCCGGCAAAAACCTGTCGGTTATGTATCGGTCGGAAAGCCGCACCGCGGCCTCGATCGCCGCATCGGTAATCGTGGCCTTGTGATGTTCCTCGTATTTTGGACGCAGTCCCTTCAGAATTAAAATCGCCTCATCAACTGACGGCGCATCAACCTTGACGCTCTGGAAGCGCCGTTCCAACGCCGCATCTTTCTCGATGTACTTTCGGTACTCATTCAGCGTGGTCGCACCAATGCACTGCAGCTCGCCACGGCTCAAGGCCGGCTTGATGATGTTGGAGGCGTCCATCGTCCCCTCGGCCGAGCCTGCGCCCACTATCGTGTGCAATTCGTCAATGAACAGGATGACATTTTTCGAGCGCCGGATTTCATCCATCACCGCCTTGATGCGCTCTTCAAACTGTCCGCGGTATTTGGTGCCGGCTATCATCAACGCCAAATCCAGCGTCACAACCCGCTTGTCGCGCAGCAATTCGGGCACATTGCCCCGCGCTATCTCCTGCGCCAGTCCCTCCACAATGGCTGTCTTGCCCACTCCGGCCTCACCAAGCAGCACGGGATTGTTCTTGGTGCGCCGGCACAAAATCTGTATCACCCGCTCAATTTCGGCCTTCCGTCCGATCACCGGGTCAAGCTCGCCGCGCCGCGCTATCTCCGTCAAATCGCGCCCAAACGCCTTCAGCGCCGGTGTCTTGACCTCGGCCCTCCTCTCGCTGGGCGGCGCCGGTCGCTCTTCATCCTCCATGGGACCGCCGCCCGGTTCATCCCGCTGGCTCTGGAAATTCTGTGGGTCCAATTCCTTCAGTACTTCCCTCCTTACCTCCTCAATGTCCACATCCAGGCTCTTGAGCACGCGCGCAGCCACGCCGTCGCCCTCCCGCAGCAATCCCAGCAAAATATGCTCAGTCCCAACGTAGGTATGATTCAGGCTTTTGGCTTCCCGCGCCGCAAGCGCAAGCACCTTCTTCACCCGCGGAGTGAACGGGATGTTGCCAACCACCTTTTGATCAGGCCCGGTCCCGACCACCTTCTCCACTTCCCGGCGCAAAGTCTCCAAATCCAGCCCCATCTTCAACAGAACGTTCACCGCCACGCCCTGCCCCAACTTGATCAGTCCGAGCAAAAGATGCTCCGTACCCACAAAATTGTGGTTAAACCTATCAGCCTCCTTCTTCGCCAACGCCAGCACTTGCTGCGCGCGTGGCGTGAAGTTTTGCATCGCATCCTCGCTCATATCTCACTCACTTTGCGCCATTTTGGCTCGCTTGTCCACTTTTATCACTCATTTGACGCCTTTTTCGTCCCGTCTCCATTTGCACAAGCTGGTTTCATGCCAATTCTCAGTGGTTTTCCCCCTGCATTATGCGCCAATAAACCTAAGCACAAAAACCGCCGCCGGTCAAATCATTTCCCGGCTTCACGGCGAAGTTTTTCGAGGCGCTCCCGCAATTTTTGAAGATTCGCTTCAATGCGTTGAATGTAAGGGTTGGGGCCGTCGGGGTAAGGACGCCGTAAAAAATGGTAAAGGCCGTTGAAATCCCGCTCCAACTTTACTAAAACATATTTCTCCCAAAACAAGGGCGTCTTCTCCATCAAATCGAGGGCGCTTGCAAAATTGCCGACCAAAGTGCCAGTTCCCTTGTTAAACCGTGCTGCTTCCTCGAACTCTTCGTAAAGAATCGGCAGCTTGTCCACGTAATCGTCAGCGGCCATCTGCCCCAACAAATCCGCCGAACCCAGCGCAAAACCGACCGTCCGCTCCCATTCTTCCGCAAAAGGAATTGCCGCGAGATTTACATTCACGCCGGTGCAATGAATCATATTTTGTACTGCGCGAATCTCCGGCTCGGCATATCCCTTTTCTCGCAGAAAAACCGCCGCAAACTCCGCGCTTCTGTCCACGTGTATGGGCGTGTACTTGGCGCCGGTGCCCACCGTATCATCCCGGGTCTTCAAATAGCCGGTGTCATGCATCAATATGGCCAGAAGCCCAAGCTCGAATTGCCTCGCGTTTAATTCCGGCTTTGCGCCGGCCTGATGCCGCCCCTGCAGCAACCTTACGAGGCAAAGCGTCCCCTGCAGGGTATGCTCCAAATCATGATACAGCGCATCAATCGGCTGGTAATTCCCATATTTGCCATTGAAACAATCGGTTATCCATCCGAACGCCTTGTGGATTACGTACCGGTCAGCCGTCGGATACATCTCATGAAATATCCGCTGCACCTCTATCTCAACCTCAGTAGGCTGGCGCGTATCAACGGACGGAAACATGGCTTCATTATACCCCACTCCCCACCCTTTTCCACGCCTTTTTTGAAAAAAATTGGCCGCCCGCCACAATGCCGGGTAACACTTACTTCTGGCGCACTACGCCACCCTTGGGGTTACTCCACGCGGATGCGGTAGAAGCGGCGGGGGGTGGAGGCGAATGGATCAAGGAAGACCTTTTCGGTGCCATCGCCCTGCACCGAGGTGATGGATGTCCACGGGCCGGATGCCGGCGATTCTGTGGCTTCCAAAGTGTAAGTAAATCCGGGCTGCGTCTGCATCCGTAGCGAGAAAAGCAGGCGCGTCCTGAAGTTGAAGGCTGCGCGCAACGGATAAAATTCCATCTGATCAACCCAGCCCGCATCGGCCCCTGCCGTGCCGGCGGCGTTTTTAATGTAAGTCCAGGTCAGTTTCTGCGGCCCTGACGGAACCAGCATCGCAACCTGTGTCCAGTCAACTTCGCCAGATATGGTTCTGCGCACTGTATTGCCAATTGAAAAATGAAGGTAATCGCCGTTGGTTTGCGAGGAAACTTTCCACCAGAAATAAACGATGCCAGGGCCGGTAACGGTTGTTTCCAAGATGGATTTTCCATTGTTCCCAATGGCGCCCGATTGCGCGGCGTGCTGGCCGTCATGGGTGACGCTGAACTGTCCAAACCACGGTGCGGCTTCCGTTGTTATCCATGAGTTGGTTGAATTGAGCGCCTGCTGAAGCGGGATGGGCTGGAGCACGTTCAAATATGCAATGCCACTCCGGGCGCTGCCATAGGCATTGCTAATTATCACATAATATTCGCCGGCATTCGCCAGTTGCACATTGGTAAGGCTCAGTCCGCCGCCGTTTGCGCCAGGAATCGCACCTCCGGCAAAATACCATTGATAGGACATGGGCGGCGAGCCGCCGGCCGAAACCACAAATGAGACCGTGGAGCCGGCCATGACCGTCTGGTCCTGCGGCTGCACCATGATATAAGGCGGCGAATTAACAGTCAGGCTGGCCACCGCGCTGTTGACCGAGCCGGCTGCATTCCCAACAACCACATAGTAACTACCGGCATCGCTTGGTGAAACGGCTGGCAAAACCAAAGCTGCTGTGTTTGCGCCTGGAATGTCCACGCCGTTGTGTCGCCATTGGTAGGACAGCGGCGGCGTGCCGCTTGCCACAACAGAAAAGACAACTGAATCACCAACAAACACAATCTGGTTCTGCGGCTGAACAGTTATTACTGGCAGGGCGCTGATTGTAACCTGTGCGATGGCGCTGGTGACTGCTCCAAAAGGATTTGATACCACCACATCGTAATTGCCGGCCTGACCGGGCTGAATATTGTTCAAAATCAAAACTGCGGAAGTTGCGTTGTTCAATGGCGTGCCCCCAAAACGCCACTGATAACTCAACGGTGCGGTGCCGGTGGCAACCACGCTCAACTGCACATTGGCTCCTGCCGCAACCGACTGGCTTTGCGGTTGCTGAGTGATTGCCGGCGGCGTGCCGCTTATGATGACAGTCAGCACTGCGACGGCGCTCGTCACCGAGCCGGCGGCGTTGGCCACTATTACATCGTAGTTGCCCGCTTGATTGGTCTGCACATTGGCAAGTGGCAGGCTGGCATTTGTGGCGCCGAGGATATTCGTGCCGTTGAAACGCCATTGATAAAGCAGCGGCGGCAGGCCGGTTGCGCCAACAGCAAGCATTACATTCGTCCCGGCTGAAACCGTCTGGCTCTGCGGCTGCTGTGTGATGACCGGCAGCGAAAGATTTGTGGTGACAGTAAGGACGGCCACCGAGCTGGTAACCGCCCCCGCCGAATTGGCAACCACAACGTCATAGTTCCCGTTCAAAACCGGCGTGACATTGCTCAAGCTCAAAATACTGTTGGTTGCGTTCAAAATATTGGTGCCATTGATGCGCCATTGATAGCCCAAAGGGGCTGTGCCGGTGGCAACGACCTCGAAGTTGACATTTGTCCCCGGCGGCACCGTCTGGCTTTGGGGCTGCTGTGTTATGAATGGCGGCTGCAGCCCAACACAGCATGCGTAGCCATCCCATACCGCAACCGTATCCACATACCACCCGGCATCGGCAAGGCTCTGGTCACAGCCCAACCGCCATCTAAACCGGACATTGTTGCCGGCAGTTGAAGCCGGCAGGTTTACCGTGGTGGTTATGAAAGAGCCGCTGCTGCCAGTCCACGCCTGACGGCCACGAAGCGGGTTGCCGTAAAGTGTGCTTATCGTGCCGTTATACCCTCCCTCCACAAACGAACCGCCAGCGGTAATGATGTCCGTGAAACCACCGCCGCCTACTGAAATTTCCAAAACGCCGCCGTCAAACCCGGCTTCAAGCGCGTAACGATGCCGGAAAGTCAACTGCGCCCCTGAGTTGGTGATAAATATACTCGGTGAAGTCAAAAGATTATCGGATACACTTGCCGCATTCAGCGCAAAAGCGGCATTGGGAGGGGTATCGTTTTGTGTGGTCGCAGTCGCCCAAGCCGCGCCGGTGCCGGTCACGCTGGCCGTCCAGCCCGAAGGAAGTGAAGGCGCGCTGACACTGTCAAACCGCTCCGAATAACTGACCACAGGCTTGCCCAGTGTAAAGTTGAAGCTCACCGTCCCATAACTGGCCGATCCGTCCTGCAACTGCAACGTGGGCGATATTCTCCCGCCGCAAACACCGGCTGCAGTAAATGTAAATTCGCGCGAAACCGGGGTGCCGGTTGCCATTGCGCCATAAGTTTGAGCCGCCCCGGGAGCGGTAACGCCGTTTGTTGCCAGAAGCGTGGCCACAAGATTTGTGGTGCTGACACCGCCGTTGTTGCGCAACGTGACGCGTATGGTGACGGTTTCGCCCGGGTCAATCACACCGTTTGTCGGCTGGCAACCCTCTGAAATAAGCGTGGCGCTATCCGCCATGATGGCCACCGACAACCGCGGGTCTTGTCCGGAAACACTTGTTGCCCCTGTGTTCAACGGGTCAAGCCACTCGCGCAACCGCGTTGCCGGTGAACTGCCGCTTGCCCAGGAAATGGAAAACTTTCCAAAACAATCCGGGGAATTGGGCGTGCTGCAAGAGGCGCCGCCGCCGGAGAGCGTGCCGACTATCAGGCGCGAATTGGGGTCCCAAATGGCCGAGCCGGAAGAGCCAGGCTCGGTGGTGCCGGTGCTCCATATAACCTGCCAGTGCGTGGATGAGCCGCCCGAACCGATGCAACTGTCAACCGTCCCCAACGGTGTGGTTGAAAAGCTGATGGATTTTTCATCCCCATTCGGATGATGTATGCAAACCGCGCCGTTTGGCACATTGCCGGAACGGTCCCAGCCGGCGTAATAAACTTGAAATGACGCATCCGGCACGTCCTCCAGCTCCAGCAACGCAAAATCCACGTCCGCCTTGGCCGCCCTGAAAATTGCGCCGCTCTGGTTCTGACTCAGCGAACCGCCTCCATGCTGGCCGCATGTAGGCGATTGAAAATTCCAGTAAACCACCACGCTGGCGGCATTGCCGCTGTTGACATCGCAGTGGTTGGCTGTGAGAAAGTAATTCTTGAAATCGCGCGCGGTGTTCATCACCAGCGTGCCGGTGCAAAGCCCGCCACCTGAAATTGAATAGCGCGCCACACTCCGTATTTCATTCCGCCACTGGTCGCCCTGCGGACATATCACATCTATGTTGCATGACCCCGCTTTTTCCCCGGGCAACTCAGGCTGCTTGTGAAACAAATCGCGGTAGCCAAGCCCCACATGCCATAGCTCCAACCGCGGAAAGTCCCACACCTTTTCCGGCACAAACAACTCAATAACCCCGACGCCTCCGGGCACCACCGGCGTCCAAAGCTGCCCGTGCGGCTTGTTGTCCTGCGCCGTGAACGGCCCTTGAAAGTACTGCTCGGTTTCCGAATAAATGTGCAGAGTGGCGCCCTCAGGAAGCCAGAATAACGAAAATCCAAAATTCAAATCAGTGGCGCCCTCTGAAATAACTCGCAGCCGCCAGAGCCGCCCTCCTGGAACATCCTCCCACAATCCGTGGGTCTGTGGCGTGACGAAAACCTTTGAGGAAACTGCATATCGCAACGGCCCCGGAGCAACCGCCTTGGCATCGGCTGCCAGCTCCGCCTTTACGTCAACAGGCGGCATGACAAGAGACGGGACATCTGCAGCAGCCCGCACCTTTGCCAGCCAGCTCATGGGCGGCTTGGCCTCGCGCCCCGCAGCCGGCAGGCTGATGACTAGAAGCATGAAAACAAATATGCGCACGGCACTACCAGCGCAATCCGCAAGGGTCGGCAACGCTTTCATTACAATTAAACTTATTTGGCTGCCAGGGAGGCGCTCCCGGCGGCCGGCAACATTGCTTTTCCAGTTCGCATAATGTTGAAACCGGCGCCGCGCGCTCGATCTGGAACCGCGCTTTTTATTGAGTTACAAATGCCACAAGCAGGCCGGCCAGTCAATGAAAACTCCCAGGACTCGGCTCCTCCAAATTTATTTCCATTGGCCGGTCACACCAATTCCGCGCTCAAGCAACAATGCAGAACCCAAATTGCCACAGGTGTTTCTTTCATGGTTTGCAGTGTCCAATGGCTTCGACCTGACAGAACAGCTCCAGAAATCTGATGAAACCCGGATGACTATTCCACACTAAGTCCCAGCAAAAAAGGTGCGCATTTGCTCAGGGTCGAAACGTAATCAAGCCGTTTGACGGGAATGTTTGGGAGCGGATTCTCAAGTGTCGTCTTGTACACGCGCAACCGCAGGCCGGCTTGTTTGGCCATTGGATTTGAGCCGATCCAGACCACCCCCGGTTGATAGGGGTTCTCGGTTTCCGGCTGCATCCAATCGCGCACATGCAGCCCATAAAGAATCGGGATGCTGCGCGTTGTGCCATCCTCATAGTGAAGCACCAACACCGCAACCGCAGCATTTTCCCTCTCAGCCAGCCCGACGCCGTGCAGCAGATGAATGAGCTTGAATGGACGGCCTATTTTGATGCCTTCAACTTTTTCTGGATAGCGTATCCGCCATCGCGCAGCATCTTTGTTGCACAACTGCAATATTCCGCGCACATCAAAAGCCACGCCACCGAATTTGTTCAGCCCGGACGGAAACCCAACGAGGTAATTCGGGCTGTTGCGGTTCATTGGTTCAAGGGTTGAATTGGTAAGGCGCGCATTGTAGTAGCTGCTCAAATTCACGGCATAAAAACCTGTCTGTGGAACAGTTGGGCGCAGCGCAAACGCCAAAACGGCTGCAAGCAGCAATACACTCAAGCCGCCGGCAACCCAAAAAGCAGTCCGCCGCCAATCCGCAACAGCTCCCGTCATCGAAAACCTGCCCTCTCCTTTCGCGCCTTCTTTTACGTCAACACGCAAAGAAAGGCAAATGCTGTTCAATCCAAAATTTACGCTTGAAGCATCCTTTTCATTCGTGGTTGGATGAATAGCAAGGCTCCGGAATCGTCTTTGCTTGGGAGTGCAAATGGCCGGAAAAGCCTGGGGAAATGTGTGCCCCGGCATAATCCGGTCGCAAACTTGGCTTGTGGAAACTGTATATGATACGCCAAAAACAGTTGTTATTGGTCCTGCTCATTGGCGCAGGTGTCTGGCTGACTTCATGCCAAAGTCAGCCAAAGCCAGTTAAAACTGCGCAGCCGGCGGCAAATCCTGCGCCCGGCCCCAAGGCCGGCCAGTACAGCAGCCGTTATGAAGAAGAGTTTGAAAACATCTTCAAACTCGCACGTCAGGGCAAATGGGACGAGGCGGAAGCCTGGGTGAACGCTCTGGCTGCAAAGGCGCCCGATGACGAATCGGTCAAACGCGTCCAAGGCTGGGTTGCCAAACAACGCCAGTTCCTTCGCGAAAAAAACATTGAAGATAAAATCCGCGAGATTGACGCAAAAAATTCTGATCTCAATCCAAGCCTCCCGCGGCTGTTGACCGAATCAAAAGACCGCGGCCTGCCCCCGCGGCAGGATGTGCGTGAAGCCATCCAGAAGATGGATGCAATCCCCTACTTCCCGGAAAATTTCGGCAAAACCGTCCGGCAGAAATCGCGGATGTTCGATTTGGAATCACCCGAAAGCCGCATGGCCAAAATACTCGACAAGGAAATTTCCGTTCACCTGGACAACGTAACTCTCGAAGCGATCATTTTCACAGTAGGACAGCAGGAGGGAATCAACTTCGTGGCCGACAAGGCGCTGCCCGCCTTCAAGCAGACCCTCAGCGTGAACCTTGACAGGGTCAAACTGGGCGAATTTTTGCGGTACGTCGCGCGGAATCTGGATGTCCAATTTCAAATCGGGCAGGATTTGATCTGGATCGTGGATGCCAAGGACCCGCGCAAACTGATGGAGGAGACGCGCGTGTTCCGGCTCCGGCACGGATTCATCATGCCGGCATCATTTGGGCCGGAAGATGTCACCCGCGTCACCACAACTGCTGCAAACGTCAGCTCAGTCACTGAAACGCAAAAAATGCTCAAATTCGTCAATGACAACGCGCCGACAAACCCGGTGATAGAAACTGTGATAAAACAATTTTTTACCGGCTCAAAGTATCTCATAGACTACGAACGCAATGTGATAGTTGCGCGTGGAACGCCTGAACAACTCGAAGTTCTGGAAAAAATCGTCGAAGAATTTGACCGGCCGGTCCAACAGGTGCTTATTGAGGCGCGATTCATTACCATCAGCGAAACCGCCTTTTTGAAACTTGGCGCTGCATGGGAAACCGGCCGCTCCACGAGGCCGGCGATAGAAGGAGAGGATTTTACCGGACTGGGCAAGTTTTCAGAAATCAACAAAGATTACAGCACCGGCATAGGCAAGACATGGACAAATCTCTTTCCCAAAATCCTTGGACGCACCGAGCTTAGCGCCACAATCACCGCGCTTCAACAATCCGGCGAAAGCCAGACTTTGAGCGCCCCGCGACTGACACTCGTCAATAACCTGCCGGCCATGATAAGCGACGGAAAGGTCCAGTATTACTACGAGGAATACGCCGTCAAACAAACCCTTGGCCAGTACGTGACCGCATCGAGCCTTGTGCCGGCAGGCAAGCCAACCAAAATAACCTCCGGCGTTTCGCTCTATGTGCTCGCCAGCATCGGGGGTGACGGCCGGTCCATCCTGCTGGCGCTCAAACCACAGGTCAATCAGGAAGTCCAAATGACCACCTTCGCAAAAGTCCAGGACTTTGACCAATACGGCCGCGTAAGTGGCACCTTCGAAATCAAATTGCCCGAATACCGCACACAAGAGCTTGCCACAAGAGCAGTCATTAAGTCCGGACAGACGGTTGTAATGGGCGGTGTCCTGGAGCGCGAGCAGCGCAAGTTCGTCGAGTCTGTCCCGGTCCTGGGCAGCATCCCAATCATCGGGGCGGCCTTCCGCAGACGCACTGAAATCAACCGCCCGCGCTATCTGTTGATCTTCGTGACCGCAACTCTGCTTTCGGAAAACGGCGAGCTGGTGCTGCCTGAAGAAGACACAACCGGCAAGACTGCGCCCGCCTCAAAAACCTTGTCCCTGCCAACACCGCCGGCCACGCCGCCCGCCGCCCCGGCAACACCAACCGCGCCTGCCAAGCCTTAAACCGTGCCTGCCCATATCCAATTTCCTTTTATTTTCGGGGTACCGGTTCTGCCGGCGCAACGCGTCATTGCCATTGACCCCGGCAGCCGTAATCTCAAGGTGGTTATGGCGGAAGCTTTTCTAAACCGTGTCCGCATTGTCCACCGCGAGCTTGTCCCAATTCCGGAGACCGACCCGTCGCCGGCGGAAACGGCTGCCGAACAACTCGCACAAACGCTATGCAAATTGGGCGACTATCCGCTCGCCCTGGTCTTGCCGCAACACACCACACACTCGCAAATTGTTGATCTTCCCGTAACCAGCCAGGCTGAAGTGGCTAGACTGGTTCAAAATGAAGCCTACAAACTCGCCGGCCTCAGCCAGTCCAAAATGGCCTATGACCATTGTCCGCTGCACCCATTTGGCCGCCATGCAAATCCATTTTGGATAACCCTTTGCCAGGAAAACGAAGTCTTCAGTCTGCTGGAGAATTTGAAGCTGGAACGCGAAAACATCTGCGACGCCACTTCCACCGGCAATGCGCTGATGGCGTCCTACCTGAGGATGTACCCTGACACTACTGCAACCGTGCTTGTGGATTTGGGGATGCGCAGCACCACACTTGCCATTCTGATTGACGGCCAGGGTGCACATGCCGCCAGCTTCGCACTGGGCAATGAGATGTTTTTGGAAACATTGGCCCAGAACCTCCAAATCACAATCCCCGAAGCTGAAAAACTCCAGCGCGAGCAATCGCTTCTGGCCAAAAACAAGTCCAACTCAGCCTATGTCGAAATTGTCGAGACGTGGCGGCAGGAGCTGCACAGGCTGGTCAATGAATGGCTGATCGAGCAAGTCAACCTCAAGCTAAGCCTTGTATCTTTCCAGTTCATACTCTGCGGCGGCGCCGCCAGACAACCCGGCTTCATCGAGTACCTGAACCGTGCACCGGACTCGCCGGCCTTTCTGCCGTGGCCGGGTCCTGAAGACTCAGACGAAGATTCGGCGGAAGCCGGTTTGTTTGCAGTTGCGGAAGGCGCCGCCCTGCATGCCCTGGGCAAAAGTTTACAATCAGCCTCGCTGCTGCCGTTGGAGTTGCGAAAAAACTGGCAAAACCAACGGACGTCGCAAATTGTCCAGTCATTGAGTTTCATGTTGCTCCTGGTGGCCGCCATGCTGCTTGCGTTTGGAGCATGGCAAAAAAGCAACATAATAAACCGCAAAACCGCCATGCTCGGCGAAATCCAGTCGGTTTGGACGCAGATTCGCAACCTTGAAGATAACCGGAAAAAACTTGCAGGCAATTTTGAAGCGGTACGCCCTCTGCTGGAGCGGCAGCAGTTTACTTATGATACCTTGCAAACGCTCGCTCTTCTCCAACAAACCCGCGCCAATCGCAGTTTCTGGCACGTCCTCTTTGCAGATGCCCAAACCTATTTCAGCGCGCCTCCAGTCGGCGCCACCAACGAGCCGCCACCTGCTGAATTTTCCGGACCGGTTTTGCCATCGCCGTTCCCGCCACCACCAACCCTGTCCACCACAACCAACCGCCCGCCCGTAAAACTGGGATTTGTTGCAGAGTTGTGCATCCCAGAAGAAGGCGAGGCAATGCGGCGAACCCTCAGCCAGGTGGTCACCGAGTTGAAGAAAAATGCCCGCTTCAAGAGCGTTGACGTGCTGCCACCGGAGCAGCGCCGTACCCTGGCCGAGCCAAAAGCCGTCATCCCCGACAGGCATTTCGCACTGTTTTTGGAACTGGAAACCAATGAATTTTTGTCGCTGCCAGCCATCAGCACAAACGCGCCGCCTGTCCCGCCCGCCAGTCCGGCACGCGCCACAATTGCCGCGCCGCAGCCGGTGATTGCGTGGCCAAAACCACCGGAGGCAAAGCCATGATCTGCCCGAGAAAATACAAGGTTGTCCAGCGGGTGCTGCTATTGGGCGGGCTGTTTTTATGGCTGTTCCTGGTTCTGGTGTTTTTGCCGCTGTCTGAACGGGCGCGCGAATTGGACACTCCGCTGACCGTAAATTGGTACAAAGTCCAAAAGACACAGTTGGTTGAAGCGGGACCGAACGGCATCAACAAAACGCCGTTGGAGACGCGCTGGCGCGAGTTGAATGAATTGGCCCAAAGATGGCAAAGTTTCAGCAACGCGCTCACCCGTCGCCTTGCCCTCGACAAGGCCGCAACTGAAAAGATGCGGCAGCCATTCCTTCTGGTGGAGTACCAAAACGAACGGCAACTGAAACAGGAGGAGTTGCAACGGATTTGCCGCGAGAAAAAGGTCGAGCTGGCACCGGCAGCGCTGTCGGGTTATCCGGATTATTCCGCCGACCTGGAACACCCGGAACTGCTTTGGGCGCATCTGTCAATCGTCCATCATGCCATGCTCCAGGCCATCAACTGCGGCGTGACCCAGCTTATTTCAACAAGCGTGCGTACACCCCGCCCGTTGGAAACCAGCGAACCGTTGAAATCAAAATTTCTTGAGCTGCCGGTTACACTCCAACTGGCCGGCCAGACACCGGCAATCGCCAGATTTCTGGCTTCGCTCCCAGCCCGCGCCGAAGACCCGCGGGATGGCGAGCTGCCACCAGTTGCCGATGGCAAACCCGCCCTGTTCATCGAGCGCATTTTGATTCGCAGAATTAACCCGGAAAAACCGGATGATATCCGGTTGGAAATTCGATTCACAGGCATCACTGCACTAAAACATTGATCCCATGGCCGGCTGGAACCTACAACAATGGTTTAACGAGCTTGCCCGCAATCGCTGGGTGGCGTGGGGCATATTTGCATTCCTCTTCTCCATTGCAATCACAGTATTGAGCCGATGGGGAGATGGAATGCCGCCATTGACAGGGTTGAATTACAAAAAGCCGCAAAAAACTGATTCATTCCCGCTGGACAAAGCCGAACAACTTCTGGCAAGACGCCCGCCGCCTGAACTGATGCCAAAAACAAACGAGGTCAGCCTGTTTTTTACCGAGCATTTCAAGCCACCGCCGCCTCCTCCGCCGCCACCCCAGACCAATACGCCTCCACCACCTCCGCCACCACCTCCGCCGCCTCCGCCAAAAAAGGTGCCGCTGCTTTATCAAGGCATCGCTCAAAGCTCGGCTGGCGAGAAACGTGCTTTTCTCAAGGTTGGCGAGCAACAATTGGTGCTGACAAACGGCCAGGCAGTGCTGCCGGGATTCATTCTTGCAGAGTTTTCGCTCAAAGCCGCCACTTTGCAGCATACCAACCAAACCAACCTCGTCCTGCCATTCGGCCAGCAAAAGGAAATTGAAGTTCCCGCTCAGTAACCACGCCATGGAGACCCAAGCCAAAGACACCGCTGACCTGCTGTTTGAGCAGGGATTGATAACCGCCAAGCAGCTCGAACAAGTCCGCCGCCATCAGGCCCGCACAGGCCAGCCGCAGCATCGGCTGCTTGTCACACTAAACCTTGCATCTGAAGAGCACATCTACCGCGCCCACGCCAAGCTCAACAATTTGGAATATGTGGAATTGGACAAGGTTGAAATACCCCAGTCCGTTCTGGAAGCAGTCCCGATACGGCTGGTTTTTCACTATCGCATGGTACCGCTAGCACTTGAGGGTGACTTGTTGACTGTGGCCCTGAGCGAACCTTTGAAACAGCTCGACCAGGGCAACCTGCGGCTTCTTTTGAACAAACGGCTCAAGATGGTCATCGCAGCGCCCAGCGCCATACACGCAATCCTCAAGCAAAAATTCGGCATCGGCGCCGCAACCATCGAAAAACTTAGGGAGGAAAAAGGCGGCGCATCAAGTTCCGAGGAAACGGTTTTTGTGGTGAAATCCGACGAGACCAACCAGGTATCCGACACTACAATAGCCGATTTTGTTGACCAAATTTTGTTTGAAGCCGTTGGTCTGCAAGCAACCGATATCCACATCGAACCATACGGCTCATCCATACGGTTGCGCTACCGCATTGACGGCCTGATGCAACCGGTGCCCTTGCCAGCCGGTCTGCATCAGTTCTACCCCACACTTGTCTCCCGCCTCAAAGTCATGGCGGGGCTTGACATCGCCGAACGCCGTCTTCCACAAGACGGGCGCATCGCAATCAAACGCGGCAACGAATCTTATGACCTTCGCGTCTCGGTTATTCCAACTAAACATGGCGAAGCGGTTTGTCTGCGGATTTTGGGGCGCCAGAGTCTTTTTCGCGATTTGACACAGTTGGGCATGGAGCCGGAACAGGAGGCATTGTTTGCCGACCTTACCAAACTCTCCCAAGGAATGATCCTTATCACCGGCCCAACAGGCAGCGGCAAGACAACCACCCTCTACGCCGCACTGGCCCATGCCAATGATGAGACGCGAAAAATCATCACAATCGAAGACCCTGTTGAATACCGCCTCGAAGGTGTCCAGCAAATTCAGGTCCACAACGAAATCGGGCTTACTTTCTCGGCAGGTCTGCGCGCCGTCCTGCGCCATGACCCGGATGTCGTCCTGATCGGCGAAATCCGCGACAACGAAACCGCTGAAATCGCCGTCCGCGCCGCTCAAACTGGACATCTGGTGTTTTCAACCCTTCACACCAACGACAGCGTCAGCGCTGTAACCCGTTTGATGGACATTAACATTGACCCTTTCCTCATCGGCTCCTCCCTGGTTTGCAGCATCGCCCAAAGACTCGCACGCCGCATTTGCCGCCATTGCGCACAGCCAGACAACAACATTCCCGAACGCATCCGCAAGGAGATGGCTGATTTCCTGAAAATACCGCCGGCCGATGTCCGCGCTTTCAAAGGCGCAGGTTGCATCGAGTGCAATCAGCAGGGCTGCCGTGGCAGAGTCGCCCTCTATGAATTTTTCGTCGTCACAGATGAAATCGCCGACTTGATCGAGCCTAACGTCAAAACCAGCCAGTTGCGCGAGGCCGCCCGAAAATATGGCTGGACCTCCCTGCGCGAGCAGGGCTGGATAAAAGTGCAAAACGGCATCATCCCACTCAGCGAACAACAGCGGCTCACACATAAAATTTTCCTGCCATCCCCAACCCGCTGAGCTTTTCCTGATGCTGCGAAGGACACTTGATGGCAGCAAAGCGCCCCCTCTGTTTTCCACAGCCGGCATGCCATTATTAGTCGCGACTAATAAATTTAATTGCGCATAACTTAATCCGTGCTATTTCATTTTCTTGCGGGCGGCGCCGCTTTCAAAAAAAGGACGCCGTCCCCGGAAAAAACATCGTGTTGCACTCATGACGCCATGAGCGATTCTGGCCAACAAAGCAACAGCCCGGCAGGGGTCGCGACCGGCTGGCGGCGGGAAAAATCCGCGCCAAGCCTGCCCGAAGTGCATCGTTCTATTCTGATTCCGCGCCAGGCCGGCTTCTGGCGCAAACTTTTTGCTTTTGCCGGGCCCGGATGCCTGGTTGCAGTTGGCTACATGGACCCCGGCAATTGGGCGACAGACCTTGCCGGCGGCTCACAATTCGGTTACACACTGTTATCGGTCATTCTGATCTCAAATTTGATGGCTATTTTGCTGCAGACGCTTTCGCTGCGTTTGGGCATAGCCACCGGCCGCGACCTTGCCCAGGCGTGCCGCGACCACTTCTCCAGACCTGTCGGGCTGATGCTCTGGTTTGTGTGCGAACTGGCGATAGCTGCTTGCGACCTTGCCGAAGTAATCGGCTCTGCAATCGCGCTGAATCTTCTGTTTGGGATTCCGCTTGTTTGGGGCGTGATAATAACCGCACTGGACGTTCTGGTTGTTCTCTACCTGCAGAACCGCGGTTTCAGGCTGATTGAAGCCTTCGTCATAACATTGATAGCCATTATCGGTTTCTGTTTTTTGGCGGAGATTATTTTTTCAAAGCCAAATCTGCCACAGGTGTTTCGCGCACTGGTTCCCAGCCCGCAAATCGTGGTCAATCCGGAAATGCTCTACATAGCAATCGGTATTTTGGGCGCAACCGTAATGCCGCACAACCTGTATTTGCATTCTTCAGTTGTGCAGACACGAAAGTACGAGCAAACCTCCGAAGGAAAACGCGAGGCAATTAAATTCGGCACGCTTGACACCATCATCTCGCTGTCCATGGCATTCTTTGTCAACGCCGCCATATTGATAGTCGCCGCCGCCGGGTTCTACGGCAAAGGCTTCAAAGTCAGCGAAATACAGGATGCATATCACTTGCTCAGCCCCGTTCTTGGCGTGCAAGTCGCAAGCGTGTTGTTTGCAATCGCGTTGCTGGCATCAGGCCAAAATTCCACCTTGACCGGCACACTCGCCGGCCAGATTGTGATGGAGGGTTTTCTCAACCTGCGGCTGCGTCCATGGCTGCGGCGGTTAATCACGCGCCTCATTGCCATAGTGCCGGCGGTCATTGTAACCGCCATCTCTGGAAACACCGGCGCAAACAAACTCTTGATCCTCAGCCAGGTGATTCTGAGCCTGCAGCTTTCTTTTGCAGTGATTCCACTTGTCATGTTCACTTCCGACCGCCGCAAGATGGGCCAGTTTGTCAATCCACCAGCGCTTAAAATCGCCGCATGGATGGTCACTGTTGTGATTGTGGTGCTGAACATCAAATTACTTGCCGACCAGTTCGGCTTGACGGCCTTGTTGCACCGGCATTAAGTTTGTCCAGGTAACAAATTAAAATCGCGCCGCATGGCATTATATCGAAAAATCCTTGTAGCGCTGGAAAACAGCCGCGCAGACAACTGCCTTGTGCCGCACATAGCCGAACTGGCGCATCAAATGGGGGCTTCGCTCCTACTGCTGCATGTTGCCGATGGTTGGGTGGCGCGCAATTACGAGAGACTCCATCTGGCCGAATCTGAGGAAATGAAGCAGGACCGGCAGTATTTGAACGAGGTGGCCGAGCGCCTCAAGGCCGAAGGCCTTCAAATCACCACCCATCTTGCCATGGGCGATCCACCTGATGAAATCCTCAAGATCGCCGAGGCCGAAAATTGCGACCTCATCGCAATGACCACACACGGGCATCGCCTGATCGGCGATTTGCTCTATGGCAGCACAATAACAAAAGTGCGCCATCGCAGCCGCATCCCGGTGCTTCTGGTGCATGCCCAATCCGGCAAACAGGCATAAAGAGCGTTTCCAGACTTTACCCGGAAAAATCACTGCGGTTTAATAGGGCGGTTTGTCCAGAGTGCCGGGGCGGGCCAAACAAGATTCTCCCCGGTTGAAAAAAGCAAAGGTGGACGCGCAAAACGAAAAAAAATTACCCGCCATCCTTGTGGTGGATGATGAGCCGGTCTATCTGGCCGTCTGCGAACGAGCGCTCGAAGGCCAGGGTTGGGAAGTGGTTAAAGCCGCTTCCGGACAGGAGGCCATCGCCCGCCTGCCTGAGCGGGATTACGCCGCCATACTCCTTGATGTCGAGCTTGGGGACATGGAAGGCTTCGATGTCGCACGGCACATTCGCAGCGACCCGGCATTCAAGCATACGCCCATACTGTTCCTGACGGCGTATCGCACCGATACAGTTGATGTTGACCAGGGTTATGCCCTTGGAGCAGTTGATTACCTGTTCAAGCCATTCAAAACCGCCGCTTTGCTGGCAAAGGTTGGCTTCTTTGTCGAGCTTCACCGCAAATCCAGGGAGCTTGAAACCATCGTCGCAGAGCGCACCGCCGAACTGGCCCAGACTGTCAGCCAGTTGCAGGCCGAAGTCGCCGAGCGCAAGGAGGGCGAGCGCAAACTCGAAAACGCCCTTGCCGAAATCGCCAGCTTGAAAGCGCAGTTGGAGGCCGACAACTTTTACCTGCGCCAGGAAATCATGGAAGTCTCAAGCCACCATGAAATCCTCGGCTTCAGTCAAGCAATCCGAAAAGTGCTTGCCGCAGCCCATCAAGTCGGCCCAACCGATGCAACCGTGCTGATTCTCGGGGAAACCGGAAGCGGCAAGGAACTCGTCGCAAGGGCTATCCACGAGTTAAGCCCCCGCCGGTCGCGTCCAATGATAAAAGTCAATTGCGCCGCCCTGCCGGCCTCCCTCATCGAAAGCGAGTTGTTCGGACGCGAGAAAGGCGCATACACCGGCGCTCACGCTGGCGAGGCCGGACGCTTCGAGGCCGCAGACGGATCAACCATCTTTCTGGATGAAATAGGCGAACTGCCACTGGAGTTGCAGCCCAAATTACTGCGTGTGCTTCAAGAAGGGCAATTTGAGCGCTTGGGAAGCTCCCGAACCATCAAAGTCAATGTCCGGGTCCTTGCAGCCACAAACCGCGACCTCGCAAAAGAAGTACGCGAGCGCCGTTTCCGCGAAGACCTATATTACAGGTTGAACGTTTTCCCAATAACTATTCCTCCTCTTCGCGAACGCCCCGAAGACATACCCATCCTGGTACAGTCTTTCGTTGAGGAATTCGCCACACGCATGGGAAAACGCATCCACTCCATCCCACGCCGGCTCCTTGAAAAATTGCAAAAATATTCCTGGCCGGGCAATGTCCGCGAGCTACGCAATGTCATCGAGCGCGCCGTCATCCTCTCAAATGGCCCTACTCTCCAAATTGAACTGCCCCAAATGGACAGCGAAGTTACCACACATTTGCGGACACTCAGGGAAGTTGAACACAAACATATCCTTTCCGTCCTGGAAAAAACAGGATGGCGTATCAGAGGCAAGCACGGCGCAGCCGAGATTCTTGGACTAAAACCCACAACACTTGAAGCACGCATGAAAAAGCTTGGGATTAGCCGCCCAAAACCTGAATAAATCTCCAATAAATTGGAGTTACTCCAAAATATCGTGCAGAAACAATCCCCAACCACACAACTTTAGACCAATTTGCCTAATTTCGGACTAGTTTTGTCCGATTTTACTCCCAAAAACCGCCTTGGACACAAAAATTAACAACAAAAATCAACCTGCCTCCAATTAATTGGAGTTTTTAGACCTCCATTCCCTTACAGTTCCTGACTCCACTTCCATCCTGCAAATTTATCCAGTTTGTAACACAAGCCCGAATAATTCTTGTAACATGTTAATTACAAACGAGATATAACGATGGTATCAGCGAGAAATTGCAAGGTCTCGATTGTTTTTTCGGCGTTGAGGGTATGTTGGCAAGCCAGTTGCTTAAATGCCCAGCCGTGAACATGAAAAAAAATCTGTTAAGCAATATGAGAAAACCTGATATACGGTTAACTGGAGGGAAACGGCAAGTCAAAGCCAGCGCAAATTCATTGTCCCGCAATGGTGGGCGTAATGTGGCCAGGACCGCTGGCGGGAAACAACCCGCCCGTTCCAAAAAGAACGGCAAGGTAATTGAAATTCAGGTTGAGAAGCCATCCACACCAAAGGCACTAGATTCAGAATTCACGCCTAAAATCGCCTTCAAACCGGAGATGACATCGGCGGAATCGGTTGCGGACAACATAATTGCGCTGCCGGAGCTTGACCGCAGCAATGCCGAGCTGCTTGACAGCCTGCAATTATACATGCGGGAAGTTGGGCAGGTGGATTTGTTGACCCCTGAAGAGGAAGTGGAGCTTGCAAAGCGAATACAGGATGGCGACGAGGCTGCACGGGAGCGGATGATTCGCGCAAATCTACGGCTGGTAATCAAAATCGCCCGTGAATATGAAGGCTACGGGTTGCCGCTGTTGGACTTGATCAACGAAGGCAACATCGGTTTGATGCGCGCAGTTGAAAAATTTGATCCGTCAAAAGGCGGCAAGCTTTCTACTTACAGCTCATGGTGGATTCGGCAATCACTGCGTCGGGCGATAGCAAATCAATCCAGAACCGTCAGGTTGCCAATTCACATGCTCGATAAAATCGCCAAGATTCGCCGTGCCGTGACCAAACTGCGCGAGACATTGGGAGCCGAGCCTACGGACGAGGAAGTCGCTGAGGAAGTTGGTCTGTCAGTGCGCCAGGTGGCGCGGGCGCGAAAAGTTGAAATCAGCGTTTCATCACTTGATGCCAAACTTGGAGATGAGGACAGCAATCAGCTTGGCGACATTATCGCCGATGAACGCGCAAAAGCCCCGGGGGAATCTCTGGAGCTGGAAGGGATGCTAAACCTCGTGGGAGAGCTGCTGGACAGGCTTCCGCAACGTGAGCTGAAAATTTTGCAGTTGCGCTTCGGCCTCAACGGCGGTGTTGAGCACTCGCTCGAAGACATTGGCAAAATTATGGGTGTAACCCGCGAAAGGGTGCGCCAGTTGCAAAATCTGGCGTTGGCCCGCCTGCGTAAGATGATTGAAGCGCGGGATGCGGTAAATCTTGCGGCTTAAGGGACAATCTTGGAACTGTTGCATCAAAGAAATTGAAGCAATCGCTCCAGTTCCTCTCTTGTGTTGTAAAAGTGCGGGGAAAGCCGCAGGTACCTCGCCCCATCCCTGGCTGTTCGGAGCGAAGTAACAACACCGGCTTTCATCAGCCGCTCGTGCAGCTCTGGAATGTTAACACCGGGCCGGTGGATGGTCAGAATTGCGCTTGCATTGGCCGCCGCTGCGTCGGCATGAAAAATTTTCCAGCCGCGTGCCCTTAGGGCATCAACCAGCCAGGCGCGCTTGAGTAACAGTTCTGCCGCAATGTTTTCAATGCCTAATTCCAGCAACAATTCCATCGCGGCGTTCAGGCCAATAAACCCCAATAGATTAAGGCTCCCGGCCTCATAGCGCCGGGCATCCGGTACGAAAACCAACTTCTCCTGTGCGACAAACTCCGGGCAGCGGATATTGTGCCATCCATACAGAATTGGCCGTAGCTGTTCCTGCAATTCCTTGCGGACATAAAGCAATCCGGCGCCACACGGCCCAAGCAGCCATTTGTGCGCGTCTGCCGCCAGAAAATCAACAAACTGAACAGTTGTCGGAAACGCACCCAGGGTTTGAATTGCATCCACACAAAACCAAATCCCGCGCTCGTGCAAACAGCGGCCGATGGCTTCCACGTCCAACCGCCAGCCAGTCAAAAAATGACAGGATGCCAGCGCCACCAGCCTTGTCCGCCCATCAACCAATCCCAGTACATCTTCAGGCTCAATCCGTCCCAACTCGCGGGGACATATCTTCCGGACTTCCACGCCTTTTTCCGCAAGGCTTGTCCATGGATAAACGTTTGATGGATAGTCATCCGGGTAAATAATTACATTGTCACCGGCCTGCCAGGGCAGACCTCCGGCAATCATGCTCAATCCAACGGAAGTCGGCCCAACAAACGCAATTTCCTCAGGCCGCGCCCCAATTAGCTTTGCAGCCCGACGCCTTGCCGACGGTATTACATCACCACGTATTATCCATTCCTGGTCATCACGGCTGCCGTACAGAGCCGCCTTTGCCATTGCGTCAGCCACACGCCATGGCAGGGCGGAAACTGCCGCATGCGCCAAAAAAACTTTTTCTTCCGCAACGGGGAATTCTTTCCGGCGGATTTTTTCATTCTCCAAAATTTCAGTTATGTTCATGCTTGGCTTACAAAATAATCCGTTTCAGCAATCCATGCACATCGGTGGATTTAATGACCACCGGTAAATCCGGTTGCAATTTCGGCCCGATAAAGACCGGATAATTCAATGGATTTGCAGGCCGGCATCCGTGCGAACCTCCAACCAATCCAGCATCAAGCGGTATAACGTCCATCAACATCCGGAATCCAAGCCGCTTTTGCAAAAGACGCCACAAAATCTTTCCCTTCAGAAACGGCTGGCTGGCATCCAGGAACAATTCCACAGGGTCATAACCGGGTTTTCGGTGTATATCCACCGTACGGGCAAAATCCGGCGCGCGCCTGTCATCATTCCAATAATAGTAACTGAACCATGAGTTCTCCTCCGCCACGGCAACCAAATCGCCGGCGCGCGGATGCTCCAGGCCAATTGCCTTTTTCTCCGCCGCACCCAACACTGTGCTGATTCCTTCGGTTCGCTCCAACAGGTTGCGCACCACCGTCTCCAAACCAGTGTCATTTAAATAAACATGGGCAATTTGATGGTCCGCAACGGCAAAAACACGGCATGCTCCACAATCGAGCATTTCGCGGCCAAGCTCATCCTTTATCGAAAGCCAGCCTTGCTCCCGAAAAAGCCGGTTCAGATGAACGGCCCTGGATACGGCGGTTATGCCGTATTCGGAGACAACCACCGGTTGCACACCGCGACCTTCAAGAAAGGTGATCAATTCTCCCGCGATTTTATCAACTCGCTTTAAATCCATAGCCACTTCAGGGTTGAACCTGGCAGACTGAAAATTCGCATCCCTACCTGGAAGTGCGGGAGGTCCAAACCTTTGGAAATTGTAATCCAGATGCGGCAAATAAATCAGGCTTAAATCAGGCTGGTATTTTTCCTCAATCCACCGGGCTGCATCCGCTATCCAGCGGCTCGCGGCATCCGGCGGACCGGCCGGCGTTTCAACGCCGGCAGCCGGCCCCCAGAATGTCGCAAATGGAAATTCCCCAATGTCTTTCTTGATGGCGGGGCGAATCGAATAAGGATGCGTGTAAATATCAAAAATTTTCCGGCCATCGGCAGTGTAGATGGGACGAGGAGTAATTGACCAGTCGGCCGATGAGTACATGTTGAACCACCAGAATAATTTTGCACAGGTAAAGTTTGGCACCGTCTGGCGCAGCTCCTCCCAAAGTTTTTGCGCTTGAACCAGATGATTCGATTGTTTCCAAAACTGCACTTCAGCAAGCTCGCGATTGTACCAACCGTTCCCAACTATCCCATGCCTGCTCGCCGTCTGACCTGTAAGATAATTAGCTTGTGCCGTGCATGTAACTGCCGGAAAGGCAGGCTCAACTCGACATAAATGATTGCGCTGCCGGAAACTCCAAAGCTGCGGGGTATGCTGCGGACTGAGCAGAAACTCGGTCAGCCCAACCACATTCAAAACCGCAACACGTATCATGGCTGAATTATCTGAAAAAACGCTGTTTTTAGGAATGAAAAACCATGACTTCCAACAAATTTTGCGCAATTTTTTTTGCCGGCTGTTTTTGTGTCAAAAACAAGCTGTATTCATATCTTATTGATTACAAGGATGTTACAACGCTTCTCCACCTTGATATTTTGCCTCTTTTTCAGATGAAATTTTTTTGTAAAATTTTTGTTGCCAAAAGGGGCGAGATTGCTAAACTACAGACAATTGCACCGTTTGGAGTGCACGGGCAAACGGTTTTTGCCCAAGTGATAAAGAACGCAAAAACGCAACAAACACTAAAGAAACGGAGGAACAGATGAAGTTTAACAAATGGACGCTGGGCTTGGCCGCACTCGGCGTGGTTAGCCTGGCCTCAGCAGTGCAAGCCGAGGAAAAGAGCCCGGTTTTATCGGCGCTCTCCCAGACCACAATCAGTGGTTATGTTGACACCTCGTTCGTATGGCGGATGGGGAACAACTTCAACCGCCAAGTCGCACCTATTGGTGTTATGGCACCGGTTCCAGGCGGCTTGAGCTATCCGCTGGCGCCTGCGTCAGTTTTTGGCACACGTTTGGTGCCCGGTGGTGCGCCGATGACTACGAAGGAAAACGGCTTCAACCTTAATGTGGTTGGCCTGACCTTCTCAAAGGACATGGACGAGGCTGAATGGGCTGCTGGTTACAAAGTGGACCTGTTGTTTGGTCCGGATGCAACCGGCTACAATCCTTCTGCAATTTCGGCCGGTACGGCTGACTTTGCGGTGAAGCAAGCCTACATTGACTTGCGGGCACCCGTGGGCAATGGCTTGGACTTCCGGTTGGGCGTGTTTGACAGCCCGCTGGGGTATGAAGCCTTCGAGTCCTACAAGAACCCGAACTACACGCGCTCCTGGGGCTGGACATTGTCCCCGAAGGAACTGACAGGCGCGCAAGTGAGTTACAAGTTCTGCGAAGAGTTCTCCGCATCAGCAGGCATTGCTGAAGTGGCGGCAAATGGAATCAATGCCCGTACTGGTCGCGCTGGCTCTCTGGGCAGTGACTGGGAAAAGGCATATTTCGGCGCCATTACGCTGACTGCTCCTGAAAGCTTGGGATTCCTGAAGGGGTCCACGCTGACGGTGGGCGCTCTCAACGGTTTGGGCACCGGTGCATTGGTTCCAGGAACATGGAACTCAGACATCACGTGGCTGTATGCCGGCGCAACGCTCAATACGCCGCTTGAAGGTCTTAAAGTTGGCGTGGCCTACGACTATGCGTTAACCGATCACCAAAACACCGGCAGCGCATACGTACCGGCAGCATACGCCTATGCTGTCAGCGGCTACATCACCTATCAGGCAACTGAGAAGTTGAAGCTGGCTCTGCGCGGTGAATACGCCCAGTCAACAGATGGTGTGTGGTACTTAACAAACATTGGAGGTTTTGGCGATCAAGATTCCAAGAACCGTTTGCTTGGGCTGACTGCCACGGTGGATTACTCGCTGTGGGCCAATGTGGTCACCCGGCTGGAGTTCCGCTGGGATCATGACCTGACCGGCCAGCACTACACCACTGATCCTGGCAACCCGAACGCCTTCGCATCCAAAGGCCCGTTCGGTTGGGATGACCGGAACAACTTCATGTTGGCTCTGAACGTCATCTACAAGTTCTAATCCGGTAACGGATTACCAAGGCCCCTTCCGCTCCCAGCGGGAGGGGCTTTTTGTTTCTTGATATGTAAACTTGGCACCATCCAGGCTGCCTAAAATTCGACAGAATGGTCACAAACTGACATTCTGTAAAATACCTGCGATTTCTTTTTTTGCGTTTTCTTTTCAATCCTTGCGCCGCGCAGCTCTTCCAGATGTTATGCAAATTCAATTGGAAAACGCCTGTTTTTGCGATGTTTCAGCCATCTGGTACATTCGCTCACGCAAGTTCTCCGAAGGCATGGCACAACTCCTGCTTAAGCTCGCATCGCCAAAATAATGGCAGGCAATAAACAATGTGCAGTTATAAAAATATGAAACCAAAACGTTGGACTATTGGATTGGCGGCACTTGGAGTGATAAGCATGGCTTCATTGATGCAGGCTGAGGAAAAAAGCCCAGTCTTGAGCGCCCTCTCCCAAACCACAATAAGCGGTTACGTGGACACATCATTCGTGTGGCGACCGGGCAACAATTTCAACCGGCAGGTTACTCCTCTCGGCGCCCTGGGTTCAACAGCCGGCGGCATCGGCTTTCCTCTTAATCCGGCTGCCACTGCCGGCTCGGCATCTGCACCCAGCCGTCTGGTGCCTGGCGGTGTAATGGCGTTGGGCAAGGAGAATGGCTTTAATCTTAATGTTGTAGGATTGAGCTTTTCGAAGGACATGGATGAGGCGGAATGGGCTGCTGGTTACAGGGTGGACCTGCTGTTTGGCCCGGATGCAGTTGGCTGGAATCCGTCGCCCGGGGCTGCATTGTCTGACTTTGCAGTCAAACAGGCTTACATAGATTTGCGCGTGCCTATTGGCAACGGACTGGATATTCGCCTTGGCACATTCGATTGCCAACTGGGTTATGAAAGCTTTGTTTCCTACAAGAATCCCAATTACACGCGCTCCTGGGGTTACACACTTGAGCCAACCCAGATGACAGGGATTGGCGCGAGCTATAAATTCAACGATGTCGTCAGCGCTTTCGCGGGCATCATGGAAACAGCGGCCCCCGGCATCAATGCAAGGGCAGTTCGTGGCGGCCCAGCCGGAGGCAACCCAACGAGCGACTGGGAGAAGACCTATCATGCCTCAATCACCTTGACGGCCCCGGAAAGCTTGGGCTTTTTGAAAGGCTCAACTTTAACCCTGGCAGTGATTGATGGATTGGGTACAGGCGGGGTAAAGGCAGGAACATGGAATTCGGATTTGACCTGGTTGTATGCAGGCGCAGGCATCAACACGCCGGTTGACGGGCTGGCTGTTGGAATTGCTTACGACTACCTGTTGAGCCGGCATCAAGGGTCGCCGGGCGCCGCCGGATTCGCCAGCTCATTCTACGGAACCGCAGTCGGCGCGTATGTGACATATAAGGCCACGGAGAAATTAAACGTGGCCCTTAGAGCTGAGTACGCTCAGGCCACCGATGGCGTTTGGTACACAACAAACATCGGGGGTGTGGGCGATCAAAATTCCAAGAACCGTTTGCTTGGGCTGACTGCCACGGTGGATTACTCGCTGTGGGCTAATGTGGTCACCCGGCTGGAGTTCCGCTGGGATCATGACCTCACCGGCCAGCACTACACCACTGACCCTGGCAACCCAAACGCCGGCGTTTCCAAAGGCCCGTTCGGTTGGGACGACCGGAACAACTTCATGTTGGCTCTGAACGTCATCTACAAGTTCTAATCCGGTAACGGATCACCAAGGCCCCGTCCGCTCCCAGCGGGAGGGGCTTTTTGTTTTGAAGAACCCGATTCTGCGGCCCGGCAAATTTCAAAAACGCGCCCACAGGTGTTTGCCCTGGCAAAGCCAGAAAGCCACCGCCATGCTCCAAATAAATCTTTTCAAGATTTCCTGCCGCCGGGAAACCAATCGCAAATTCAGCAAATTTTTCCAAACGCATGGTTGCGGCCATAATTTTTCTTTAGCGCGCAGGCTTCCAACTTTAAGCTTGGGCGGATGACGCCGACATTGATTTTGTCGTGCATCGCGCTGTTTTTCGCGGTGCTAATTACGATTGCGTGGCTGACCAGCCGTCGGGCTGGCGATGCCGCCTACTATCTCGGCAACAAGGAATCGCCATGGTATATTCTCGCATTCGGCCTGATAGGAGAAACACTTTCGGGCGTCACATTCATTTCAGTACCCGGTCAGGTTGGGAAAATCCAATTTGCATATCTCCAGATGGTACTGGGCTACGCTCTTGGTTATCTGGTTATTGCGGGCGTGCTGCTTCCACTTTACTACCGGCTTAATCTCACTTCGATTTACTCCTATTTGCGCGGGCGTTATGGCGTTTCCGCACAGCGCACCGGCTCGGCATTTTTCCTGCTTTCCCGGCTTGTGGGGGCGTCGGCACGGCTCTACCTCTCGGCAGGCGTCATTCAAATGTTTGTGTTTGACGCCTGGGGCGTGCCTTTTGCAGTGACAGTTGGGTTTATCATTCTGCTGATGCTCGCCTACACGTACAAAGGCGGAATCAAAACCATTGTCTGGACCGATACCTTTTTATCAGGCTCACTTCTCCTGGGTCTTGTGCTTTCAGTCTTCTTTATTGCCAGAAATCTCCAATGGGGGCCGGTTGAGGTTTTGCAAAACCTCTGGAGCGGTGAACACTCGAAAATTTTCTTTTGGGACTGGGCCAGCCGGGAGTTCTTTCCGAAGCAGTTCATTGGCGGGGCGGTGGTGGCAATTTGCATGACAGGTCTGGACCAGAACATGATGCAGAAAAATCTGAGCTGCCGCACGCTTGAGGAGGCGCAAAGAAATATCCGGTGGTTCGCCCTTGTGGTGGTGATAGTGAACATCTTTTTTCTAAGTCTCGGGGGATTGCTTTATCAGTACGCAGCAGCAAATCAGATTCCGATGCCCGCCAACTCGGACCACCTGTTTCCGTTGCTTGCGTTCAAGTATCTTGGCTGGGCGGCGGGATTGGTTTTCATCATAGGTTTGACATCGGCCACATTTGCAAGCGCCGATGCAGTGCTGACCACGCTGACGACAAGTTTCTGCATTGACATGCTGGACTTGAAGGAACGGAAAGATTTGACCGAAGCGGAAAAAACCCGCGTGCGCCACCAGACGCACATCCTTTTCGCAATACTGTTGTTGACGGTGATATTGATTTTCAAGGCCACAGGTAACGACGCTGTGATCAATCTAATTCTTAAACTGGCAAATTATACCTACGGGCCGCTGCTGGGGCTGTTCGCATTTGGGCTGTTTGTGCGCAAGCAGGTGAAAGACGAATTGGTGCCGGTTGTGTGCCTTGTGCCTCCACTGATATGCTGGCTGCTGGAAACTCATTCGCAGCAATGGTTTGCCGGGTACATTTTCAGCAATGAATTGCTGCTTATAAACGGCTTGTTGACTTTTGCCGGTTTGTGGCTCATTCGGAAGTAGGATTTGGTTTTGACTTGTAGCCCGGAAAGGTTATTCTTTTCGGCCTGTTTGGAACGGAACCTCCAAAATTATTGGAGCGATTTATGGATAAACTGACAGTAAAAGATGTGGATGTGCGCGGCAAGCGCGTCTGGATGCGGGTGGATTTCAATGTGCCGATGGAAGAGAAAGACGGCCAGATGATCGTCACCGATACAACGCGCATAAAGGAGACATTGCCTACAATTCAACTTTTGATCCAGAAAGGGGCGCGCCTGATTCTGGCATCGCACCTTGGACGGCCAAAAGGCAAACGAACACCATCCATGTCATTGCAGCCCGTGGCGGTGAAGTTGCAGGAAATGCTGGGGCGCCCGGTGGTTTTCGTGGATGATTGCGTTGGACCAAAGCTCGAGCAGGCCGCGGCGGCGCTCAAAGATGGCGATGTGCTGCTGCTTGAAAATGTTCGCTTTTACGCCGAGGAAGAAGCCAATGACCCGGCTTTTGCCGAGCGGCTGGCGCAGGTGGCCGATATCTATGCCAACGATGCCTTTGGCTCCGCGCATCGCGCACACGCCTCAACCGAGGGTGTTGCGCGGGTCGTGGCCGCACGCGGCGGGCTTTGCGTGGCTGGGTTGCTCATGGAACGCGAGCTCCAGTATCTTGGCGATGAGCTTGAAAAACCGGCGCGCCCGTTTGTGGTGATTTTGGGCGGCGCAAAGGTCTCGGATAAGATCAAGGTGATTGATCGGCTGCTTGAAAAGGCCGATGCCCTGTTGATTGGCGGCGCAATGGCCTACACTTTCCGGCTCGCACAGGGCTACAAGGTCGGCCAGTCACTGGTTGAGCCTGACAAAGTGGACGTAGCCAGGCATGCGCTTAGCAAGGCCAGTAGCCGTAACATAAAGTTTTTATTGCCGGTGGATGATGTCGTGGCCCGGGCGGTTCCAAGCGGGCAGGTTGACAAGAAAGGCAAGCCGGTGATGGATTACGTGGATGTGAAAGTAAACAACGACATGAACTGCCCGGATGGATTCATGGGGCTTGATATAGGTCCGGCTACTGTGAAGGCCTACGGAGAAGTCATTGCCGGTGCAAAGACAATTTTGTGGAATGGGCCGATGGGCTTGTTTGAAAACAAAAATTTTGCCGTCGGTACCAATGCCGTTGCCCGCGCGGTTGCCGACGCCACGCGTAAAGGCGCAAAAAGCATCATCGGAGGCGGCGACAGCGTAAAGGCAATCAACAAGGCCGGATTGGCCAGCCAGGTTACTTTCATGAGCACCGGCGGCGGGGCAAGCCTTGAATTTCTTGAAGGCACAACTCTGCCAGGGGTGGCCGCACTCTCGGACAAGAAGTAAATTCAAAGGGTATTTGAAAAAACGCAAGGGACAATCAAAATGAACAAGGAACGCAAGCTGATAATTGCCGGCAACTGGAAGATGAACAAAACCGTCGCCGAGGCGCTGGACTTGGTAAACGGGTTGAAGCGCGAGCTGGGCAATATAAAAGAAGTGGACATTGTGGTTTGTCCGCCGTTTACCGCGCTGGCAGACGTGTCAAAGGCGATTCTGGACTCAAATATCCGGCTGGGCGCGCAGAACATGAGCGAGCATAACGTCGGCGCCTACACCGGCGAAATTGCGGCAGTCATGCTCAAGGAATTCAGCGTGCGTTACGTGATTCTGGGACACAGCGAGCGCCGCCAGTACCAGAAGGAAACCGATGAATTGATAGCGAAGAAGGCGCTGGCCGCCCACAATGCCGCAATCAAACCCATAGTTTGCGTGGGTGAGACACTGAGCGAAAGAGAGGCCGGTTTGACTGAAAAAGTGCTCGAAAAACAGGTAACTGGCAGTCTGGCGGGGCTGACCAAAGACCAAATGGAGGAAACAATCATCGCGTATGAGCCTGTTTGGGCGATTGGCACTGGTAAAACCGCCACAACCGAACAAGCACAGCAGGCGCATGCATTCATACGCAGTTTGCTGGTCCGGATGTTCGACGAGGCAACCGCCCGCAAGGTGCGCATCCAATATGGCGGGAGTGTCAAACCCAACAACGCGCGCGAGCTTATGGAGCAGCCAGATGTGGACGGCGCACTGGTTGGCGGTGCTTCGCTGGAGGTTCGAAGTTTTGCCGACATAGTGAAGAAATCCATCTAAACTGAAGCAAGGATAGACAGGAGAGAGAGATTTATGCAATTGATCATAACATTACTGACCATTGTACTGGTGCTGGATTGCCTCTTTTTGGGGCTGTTGATTCTGATGCAACTACCCAAGAAGGAAGCCGGTTTGGGGCAGGCATTTGGCGGCTCAGCCACTGACGCCCTTTTTGGCGCAGGCAGCGGAAATGTGCTGACCAAGGCAACCAAGTATGCCGCCGGCGTCTTTTTTGCCCTGGCATTGATTCTCTCCATCCTTACCTCGCACGCCAACGAAGACAGACGCCGCCAGCGCAGCTTTGAAGATGCGCTGGCCAAACAACCCGGCAAGACCCAGACGCCGCCCAAAGCGCCCGCTGTGGCGCCGTCAAGCAACGTCCTGAGCACAACCACCGCCACCAACCTGAGCCTTACTTTGAGCACCAACGCGCCTGCGCCCGCACCGGCACCAGCTCCGGTGACTGCGCCTGCAGCCACCAACGCGCCGGCATCGTCCAATAAATAATGGCCTCCGTGGCCGGCATCAGCCGGAAGGTCAAATCTGCAGACTGAATGCAGCGATCTGCCATACCATGGCAGCCATATCCGAGTTGCATGAAATAACATGGCCTGGCTTGAAATTAAGGCGCAAGCAGTGCCGCCTCGAATTAACCTCGCCTTATGGCAAGCTGGCTGCAGCCATCATGACCAAATTTTCTGCAATTCTGTCTTTTACAAAATGTCCGGCTTCTGCTACTTTAACTGCCGATGAAAACATTAATCACTACCCTGGCGCTGGCAGTCTCAGTCGTCACAATGTTGGCAGCTCCAGCCAAATCATCCAAACAGGTTGGCATCGGCCCTTATTTCAAAGGGCCGGTTGGTCTGCAGCTTTACAGCCTGCGCAATGAATTCGCCAGGGACGTTGAAGGCACATTGGCCCGCGTCCGCGATTACGGTTTTCAATACGTAGAATTGGCCGGCACATACCAACGCAAGGAAAGCCGCTTCCGCGAGATGCTCTCCCAATACGGCCTGGTGCCCATCGCCGGGCATTTCTCATACGAAATGTTCCGAGACAAACCCGCTGAAGTCGTCGCTCAAGCCAAGGAACTTGGTTTGAAATACGCCGGAGTCGCCTGGATTCCGCATCAAGGCGACTTCACCGAGAATGACGCTCGTGCGGCAGCCGCAGTGTTCAACCGGGCCGGCGAGCTTTTGCGCAAGGAAGGCATCCGCTTCTTTTATCATACACACGGATATGAATTTCAAAAATACAAGGATGGCACGCTTTTTGACCTGCTGATGAGCGAAACCAAGCCTGAATTTGTGACTTTTGAGATGGATATTTTGTGGGTTTATTTCCCCGGCCAGGACCCGGTTGCGCTGTTGAAAAAATACAGCGGCCGCTGGGAGTTAATGCATCTGAAGGACTTGAAAAAGGGCGTTGCCACCGGCAGCCTGAGCGGGCACACCGATGTAACCAATGACGTGGCTTTGGGCACCGGTCAGATTCCGCTGCCGGCAATCCTTAAAGCGGCAAAAAAGGCAGGCGTGCTTTACTATTTCATCGAGGATGAATCACCATCCGCCGCCACACAAATACCGCAAAGCTTGAAATTTCTTGAGTCAGTAAAATGGTAAGCCGCCGCCGAGGCTGCTTATTGGGGCTTGCCAACCGAATCGAAAAAGTCGAAAAAGAGCGGGTATGAAAACAGCCCGCTCGTCATTTCACTTGTCATGCTTCATTTGCTGCGCTTTGTTTTGCCTGGCATGCAAAAGCCATGCTGATTTGTTGGGGGATTTGGCAAAACCACAGACAGGCCGCAGCATGCGCTCCAGCTCGACTCATCGCAGCGGACCAGATGGAAAATATGACCCAAAAGCCGAGCCACGCGGGGATTTGGATGAGCGCAGCAACTTCGACAATCAAAATATCCCGCCCGGCGCAACCAAGGTTCTGCTGGATGCCAGGGGACCGGGCGTAATCACACACATTTGGCTTACGTTCCTGGGGCCGGAGCCGCAGCCATGGGCCAAAAATGGCTCTGCAAATCATCAGGAAATGCTTCTGCGCATTTATTGGGATGGGCGCGCCCGGCCGGGCGTGGAAGCGCCGGTTGGTGATTTTTTCGCCAACAGCTTCGGACAACGCCGCGAAGTCATCAGCCTGCCGGTAATCGTCGAGGATGGCGATTCGTATAATTGTTTCTGGCGAATGCCCTTCCGGAAATCGGCGCGCATTGAGATCGTCAATGAAGGCGACAAACCAATCAGCCTGCTTTATTACAACATTGATTGGATTAAACTTCCTTCGCTGCCGGCCGACACGCCTTATTTCCACGCCCAATACCGCCAGGAATATCCGGTGCAAAACGGCAGGGATTACGTGCTGCTGGAAACAACCGGCAAAGGCCATTATGTGGGAACCGTGCTGAGCGTGCGCACACGCAGCCCGGCCTGGTTTGGAGAGGGCGACGAAAAAATCTACATTGACGGCGAAACCAAGCCTTCGATTTGGGGGACAGGAACCGAGGACTATTTCCTTTCGGCATGGGGCCTGAAAACCACGCGCACGCCGTATTTTGGCGTGCCTTATTTTGACCAGTGGGGAATTGTTGGCGGACACACCAGCGCGTATCGCTGGCATATCAATGACCCAATTGTATTCAACAAGGGCATAAAGGTGACTTTTGAACATTTCGGATGGATTTCACCCGATGAAAACCCGCGCTATCAATCCACCAGTTGGAATGAGCGCGAAGATGATTATTCGAGCGTGGCTTTCTGGTACCAAACCGGCGAGCCGACTTTCACCGCCCGCGCACCTCATGCGCGGGAACGCAAGCTGCCAAGCCTGGAACGCCTGATCGTTTATGCCCGCGACACGATGGATTCCGGCCGCCACGGCGCCGGGCGTGTTACCATGCAAAGCCTGGACATCTATCCGGGGCCGCAAGTCCTCTACCAACCGGCGACACAGGAGAATGCCTGGATTGAAATCCCTTTTGATGTCAAAAAGAAGGAACCGTTGCGACTGTTGCTCAACATGACCCGCTCTTATGATTTTGGCCGCTATCAGGCCAGTCTGAACGGCGTGAAATTGGGCGGTGTGATGGACTTTTACAGTGAAAAAATCGAAAGCCAGGAGTATCACCTGCTCGACTTTTGGCCGGAACCTGGCCGCTATACGCTCCGGCTTGAGTGTGTTGGGAGGAATCCGCTTTCACAGGGATTCTTTTTGGGGATTGAATCGCTCCGGCTGCGTGAGCGCCGTCCGCGTGTAGAGGCATACGGGCACGACAAGGACAAGGACTGGCGGAAAAAACCGATCCTTTACAGATAACACATCAATTTGCAGCACAGTCTGCAATATCATCACAAAGCGCAGAGCTCCAAAGCGCCATGCCCGGCTTCCGCTTCATTCCTTCGACAACTGAACTTTTTGAATGAAGCACTTTTTCTTGTAATGCACTGGTGTGTCCTGTTTAATTTGCCGCAATCACGGAGGGTTCATGGTGGGGAATATGAAAACCGTTTTACTGGCCGTGGCGGCCCTTGCACTGCTTGGATGCCGCCAGGGGCCGCCAGAGCCGCCCAAGCACACAGGCAGCGGCGCAGTGCCGGTAACAGTGGCGCAAGTGCAGCTTGTGCCCATGGACCAGACGGTACCGGTGGTTGGGACGCTTTATGCCAAAGACGAGTCCACCCTCGCCGCCGAAGTAGAAGGCCGGGTGGAAAAGACATTGGTTGATATTGGCGATTTGGTCACCAATGGCCAGCTTCTGGCACAAATTGACACTCAAACTTACGTGGTACTGGCACAACAGGCCGCCGCCAACCTTGCCCGCGCCAGGGCGAGCGCCACCAATGCCGCCCAAAACCTAAGGCGCATTCAAACTTTGGAGCGGGAACGCGCCGCCGCAGAAAGCGAATTGGACCAGGCGATGGCAGCCCACGCGCAGGCGCTGGCCGAAGTCAGAGCCGCCGAGGCCGCCGAGGCAGTGGCCAAGCTGAATCTGGAACGCTCGCAAGTCAAAGCTCCATTTCCCGCCGCCATCTCGGAGCGGCTGGTGAGCGCCGGTGATTATGTCAAAGCCGGCTCGCCGCTGTTTCGCCTTGTGGATGACACCCAGTTGAAATATGAGGTGCAAGTTCCGGAACGGTACGCCGCGCAGGTGGCCAAAGGACAGGAGGTCGTATTCAACGTGGATGCTTTTCCCGGACAATCGTTTACCGGCAGGGTATATTTGATCAGCCCGCAGATAGACCCGGCCACGCGCAATCTGACCTTTGCCGCGCTTGTGGACAATCAAGACCGCAAATTGCGCGCCAGTTCCTTTGCGCGTGGCGAATGGATTCTTGCGCGGCAAGTGCCCACGCCGGTGGTGCCGTTGGACGCGGTGATTAGTTTTGCCGGCATAACTCGCGTGTTTGTCATTTCCAATCAAACCGCCTACCGCCGCGAAGTGCGTATCGGGCGGCTTCGCGACGGGAAGCAGGAGGTACTATCCGGCCTCAAAGCAGGTGAAATGGTGGCAGTCACCGGACTGAGCAAACTGTTTGAAGGGGCGCAGGTGCGCCCGCCGAAACAATGAGCGAGCCGGCATCCAATAAATTGCCGGAGCAGGACTTCCGGGGGCTTGGCCTTGCCGATTTGTGCATCAAACGGCCTGTATTTGCCACCATGATAAACCTGCTGTTGGTGGTGCTTGGATGGTTCTCATTCCAGCAAATGGGCGTTGACCAGTTCCCAAACGTCGAACTCCCCATTGTCACCGTGACAACAACCCTGCGGGGCGCATCACCAGAGGAAATTGAAACCAGCATCACCAAACCAATTGAGGACATCATCAACACAATACAGGGCGTGGACGAATTGAGCAGCGTCTCCCGCGAAGGTGTATCCAGTGTGACTGTCCAGTTCGTTTTGGAGCGCGACCGCGACGCCGCCGCCCAGGATGTCCGTGACAAGGTCAACACCATCCTGGCGCGTCTGCCGGAAGGGACTGATCCGCCAATCATTGACAAATTTGACCTCGATTCTGTGCCCGTGCTTTCCATAAGCATCAGCGCCCCGCGCGATCTGAAGGAGATTACCTACATAGTTGACAAGCAGGTGAAACAAAATCTTGAAACGGTGCCGGATGTCGGCGCGGTAAACCTCGTCGGCGGGCGCGTGCGCGCTGTGCAAGTTGCCGTGGACGTTGACCGCCTGCAGGCTTACGGCCTGACAATCGCCGATGTCAAGGCGGCGCTGGCCCAGCAAAACATCGAGGTCCCGGGTGGAAGACTTGATCAAGGCCGGCGTGAATTGATGGTACGGACTTTGGGCCGCATGCAGTCAGTGGCCGATTTCAGCCGCCTGATAGTTGCCAATGTCGGCGGCCAGCCAATCACGTTGGGGGATTTGGCAACTGTAACCGACTCAATTGAAGAGCCGCGCTCCATCTCGCGCCTGAACGGTGAAAATTCCGTTGCCCTTGTAGTTCGCAAGCAGTCCGGCAGCAACACAGTCAAACTGATTGACGCGGTAAAAGCGCGTCTGGAAAGCCTCAAAACAGTGCTTCCACCGGACTTCAAGATTACAATCATCCGCGACCAGTCCCGCTTCATCAAGCGCTCCATGCACGAAATCAGTTTTCACCTTGTGCTGGGGGCCATCCTGGTGGCGCTAACTGTCTTTTTCTTTCTGCACGACTGGCGTGGCACCATTATCGCCTGCGTGGCCATCCCGGCTTCAATCATCTCCACTTTTACACTGATGCAGGCAATGGGATTCACCCTGAACAATTCAACCATGCTCGGTCTGGTCTTCGCTGTTGGCGTGGTGATAGATGATGCCATTGTTGTTTTGGAAAACATACACCGCACGATGGAGGAAAAAGGCTGGCCGGCTCCACAGGCCGCGCGTTATGCCACGCGCGAAATTGCCCTGGCTGTCGTGGCCACAACCCTGTCGCTGGTGGTCATCTTCCTGCCCTTGGCTTATATGAAAGGCCGCACAGGCAAGTTCTTTTCCAGTTACGGCATAACTGTCGCTTTTGCAATCATGGTCTCGCTGTTCATTTCCTTCACCCTCACCCCAATGCTGGCCTCGCGTTTCATGCGGCGTACCAAAGACGAAAAACTCCGCGAAAAAAAGGCCCACGGCGGCGTTGTTTTTCAGGCGTTTGCGCGCCTGTATGATTTGCTGCTTGCATGGAGTCTGCGGCATCGGTGGGTGATAATGGGATGCGCTCTGGCATGTGTTGCTTCGCTTGCATGGCTGCTTCCGCGAGCCAAGTTCACATTCATGGCGATGGATGATTCGAGCGAATTTGAAATCGCCATTCAAACACCGGAAGGCTCAAGCCTCAGCCGCACCGCTGAACTGTGCGCAGAGGTTGAAAAGCGGATTAAAGCCTTGAAAATTGACGGCCAGCAGGTTGTCACCGACACATTAATCACCATCGGCCCAACATCCGGCCGCATCGGCAAGGGCGAAGGCGATGTCACGCAAGCCACCATTTACTGCCGCCTGCCCGAACTTGGCGGAACCGTAGCCCGCCTGCTGGGCAAAACCCGGCGCTGGTCGCAATTCGATGCAATGGGCATGGCCCGGCGTGTCCTGGCTGAATTTCCAGATTTGCGCTCCGGTGTCCAAGCCGTCTCTTCCATTGGATTCGGCGGGGGGCGCTCATCCGAACTGGCATTTAATCTTATGGGGCCGGATTTAAATCAGCTCAACGAGCTGGCTGGTCGCATCATGGAAAAAATGCGCGCGCATCCTGGAATGGCCGACGTTGACACCACGCTCTCAAGCCGCAAACCTGAGCTTCAGGTGCGCATTGACAGGCTTAAAGCCAGCCAGTTCGGATTGCGCGTGGACGAAATTTCCAGCACGGTGCGGACTCTGATTGGCGGCGATATCGTCGGCACTTACCGCGAAGGTGATGACTTGTTCGATGTCTGGCTGCGCGCTGCTCCTTCTGACCGCACAACACCGGAGCGCTTCAGCCAGATCACCCTTCGCACGGCCTCAAGCATACGCCCCGGCGCCGCCAGCCGCTCCGCAAAACCTGAACTGGTGCATATTGGAAACTTCGTAAAACTCAGCGAGGAGCGCGGCCCAAATCAAATTGACCGCTACCAGCGCCAGCGCAAAATAACCATCGTCGCCAACCTTGTGGACTACGCCTTGAGCGACGCCATTCGTGATGTGGAAAAAATCACCTCTGAACTAAACATGCCGCCCGGCTACCGCGTAATGTTCACCGGCCGCGCCCGCAGCCTCGGCGAGACGCTCAACAATTTCCTGCTGGCATTTGGCCTGGCCATCATTTTCATGTACATGATACTCGCCGCTCAGTTTGAGCATTTCGTCCATCCCGTTTCAATCATGCTCGCCGTGCCGCTGTCACTCCCGTTTGCATTCGGCTGGATGCAACTCATTGGCGCCACATTCAACATCTATGCAATTTTCGGCCTCTTCATGTTGTTCGGCATAGTGAAGAAAAACGGGATTTTGCAAATTGACTACACCAATACACTTCGCGCACGCGGCTTGGACCGTGAAACAGCAATACGCCAGGCAAACCGGACCCGACTCCGGCCGATTCTCATGACCACATTCATACTGGTGGCATCCATGATACCCATCGCCCTGGGCGCAGGCCCGGGAGCAGCCGGTCGCGCGTCAATGGCCACAGTCATAATCGGCGGGCAGATGCTATGCCTCTTGCTAACCTTGCTGGTCACACCCGTCAGTTATTCAATCTTCGATGACTGGGGCCGGGGAGTTTTCTGGCGGAAAAAACAGCGCGCCAACACCTGATTTCCCGAAGATCAGATTTGCGCTGGTATTGACTCAAACGTTTATCACCCGATTTGGCCCAGATTAATCTCGGAAAGCGGCAATCCAAACATACGGCCCAAAACCAGCGAGCTGATTTCCGTGGCCAAAACCAGGCCGATCATGATTGGCGGGATGTTGATGGCTATTATCAGCATGTAAATTCCATACTGCGCAATTTTTGCAAAAGTTTCCTCCTTCATTCCAACAAGGCGGCGCGCCACCCGCGAACCATCCAGCGGTGGTATGGGCAGCATGTTGAAGAAAAATAAAAACAGGCTCAGCCGGACAAGGTCAGTGCCGAACTCCACGACCATTTTTTGATTAAAATGCTGTGCGATCCACATCAGGGGCAGCGCGATCAGCACAAGCACCAGATTCATGATCGGCCCGGCAAGTGATACGATGATGTCGGCCCAAAATCGGTTTTTCAGGCGCGACAGGTTGACGGGCACCGGCCTGCCCCACCCCAACAACAAACCCGCGATACCGCCAAAACCCGTGGCAGCAAACAGCACGCTTGCCAGTGGAAAAATAATTGTGCCGAAAGCATCAATATGCGCCGCAGGATTCAAGCTCACCCGGCCCATTTGGTACGCGGTATCATCGCCGAACTTTAACGCGGTCCATGCGTGTCCCCACTCGTGAAATGTCACGATGATGATGAAACACACGAAACTAATCAAACCGTCCGCAAGGACTTGTTCATTCATCGCCCGGACATAATATCAGAAAAACAGCTCCCGGCAAGGTGTCCGGTCGTAATGATAAATTTGCACATGCCGCGGTTGCACAAATATTTCCGATTGCCAACAGCCGCCCGCTTGCCCAAACATCTGAAAAATGAATTTCAGGGAGAAAATCATGGGCCCCGCCGGCCTTGCCCGGTGGCGGGAGAAATTGCGCTCCGAAGGCAAAAAGCTGGTGGTGACCAACGGCTGCTTTGACTTGCTTCACGTTGGACACGTGACTTATCTGGAAGCCGCCCGCAATCTTGGGGACGCGCTCCTTGTGGGAATAAACGCGGATGCCACGGTGCGCCGGCTAAAAGGCGCCGGACGCCCAATTAACAGCGAAAATGACAGGGCCGCGGTGCTGGCTGCGTTGCAAAGCGTGGATGCTGTCTGCATCTTTCCAGAGCCGGATGCGCGCGGTTTTCTGCTGCGGGTGCAACCGGATATCTATGCCAAAGGCGGCGATTACACCATTGACACAATCAACCAGGACGAACGCCGTCTTCTGGAAAGTATCGGCTGCAAAATTGTCATCGTCGGGGGCGTGCCCGGCCGTTCCACAACGCAGTTGCTTTCAAAAATGTCCGGGCGAAAACCGTGCGACAATCAGCCGTCAGACAAATAATCCGCACCGCCTTGTCAGTGAGGTCTGCCGCAGGCGCAAACCGGAGGCGTGCCTGCCGCCGTTTTTGATTCCGCTGCCGGTTCGTAGTTCAAGTACGGTCCCAGCCATTTTTCGACCTCCTGCAAAAGCATACCCTTGCGCAAATGGTAATCGAGAAGTTGATCACGCCCCAGCCGGCCAACTGCGAAGTATTTGGCTTCAGGATGTGAAAAGTACAGGCCGCTGACACTGCTGCCCGGCCACATGGCAAACGATTCCGTTAATCGAATGCCCGCCTGCCTTTCCACATCCAGCAATTGCCACAGCGTGCGTTTCTCGGTGTGATCGGGACAGGCCGGGTAGCCGGCTGCCGGGCGGATGCCCCGATACCGCTCGCGAATCAAATCCTCAGTGCTTAAATTCTCATCCCTCCCGTAGCCCCATTCTTTGCGAACGCGCTTGTGCAAATACTCTGCAAAAGCCTCCGCAAGGCGGTCTGCGAGCGCCTCGGCCATAATCGCAAGGTAATCGTCCTGCTCGCTTCGCAGCCGCTGCACCATCTCAGCCAGTCCATGACCGGCAGTCACTGCAAACGCCCCGATGTAATCCAGCAGCCCGCTCTCTTTTGGCGCTACATAATCGGCCAGACAATGGTTGAACTGGCCGGCGGGTTTTTCAATCTGCTGCCGCAGGAAATGGAACGTCGCCAAGACCTTGCTGCGTGTCTCGTCAGTGTACAGCTCAACATCATCCCCTACGCGGTTGGCCGGGAAGAAACCGTAAACGCCCCTTGCCGACAGCCAGCGGTTCTTGATGATGCGCGACAGAAGCTCCTGCGCATCCGCGTACAATTCACGGGCGCGCGCGCCTGTCTGCGGATCATCCAGAATTGCCGGAAATCGCCCGCGTATTTCCCAAGCGTGGAAAAACGGCGACCAGTCAATGTACGGCACCAGCGTCTCAATCGTAAAATCACCGGATTTGTCAGAGTCAATCAGGCGGCATCCCAAAAATTCCGGTCTGCAAATAACTGAATCGTCAAATTGCAGCGGCGGCCGCCTGCGGCGCGCTTCCTCAACAGGCAACAGACGCGCTGCCGCCTGTGTATGCTGGGCGCGCAATTGGGCGTACTCCTGTTGAACCGATTTTACGAGGGCGTCCCTCGTCTGCGGGTTCACAAGCCCGCCAACAACCGGCACTGCGCGTGAAGCGTCGCGCACATGTATGACCGGCCCGTTGTAATGCGGGGCGATCTTAACGGCGGTGTGCAGCTTGCTGGTCGTCGCTCCGCCAATCAACAGCGGAACTGCAAAACCATCCCGCTGCATCTCCCGCGCCACATGCGCCATCTCATCAAGGCTTGGTGTAATCAGGCCGCTCAGGCCTATGATGTCAACTTTTTTATCACGTGCAGTTTGCAGGATTTTTTCGCAAGGCGTCATTACACCCAAATCCAGGACTTCGTAGTGATTGCATTCCAGCACAATGCCAACGATGTTTTTTCCAATGTCATGCACATCGCCCTTGACCGTCGCCAGAAGCACACGACCTTTTGCAGAAGGCGCCTTTCCAGCCGCCTTTTCCTTCTCCATAAACGGCTGCAAATATGCCACCGCCTTCTTCATCACACGCGCGCTTTTTACAACCTGCGGCAGGAACATCCGGCCGGAGCCGAACAAATCGCCCACCACGTTCATGCCATTCATCAACGGGCCTTCAATAACCGCCAGCGGGCTGCCCAGCTCACGGCGGGCCTCTTCAATGTCGGCCTCAATAAAATCCGCCATCCCCTTGACCAGCGCGTGCGTAATACGCTCCTGTAGCGGCAACTGGCGCCATGACGCCTCGGTTGTCTCATCGCCCGCCGCCTTTTGCTGGAGTGTGGCGGCGTACTCAATCAGCCGCTCTGTGGCGTCGGGCCGCCGGTTCAGGAGCACATCCTCGACGCGCTCGCGCAATTCCAGCGGGACTTCTTCATATACCGCCAGAAGGCCGGCGTTCACAATCCCCATATCAAGTCCGGCCCGTATTGCGTGATACAGAAACGCCGCATGCATAGCTTCGCGCACGCGGTTGTTGCCGCGAAAGCTGAATGAAACATTGCTGATTCCGCCGCTGACACGCGCACCCGGCAGGTTTTGTTTTATCCAGCGGGTGGCCTCGATGAAATCCACCGCATAACGCGCATGCGCCTCAATGCCGGTTCCCACTGTCAGAACATTCGGGTCGAATATGATATCTTCAGCAGGAAACCCAGCCCGTTCAGTCAATAGTTTGTATGCGCGGGCGCAGACTTCGATTTTCCGCTCAAATGTGTCGGCCTGCCCTTTCTCATCAAAAGCCATCACCACCACAGCCGCGCCATACCGGCGGATTAATCGCGCCTGCTGCAAAAATTTCTCCTCGCCTTCCTTCAGGCTGATGGAATTGACAACTCCCTTGCCTTGCAGGCATTTAAGCCCGGATTCTATGACCGGCCAGCGCGAGCTGTCTATCATGATTGGCACCCGGGCTATTTCCGGTTCCGACGCAATCAAATGCAGGAAATGCACCATCGCCTTTTCACTGTCCAGCATCGCCTCGTCCATGCAGACATCCAGCATCTGCGCGCCGTTCTCGACCTGCTGCCGCGCAACCCCAACCGCCTCTTCAAATTTCCCTTCAAGGATCAGTTTGGCGAATTTGGGCGAGCCGGTCACATTTGTCCGCTCGCCTATGTTGATGAAATTGGACTCAGGACGAATCACCAGCGGGTCAAGCCCGCTCAACCGCAGCTCGCAAGGCGGTTCGGGAGGCGTGCGCGGCGGAAAATCCCGCACAGCCGCCGCCAGTTGGCGAATATGTTCCGGGGTTGTTCCGCAACAGCCGCCCACAATGTTGAGCCAGCCGTTCTGCGCAAAATCCTTGAGCTGCGCTGCAAACGTCTCCGGCGTCTCCGGAAATCCCGTCGGCAACAGCGGATTGGGCAGGCCTGCATTCGGGTAACAACTTACCGGCAGCGGCGCCAATCGCGACAACTCCTCCATCATCGGGCGCATCTCACGCGGCCCAAGCCCGCAATTCATCCCGACGCTCAGCAAAGGCACATGCGAAAGCGAAATCAAAAATGCCTCAAGCGTCTGGCCAGTCACACCGCGGTTGCTTCCCGGTTGGATGAATGTCACCGACGCCATCAGCGGCAACTGCACACCGCGCTCATCCATCAGTTTCTGCAGCGCGAAAAAGGCGGCCTTTGCGTTTAGAGTGTCGAAAATCGTCTCCACCAAAAACACATCCACCCCGCCTTCAAGCAGACCGCGCCCCTGTTCATAATAGGCTGCCACAAGTTCATCAAAGTTGATGTCCCGAGCCGCCGGGTTGTTGGCGTCTGTGGCAATGGATGCCGTGCGATTCGTCGGCCCCAATGCGCCGGCTACAAAGCAATGTCGCCCGCCATGCTCCGCCATGAATGCGTCGGCAGAACGCCTCGCGCATTGTGCGCCGGCCAAATTGATTTCAAACGCCAGTTTTTCCATGCCATAGTCGGCAAGCGACACTCTCTGCGCGTTGAATGTGTTCGTCTCGATTATGTCCGCCCCGGCTTCAAGATAGAGACGGTGGATTTCTTCAACCAGTCCGGGCCGGGTTATGTTCAGAATGTCGTTCAGTCCCTTCAGTTCCTTGTGCCAGTCCTTGAAACGCTCGCCCCGAAAGGCCGTCTCATCCAGCTTTTGCATCTGGATCATCGTACCCATGGCGCCGTCCAAAATTACAATCCGCTGCTTCAACAGCGGCGCCAGGAGCTTTCCACGCTGCGCGTGTGTGCCAAACGATTCGCTCACAGCGGCAATTTAGCGCATTTTGTCACGGATGTAAATATCATTTTATCTTGATACGTTGATATGTTCTCAATTACCACTCAAACTAGTATCCCGCACATGCTGCTGTACTCAGCAGGCGCCATGCACAGTTTAGAATTGCAAAATTTTACATTCTGCATTATTAAACTGCCAGGTTTATGAAGAGGAACTGGGTTTATTTTGTCGCAACAAACATCTTTCTGGGCTTTGTTGCCGTTACAGGCTCAGAGCCGGCGGCAGCACCTGCGCCGGTGCCTACAAGACAGGACACAAACAACGGGCCGCGCATTAACTTCGAGCAAACTGTGTTTGACTTTGGGAAAATATCCCCCACCGAGGTGGTCAAGCATGAATTCATCTTCTCCAATGCGGGCAACGCGGTATTGCATGTCACGGATGTCAAACCCGGTTGTGGCTGCACCACTGCCGGCGAATGGGATCGGGAAGTGCAGCCCGGCAAGACCGGCAAAATTCCCGTGCAATTCAATCCCGGCAGCTTCAGCGGGATAGTTGGAAAGAGCATAACTGTGTTCAGCGACGACCCCACAAAGCCGCAAACATATCTGACCATAAAAGGCACGATATGGCGGCCGATTGACGTGATACCGCCAAACGCATTCATCTACGTTACAGAGGGATTTACAAACGCGGAAACACGTGTTGTGCGAATCATCAATAACATGGAAGAGCCGATAACCGTTTCCGACCTTGCCTGCACCAACAAGGCTTTCGATGTGAGCCTGAAGGAGACCAAGCCCGGCCATGAGTTTGAGATTAGCATCACTGTCAAACCGCCTCTGCCGAGCCAGTACGTCCAGTGTCCGGTCACGGCAAAAACATCATCCAGCAACATGCCAACGGTTTCAATCAATGCCTTCGCGATGGTGCAGCCGGTGATTCAAACCATACCGCAGCCATTCTATCTGCCGGGCGGCGCCCTGCCTGCCAACAATGTCTATACTGTAACTGTCAGAAACAACAGCGGGACTAGCATGGCCTTGAGCGACCCATCCATCAATGTGGATGGCGCAACGGTGAAAGTTCTCGAAACACAGCCCGGCCGGATGTTCAACATTCAAGTCAGCTTCCCGGCCGGCTTTCAGATTCAGCCCGGACAGAAAGTCGAAATTACTGCCAAAAGCACACTCGCAAATCATCCGGTGGTGAAAATACCGGTTTTGCAATTGCCCGCGCCGGCATCTTTTCAGCGCCCGCCGCCACCACCGCAGCCACCGGCAAAACAGGCGGTTACGCCGCCTCCGGCTGCGCCCTCAAAGCCAAAATCAAACTGAGGCTGCCTCCCGGCTTTTATCATGCCCCAACCCAACTCCAGCCAGAAAAGCCGGGAATTGCGCCACTTGCTGTTGGAGGCTTTGGTTGTCGTTGTGGCCGGCTTGTTGCTTGCCTTGGGTGCAAACGCAGTTTCAAGCCGCGGAATAAAAATAACCCGCGACTATTTCAGTGCGCTGAATCCACCACCGGCACCGCCACCTTCTACAAATAATGCCACAGGAAATCCTCAAGCCCTGCTTCCAACCACAAATGTTACAGTGGAAACACCGCTGCCGCCGGCGCTTGCGCAGGCCGCAGCACGTCTTCAGCAGCGCGGTTTGCAAATGGCCACGTTGCAGCAGGCTTTGCAGCTTTACCGGGATGCGCGGCGTCTGAGCGGTCTGGTGGTTTTTGTGGATGCGCGAAATGACCGCAGCTACCAGGAGGGACACATCCCCGGAGCATGGCAACTTGACCCGTACCGGCATGAAAACTACATGGCGGCGGTGCAGCCTGTTTGCCAGCAGGCGGAAGTGGTTGTGGTATATTGTACAGGTGGAGACTGTGAAGATAGCGAGATGGCCGCCGTCATGCTTGCGGAAGCAGGGATTCCTAAAAACCGCATCTTGGTTTTTGCCGGCGGCTTCGACGAATGGAGCGCAAACAAACTGCCTGTTGAAAAAGGCGCGCGCATGCCGCCACAGCAGCCGCAATCCAAATGAACAATCCGGCCAATAAACCATCAACTTCGCAATTTGCGGCATGGATGGCAATTGCCCGCTGGATTATTGCAGCACTTTTCATTTGGATGGGAATCAACAAGGCGATTGAGCCGGTTGATTTCCTGAAGCTCCTGCGCCAGTATGATTTGGCACATACCCCATGGATGCTTAACCTCGTGGCAGCCACACTCCCGTGGTTTGAAATTTTCTGCGGTGTTTTGCTCGGCTTGGGCGTAGCTGTGCGTGGCGTCGCGCTGGTAGTTTTGGCCATGCTTGGCCCGTTCACGTGGCTGGTTCTCCAACGCGCCCTGGCGCTCCAGGCTGCATCTGGCAGCCCGTTTTGCAGCATTCGCTTTGATTGCGGTTGCGGCGCCGGAGAGGTTTGGATTTGCGCAAAGTTATTGGAAAACCTGCTTCTCATTGCAGTTTGCGCGCTTCTTGTCATGGTCAGGGAAGGCCGCTTTTGCATGCGATTCAATCTGTTTAATTGATTTGCGCCCGGATTCACCGCTCCGTACCCCTTTTCAGGCTGCACCAAGTATTTCCATTTTGTTCCCTGCTTGTCATTTGATCGTAACATTGGGGTGTTACCTTGATAACGATGAAAGAAGAAGTGATGCAAATGATGAGAAGAAAGGAGAACAACATGAACAGGGAGGATTCCAACACCCCCATCGGGGCTGCCTGCTCGAAAAACAAAACCACACCGAAGCTGCTTCCAGTAAACCTCGCCGATGAAATCGGAGAGTTCAACCTCGTGGCGCGGGTAATCAAGGCGGTTGCGGAGGCCAACGAGAATTGGCAAACAAAGCCGATTGGAGCCGAAGGCAACATTTATCCGGCGCCGATGCTGGCAAGCGTGCTGGTGTACAGCTACGCAACCGGACATTATGGCTCGCACGATATTGAGAGCCTGATCTCCAAATCCCCGGCGTTGAGCTACATCTGCCGCGGACGGAGGCCGGACTGGAATTCAATTCGGAAATTCCGCCGGCGGAACTTGCAAGCCCTGCACGTGGCGCTCTCAAACCTCTTTCTGGAAATTTTGAAAGAGCGCAGCCAGAGCAAACAAATGCCGCCCGAGACACTTGAGCTTGTGGCAAAATCCGAGGCCGACGCCCGCCTGCGGATTGCGATTCAAACCGATACCGCAGTCATGGACGAGTAGCAGCCCTCAGGGCTGACACCGTCTTACGCGGCAAGCCACTGTTTGAGCTTTGCAAAATCGCGTTTGAACGCCTGCCGCATGGCATCGCCGGTACCGAAGTCGTACTCAAAATGTTGGGAGATGGGGCCTTTGAATCCGATTTTTTTCAGCCAACTGAAAAACTTGGGGCTTATCATACCCTCGCCAAGCGGCTTCCAGCGTGTGACCCAGCCGGATGGCCCTTTTTCCCAACCGAAATCCTTTACAAAAACCGTGTGCATATACGGTTCCATCAACCGCGCATGAATTTGCCAATCAGTCCCTCCGGCAACCGTGGCATGCCCAATGTCAAAGCAAATTCCGCAATGCTCGCGGTCGAAGTCGCGGATAATTTCAAAAATATCCCAAACCGGTCCGCCAAGCGTGCTGCCCCCGGAATGATTTTGAAATGCGCCAACCAGCCCCAGCTCCTTGTTCAACGCAACCACATCTTTTATCTGGGCCTTGACCTCCTGAATCTGTGGCAAAATAGGCCGGTTCAAATCGTATCTAACAGGGCCATAGCGATAGTGCTTGATGCCCAGCTTGCTCGCCGTGCGCAGCACCTTCAAGGACATAGGATCAGTTGCATTCCGGACGTCCGTGGCCATGATATGCACCGCGGCACCGCGCTTTTTTAGGGCTTCAACCAACCGCGGCAAATCTTCCTCAACTTTTTCGGGCAACACCTGACCACCCTTGCGCACCGGACATTCTATGCCATTCCATCCAATCTCAGCCACCAAGTCCGCTGTTTCTTCAAAACTTAGTTGCTGGAACGCCTTGCTGAACACAACGATGGGCTGTTGCGGGCCGGCCTCCGCCGCCAACGCGCCCAGTGGCGCGGACGCGGCCATCATCGCCCCGCCAACAGCCACTTTCCCCAAAAATTCCCGCCGGCAAAAGACCGCCGGAGCGGCATCCGATCTGGTGATTTGTTTATCTGCTTGCATTGCGTGTCCAATGTTTCAAACCCAAGTTTGCCCGGCCTGTCTTGATTTTCAACGCCTATTTTCCACATTCATGCCGGCAAACATCGCCAGCGCCGGCATGAAATCAAAATCGCTGCTTTCTTTTCAGCGCAATTCGTTATAGGAAAAAAACCATGAAGTGCGCGGACAGCCATGCAGCAGCCAGACAACTGATTGAAGACAGGCGATGGATGCAATTGGCTTTGCGACTTGCGCGCAAGGGGTATGGATGGACATCGCCCAATCCAATGGTTGGAGCGGTGCTGGTAAAAAATGGCCGCTTGATCGGACAAGGCTGGCATCACAAGGCCGGGATGCCCCATGCCGAGATAGATGCTATGAATGACGCCCGGCGCCGGGGTCATTCAATCAAGGGCGCCACGCTCTATGTCACCCTTGAACCTTGCAGCACAACAGGTCGCACGCCACCATGCACCGACGCAATCATATCATCCGGCATTGCTCGCGTTGTCGCCGCCACCACCGACCCAAATCCCGCCCATTCTGGGCGCGGATTTGATATTCTCCGCAAGCATGGCATTTTGGTTTCTACAAATTTGCTCTCTGAAACAGCCGCTGAGTTGAACGAGGCTTTCAACCACTGGATTCTCAATCGAACGCCATGGGTAATCATCAAGGCGGCCATGACTTTGGACGGCAAAATTGCCACCGCAAGCGGCCAATCCCGCTGGATTACCGGCCCCAAAGCACGGGCTTTTGGGATGCGCCTGCGACTGGGCGCAGATGCCATTTTGGTTGGCGTCAACACAATCCTTGCCGACAACCCATCCCTTACAGTCCGAATAAAAGGCAGCGATACACCCATCAAACCACTGCGAAGAATTATTCTGGATTCGCATGCCCGCACTCCTTTGACGGCCAGGGTGATTTCCGATGCACACGCCGCATGGACAACAGTTATTGTCACACAAGCGGCCCCGGCAAGGCGCGTGGTGCAGCTCGCCAAAAAGGTGAATGTATTGGTCGCACCCGCCAAAAACGGCCGGGTTGATCTAAAATGGCTTTTGAAAACGCTCGGAGCCTGGCAAATTACAAGCCTTTTGGTCGAAGGCGGCGGCGAAGTCAACGCCTCGTTTTTGCTGGAAAGACTCGGAAACCGCCTGTTTTTCTTTTATGCACCGAAAATTATTGGCGGTCATGGCAGTGTCACGCCGCTCGCAGTAGCTGGAAATGGCGCACGCACACTGCAAGAGGTGCCAACCCTCAAGGACTGCCGGTGGCGACGGCTGGGCGATGATTTAATGCTCACAGCCAGGATTGCCTGAAACAAAGGCTCGCCATGTTGCCAGGATAAAATCGCCGTGCGCGACAGCTTTTCCATGTTGCGTTTTCCCAATTTGTAGCCAATAAATCAGCCCATGAATTGCAAGCGCCTGTTTCTGCATTTGGCCTCATTGATGGCGGTATTTGCCCTTAACCTGCCTGCATCTGCTGCGGTGGTTGAATCTGAACGCAAAGTGCCGCTTGCCTATGATGTGGATGTTGTAGTTGTCGGCGGCTCTTCCGCGGCTGCCTCTGCCGCAATTGAAGCAGCCAAAGCCGGCGCCAAAGTCTTCTTGCTGGCGCCCCGCCCATACTTGGGCGATGATTTATGTGGAACCATGCGCCTGTGGCTTGAAGATGGCGAAGTACCGACAACGCCGCTGGCCAAACAAATGTTTGCAATTGACTCTGAACCAGAGGAACCGCCATCACAACTCCCCACGCAGGCGCTGCGTTTCAGCTACAATGCAGATTTGCCATCGGCAAACCCGCACAAGGACACTTCACCACCTTCCAAACTGGCCGATGGCAAGTGGGGAAAACCCGAGACCGAAAGCGTTCAGTACGATGGTGACGTAACTCTAACTGCCGACTTGTCTGACGCCAAAGAACTGCGCGAGGCATGGATAATTTTATATGACAGGCGCGGAAGCACATTCACCCCGCAAAAAGTCAGCCTCGCAATAAGTGAAGATGGCAGGCGCTGGCAGGAAATTGGCGTCACAAATTGCCCTGAACCACAGCAGGACCTGGTCACAGTCAAGTTTCCTCTCAAGGCAAAAGCCAGATATGCACGTTTCATTGTCCAACGCGCCCCGGAGGCAACCAGAGTTTTGATCGGAGAATTGGTGCTGCTTGGACCGGAAGTCATCGCATCTGCGCCAAAACCGCCTGTGGCAAAGGCCGTCCGGCGTCCTGCCCGCCCTGCCGTAGTCAAGCGCGTACTGGAAGAAGCATTGGTGGATGCTAATGTAGATTTTCTTTTCAGTTGTTTTCCATCGGATTTGTTGCGGGATGATTCCGGCAACATTGCAGGCGTGGTGATGGCAAACCGCGCCGGACGCCAGGCAATCCGCGCCAAAGTCGTTATTGACGCAACGCCGCGGGCAACAGTAGCCCGAATGGCAGGCGCCCGTTTCACGCCATATCCGGCCGGCGAGCATCTGTTTCAGCGCGTTGTTATCGGAGGCGAGCTTCAGTCCGGCCCGCAACTTTCAGGGCGCAACACCGGCTTTTCAGTTCGCCATACTCAAGGAAAAGGCGCGCCTGTGGATGCGCCTTTATATGAGTACACACTGCGATTGCCGATGAAAGATGACAGCTTCGCCTCTTTTGCCGAAGCCGAGCAGCGTGCCCGTGATTTGACGTTCCACCCCGCACAGGTCGAGGGAGCCGACATGTTATTTCAGGTTCCGCCTGATTACCTTGACCAGCCGCTTCCACCGGCAAAGGAATGGCCGGGGGCGGAAAAAATTCCATTAACAGCCTTCCAGCCATCCGGGCAGCCACGAATTTTCCTGCTCAATGGCTGCGCCGCAGTCTCCCGAGATTGGGCGGGCAAATTACTGCGCCCGCTTGCTTTCACGGATATAGGCAGACGCATAGGGGCTGAGGCAGCCAGGTTGGCAAAGTCAATCCCGGCTGCTGCAGCCGTGCGGGTGGCCGAAGGCAGTCCATTCAAAGATTTGCCGGACCTGGGCTTGTACCCGGGCGATATCCGTGAATTTCTCAGCGGTGTCCGGCCAATCCAGCGCGGTCTGCCGACAGTATCATCCCCCGCGCGGCAATTGCCCGTGCTGGGGATGTATGATGTTGTGGTGGCAGGTGGCGGTACCGGCGGGGCTGCTGCTGGAATTGGCGCGGGCCGTGGCGGAGCAAAAACTTTGCTAATCGAGTACCAATACGGGCTTGGCGGCGTCGGAACCCTTGGACACATCAGCCGCTATTATCACGGATTCCGAGGCGGGTTCACCGCCGAAGTGGACAAGGGAATAGCCGCAATTGGCGCCACAAATTTCGTCGAGGGCAAAGTGGAGTACTGGCGGAGAGCCAATCGCAAGGCCGGCACTGAAATTTGGTTTGGCGCAATGGTCTGCGGAGCGGTAGTTGATGGCAATGTCATCAAGGGAGTGGTGGTTGCAACACCGCATGGCAGGGGGCTTATCCTGGCCAAAACAGTGATTGATTGCACTGGAAACGCCGACGTCGCGGCGGCGGCAGGAGCCGAATGTGACTACACCGGAAGCGCCGATGTGGCCGTGCAGGGCACAGGTCTCCCTCCTCTCGGCCCGGGGGCTGATTACGTCAATACCGACTGGACATTTGCCGACGATACCGATGTGGTAGATTTCTGGCATCATTACATTCTGGCAAGACAAAAATTCAAAACCGCCTATGACGTGGGGCAACTGATTGACACACGCGAACGCCGCCGGATTGTCGGTGAAGTGACAATTTCTCCAATGGATATCGTGCTGGAAAGGCGCTGGGCCGACACAGTAAACCAGGCACAAAGCAATTTCGACACGCATGGATTTACGGTGCACCCGTTCTTTTTCGCAATGCCGCCGGACCGCGAAGAATTGTATGCGCACGTGCCTTTGCGGGCGCTTGTTCCAAAGGGACTTGAGGGGATTGTGGTGACCGGCCTTGGAGTAAGCGCGCACCGCGATGCAATGCCGGTCATACGAATGCAGGCCGACGTTCAAAATCAAGGCTACGCCTGCGGGCGCGCCGCCAGCATGGTTGCGCATTCAGCCACTTACATCCGCAATGTTGACATAAAAGAATTGCAAAAGCATCTGGTTGAAATCGGAGCGCTTCCGGAAAGTGTTTTAACCGAATCCGATTCCCCGCCGTACTCAAAGGAAAAAGTCGCCGCCGCAGTCATGGTGCTCGGACAATCCGCCGGTGAAAAAGGCAAAGTGGATGGTCCAATCCAGGACCGCGAGGCTCTGGCGGTCGTGTTTTCCCAGCCGCGTGAAGCAATTCCGCTGCTTGAGACTGCTTATGGCCGCGCCACCGGCCCTGCCAGGCTTGCTTATGCGCATATCCTGGCCCTGCTGGGCAGCCAAAAGGGTGCCGACACGCTAATCGAAAAAATCAAGGGGACACCAAGCTTTGACAAAGGATGGAATTTCACCGGCATGGGGCAATTTGGCCGAAGCATGAGCGAGCTTGACTGCTATATTGTTGCCCTGGGCAATACAAAGGACCCGCGCGCATTGGACGTCGTGCTGGAAAAATTGGCCCTGCTGGACTCAAAGACCGAGTTTTCACATCATCGCGCCTGCGCCATGGCTCTGGAAATCCTGCGTGACGCACGCGCAGCCGCGCCGCTGGCTGCATTGCTCGCCAAGCCTGGAATGACTGGCTACGCCACCACAACGCTTGCCGAAGCCCGCCAACACCTCCGCCCCAGCAGTACGGACACGATTCAACGCAATGAATCACTAAGAGAACTTATCCTTGCGCGCGCATTGTACCGTTGCGGCGATTATCAACAAGTCGGTGAAAAAATCCTGCGCAAATACGCCCAGGACCTCCGTGGACATTACGCCCGCCACGCGCTGGCCGTGCTGGCCGAACGGCGATGAGAGCGGGCGCGATTTTTCAACAATCAACAACTCAGCCGGCCATTTCAACGTCGCGCAAAACAGATTGCAGCGCGTTGACAGCCGCCATCAACTGTCTTCCAGATATTATCAACGGCGGGGTGAAACTGATGACATTTGCGTGCTCTCCCTCCGGCAATAAAACAAATCCCCTGCGCAACATCTGAACAATGATTGACATTGTTTCGCTTGCAGCAGGCGCGCCGTCATGCCGCCGCAATTCCACACCGGCCAGCAGCCCGCATCCACGCGCCTCCAACCTCAACCTGCTTGCACGCAACTCGCTTAGCGCGACAAGCAATTCCTTTCCAAGCTGCGCGCTGCGAGCCGGAAGATTGCGGGCGCGTATCTCTTCAATCTGCGCCAACGCCATCGCGCAGCCAACCGGGTGACCAAGAAAAGTGGATGTGTGAATCGCCTCGCCGGAAGAAGCCGGCCACGCGGCATCCATCAAATCCGCACGGCCAACAGAAGCCGAAAGCGGGAACCCGCCGGTCAGCGCCTTCCCCAGGCAAATTATGTCAGGCACAACATTTTCATGTTCACAGGCAAACCACGCGCCTGTGCGCCCGAAGCCCGTGTAAATCTCATCCAAAATCAACACCGCCTTGTGCTCATCGGCAAGCCGGCGCAACAACCGGAGAAAACCAGTTGCAGGCACACGGACGCCACCCCGCACCTGGACAGGCTCAACCAAAATTGCCCCTATTCCATGCCTGCCGAACAACACCCGAATCGCGTTCGCAACCGCATCCAACTGCCCGGCTTGCAACGGAAACTGCACGAAATGGCCGAACCCGGCCAGTTGGCTGCAAAAAGGCCCGCGAAAAAAAGTCCGGTGCGTGGCATTCAATGCCCCATATCCAAGCCCATGGTAGGCGCCCTCAAATACAATCACACCGGGCTTGCCAGTAGCCAGCATCGCGGTTTTCAAAGCAGCTTCCACTGATTCGAAACCGGAGTTGCAAAAGATTACCTTGCCGGCGCGGCAACAGTCTGGATGCCGCCGATGCCACCGGCCATAAGTCAACCTGCTCAGCTCCCCCGCCAGCATTGCTTTAAGCGCATGCGGGTGCACATCCCCCATGGCATGAAGCAGACGGCCTGCCTGACGCCGCGCTGCAGCGACAACGCGTGGATTTGCATGCCCCGCAGCCGCCACGCCGAATGCAGCCGTCAAATCCAAATACGCCCTGCCATCGGCATCCCAAACGCGCACACCGCGCGCCCGCTCCCAAACAATCGGCCACGAGCCATCCGGCGCAATGAACGTCACATTCCGTGACTCATACGCCTTCAACAACGCCAATGCCTTTTTACTGGTCATGCACTCGCTTTTGCTGCGCAAATTGAAGCATTTGCGGCCTTGTTCAACGAGCTTATTTTTGGACATCAAATTTGTTGTTTGATTTGGGTTTGCCATTTCGCTATTTGCATTATCCATGACTTCGGCAGCACGGTATATGTTTTCGCGGGAACAACGGTTTTCCGCCTTCATAATTTCATCGCCTGCCCGGTGGCTGCCGGTTTTGGCAATCTCAATCAACTCGTCCGCCCAACAAGCCGAGCCACAGGTTTTCAAGGCGCCTGCCGCCTTTGATACACCGGCCTTCGAATACAAGCTCACTGCCATCGAAAACAAGTCCGGCCATCAGGTAATGCATCTGGAATTTCCATCGCCGGTGACATCCGCCCTTCCGCAAAACAACACCGTTCCAGCCAGGTTATTCTGGCCCGCCGGGCTTAAGCCGGGCGACGCAAAACGGCCGGCGGTGATTTGTCTGCCCATCCTGAACGGCGATGAAGACCTGAGCACAATGCTATGCGGTGTCCTGGTGCAGCGCGGCATCCCGGCAATGATGTTCACGCTCCCATATTACGCACAGCGTGGTCCACCGGAAGGCCGCCGCGTGCTTGCGACACAGCCGCGCCTCTTCATTGATGCGCTGAATCAGGCTTTCGCCGACTTGCGTCGAGCCGCCGCATTGCTTGCTTCAAAAGACGAAATTGACCCTCAAAAAATCGGCGTCGCAGGCATCAGTCTCGGCGGCATTATGTCCGCGACCGCCGCAGGCGCCGAGCCGCGTTTCTACAGGGCAGCCCTCCTCCTTGCCGGCGGAGATTTGTTGAGCATCATTCATCATGCCGGTGAAACCCGCCAGCTAAGCGCCACCATGCAGCAACTGCCACCCGCTGAGCGCGCATGGCTCGAAGCGCAGTTAAAGGCCATTGATCCGCTAACCCATGCGCCCGTCTTGCGCGAGCGCGCACTCCAGGGACGCGTTCTCATGCTCAACGCGTCAGAAGACGAGGTAATTCCGCGCTCCTGCACCGAAAAGCTGGCGAATGCACTCGGTTTATCAAACAAAGTTGTCTGGTTTGACGGTCTGGGCCATTATACCGCCATGGCGGAGCTGCCCCGCGCCTTGCGATTGGTGGCTGACTTTTTCGCGCAGGATATTCCGCCAAACACCAAATTGCCGCCTCCCGCTCCAGTCGAAAAAACGCCTCTCATCCGCGTGCTTGGATTTGCCCAGCAGTTGCTGGCCATTCTCACATCCGAGCCGGCCTCGAATCGCTGCCATTTTCTGAAAGTCGAACTTGAAGGCGCGCAAAATGATACCAGGCCAATCACAGGAAAACTTCAAGTTGTGATTGGAGACAAAGGCAGATTTTCAATCCAATGGGATGATATACCATTTGTGCCATCCGGCGCTGCCGGACAATCTGCATTTCCATGGCTTGCCACTTCAAACGCCGTTTTCGCCGGCAGCATGTCTCCAATCGGCCAGACAAATTTTCTAGCCTATGTCAACACGGCTCATCTGGCCAGGCTCCGGGCAATTGCCGGAGCTGTGGGAGCCGTAGCGCTGATCCCAGACATGGCCAAACGCTGGGTCAACGCCGAAGCGGATACTTCACTGCCCGGAGTCACGGCCATTCGTGTTACCGCGCAGGACTCAAAGAAAAATCCAGGTTTTGTGCGGTTGGTCCTTTCAGATGATCAACAATATCTAAAATGGGCTGATGTTGATATTAGCGGATTCAAGGGACGCCTCCGCTTTTGGGGATTCCAGACAAACACAGTTGCCACCGCCAACGTTTTTGACCCTCCCTCCGGCCTGCACAGGCAGGAAGTGCCAGGCGAAACGCTGCAACGCATGCTCGCAGCCTGTCTGAATTTGGCGGGCGACTCCGCCCAGCCGCCTGCAAAACGCGCTACAAATGGAGATGCCTCCAGGCCAGTTCTGGAAATTCGCGACCCCGGCAACCACGGCTGGCGCGGGCAACTTGGCCGGGGAACAATCGCGCATCTAAACGGTACGCCATCCCAAATCGGCAAAGCTCATGCCGCCCTGCTCGGAGATGCTGCCCGCAGCAATATTGATCGCATTTATTATGCCCCCGCCTTGATCGAAACGATGCGGACGGGGCGCTGGTTTCCAGAACGTCTTGCCGACTTGGAAAAAGGTGCGCGAAAAAAGCTGCCACCATGGTTTTATGATGAGAGCGCATCGCTGGCTGATGCGCTGGGATTGCCGCGCCAGGATGTGCTCCTTGCCAGCCTGGCATCCGAAACATTGAAAACCGCAGGCATCGCATTGACCGCTCCGGCTACAAAAGACAGCCGTGTATTGCTTGCATGGCTTGCCGACACCACGAAAAGTTATTTTCCAGCGCCTGAGTCAATCCTTTTCGTCTGCCGTCCGGAACGCGGACATGCATGGATTGGCGCGGGCTTCCCCGCTCTTTCCGGCCCAATCGCGGCAATGAATGAAAAAGGCATGGCCGCCGCTGTGATCAATCCCACTGACGAAAACTCAGTTGGCAAACTCCCCGCGCGCATTTTACTGCGCGATGTCATTGAACATGCCGCCACATTGCGCCAGGCAATTTCCATGATTCGCAACTCCAGCCAACTATACGATGTGCATTTGCTTGTTGCCGACAAGCTCGGCGCCCGGCTCATTCGTTGTAAAAACGGCGTGGTCACTGTTCTGGAGCACGGCCTCGATTATCCCGGCAACCCGCAATTTTCCACAGGCATAACTCCTGGACTGAAATCCGAGCCTGCGCAGGTTCTGGCCGCCCGCCTGAAAGAATCTCACAGCATGGTTGACGTTGGAGTTTTAACTGAAGCGCTCAAAAAACCCGTGACCAGCCCGGACAACAAATTAATTCTGATTTTTGCGCCACAATCCCTTTCCATTTGGTGCGCAGAAGGCGGAAAACGCGCCCCTGCGGCTGAAGCGCCGTATATCAGCGCCGATTTGGAATCGCTGTTAAAATGGTCCAACTAACCGATAAATTCAGCAATTTCATTGCAACTCTGATTCCGGGAAACCCCTGGCAATTTTTCAAAATTGTAACAAACAAGCCCTTTGAACGTAACCTTTGTTTCTTAAAGTGCATGCGGCTTAGATGGAAACTAAAACACAAAACAAACAAATTATGAACGCAAAAAACAAAATGCTAAATGCTCGAACTGTTTGTGCTGCCGCATTGCTGGCCTTTTGTGCTTCAGCTTCAGCGCAGTCTGCCGACTCATTGATTGACAAGCTTGTCCAAAAAGGAATCCTTACTGAAAAGGAGGCCAAGGAATTGAGGGCCGAGGCCGACAAGGATTTTTCAAAGGCTTACAAGTCAAACACAGGGCTTCCAGCCTGGGTCACCGCCTTCAAAATTAACGGCGATGTCAGGTTGCGCTATGAGAATTTCAATCTCCCGAACGATCAAGCAATCGCCGGTGCAGCCAGCGTTGTTGACCGACATCGGTTTCGCTACCGGCTGCGTCTCGGTGCAGTTGCAGTCATGCAGGAACATTTGGAGGCCGGTCTGCGTTTCACATCGAGCGACCCGGCAGGCGGCGGCGGTGATCCAATCTCCGGTAATACAACCCTTACCGGGAACGCATGGAAAAAGAATATCTACATTGATCTGGCCTACGGTCGTTGGTCGCCGCCTCTCGGCAACGACTGGTCGCTGACTCTCACCGGCGGCAAGATGGAGAATCCTTTCGTTTTTTCAGATTCGGTCTTTGACCATGATTACACACCTGAAGGCGCCGCTGCGCAATTGCGCTGGAAAATCGACAAGCAACACACACTATCTTTAATTGGTGGTGGATTCGCCCTGTTGGAACTTCCAACCGCATCCAAGGACGTTTATTTGCTTGGAAGCCAGTTGCGCCTGGACTCAAGTTGGTCGCCACGCTGGCAAACCACACTTGGAATCGGTTATTTAAGCATTGCGGGTTCGCCGAATTTGGCAAATGCGGCGGCAGTTGCAAACATCAATGCTGGCAACACACGCAAAGCCAACGGCAGCCTTGCCTATCACATGAACCCGATTGTTGCCGATGTGGGAATCACACACACTCTGGACAGCTTCCCATTATACAAAACCAAGTTCCCCATAAAGCTTGCAGGCGAATACATCCACAACCCGACGCCGCCAACCGACAATTACGGATGGTCTGCGGGCGTCACCTTCGGCAAGGCCGGCAAAAAAGGGCTTTGGGAAATATCCTACCGCTACAAATACCTGGGTGCAGATGCCTGGTATGAAGAATTGACAGACTCTGACACCGGCGCCTTTTACCCTGCCGCACTGCCCAATTCTGGATTGGGCGCCGGCTATCGCGCAGGCACAAACCTCAAGGGCCACGTGATCAAAGCCGCTTACTCATTCACCGACTCGCTGAGCCTGCAGGTTTCCTACTACGCCATGGATTTGATCAACCTGCCGCCAGGCGCCGCCTTTGGGAAAAGTTACGCCGGTCGCCTGCAAGTGGACATGAATTGGAAATTCTAGCACCTATTGAAATGCCTGCCGGGCCACATCGCCCATCTACCGGAAAACATGCTTGCCAATCGAGCCAAAACAGGGGAAATAATTCCTTAACGCTCGCCAATGAAGGCTAAAATCTTGGTGGTGGACGACGAACCGGATGCGGTCGAACTGATTGAGTTCAACCTTAAAGCCGCAGGTTACGATGTGGTCTCGGCAGGCACAGGCACCGAAGCTCTTGAGAAAGCACGCCGTGAGAAGCCAGACCTGATTGTTCTGGATGTGATGCTGCCGGAAATGGACGGTATGGAAGTATGCAAAACCATTCGGAATGATCCGACCATTGCGGCCACACCGATAATCATGCTCACGGCGCGCGCTGCTGAAATAGACCGCGTGCTTGGTTTGGAGCTTGGCGCTGATGATTATCTCACCAAGCCGTTCAGTCCACGCGAGCTGGTATTGCGCATCCGGGGTTTGCTGAAACGGGGCCCACGGGTCACCGATAAAAGCGAACAAATCCGGGTGGGCGACCTGGTGATTGATCTGCCCCGCCACGAGGTGACAGTGGCTGGCAAAGCCGTGGAACTGACAGCCACCGAGTTCAAACTGTTGACAGTTTTGGCACAGCGCCGCGGGCGGGTACAGTCACGCGAGCAGTTGTTGCAAGACGTTTGGGAATACGAATCCTACATTGACACCCGGACTGTGGACACACACATGCGCCGCCTGCGTGAAAAACTGGGCAAGGCCGCCCGTTACCTTGAAACTGTGCGTGGGGTGGGCTATCGTTTCACAGAAGATTGAATGCGCTGGGCGACATGTGGATGGCTTGGCTGTTTGTCGCAGCGGTATGTTTGGTCCTGTTGCATACCTGGTGGCTCGAACGCCGCCACAGCCGTGAACGCGAAGAAGCCGGACGCGAATACACACGTGCCGCGCTCCAGCGGCAACTTCAAATTCAAGCCCAGTTCCAAGCCCGTCAGGAAGCCCTTTTCAACAGCATGATCGAGGGCGTGCTTGTCCTCGACCAAGCCGGACGCGTTCAACTGTTTAATCAATCCCTCCAGCGCCTCCTGCAATTCCGCAAGGACATTCGCGGTTTGACGGTTTCAGAGGCCTTTCAACTTTCCGAGCTTGCAAAAGTTGCAGACCGGCTCCTCAAAGAGTGCACTGTAATCGCCACCGAAATTGAACTGCCAGGCCAGGAAACCCGCGTCCTTCAAGTCAATGGTTCGGCAGTGCTTGATGCCGATGGCCGGCCCCAGGGCGCCATCATGGTCTTCCACGATGTCACACGCCTCAAGCAACTGGAAAACACACGCCAGGAATTCGTCGCCAACGTCAGCCACGAACTGCGCACGCCGTTGTCCCTTATCAAAGGATTCGCTGAAACCCTATTGAACGGCGCAAAAGACACCCCGGACGTTGCCAACCGTTTCCTCCAAAACATAATCAAGCACACTGATCGCCTGACTTTTCTCATTGAAGATTTGCTTACAATTTCAAAGCTCGAATCCGGCCGCCTCCAGTTCAATCTGCAACCGGTTGATTTGCACGAAGTAGTTGGGCGCGTCCTGGACGACTTGAAAACACGCGCCGCCGAAAAAAAAGTCCAGCTTATTAATGAAATTCCAAGCCCGTTTGTGGCACGGGCGGATGCCGACCGCCTTCAACAGGTGTTTTTCAACTTGGTGGACAACGCCATCAAATACGGCCGCCCCGGAGGCACGGTGATCATCCGGGCTGAATGGAAACAGCCATCCGTTGTCCGTCTAAGCGTGCAGGATGACGGGCCGGGCATACCACCGGAAGCCCGTGAACGTATTTTTGAGCGTTTCTATCGTCTGGACAAAGCGCGCTCCCGCGACCAAGGTGGTACCGGCCTTGGCCTTTCAATCGTCAAACACATTGTCCAAAGGCATGGCGGAAGAATCTGGGTTGAAAGCCAGCCAGGCAAGGGCGCCAACTTTATCTTCACCCTGCCACAATAAACCAAACCAATGAAGAGCCTTTTTCCATGGTTATTCGCGATGTCTGCCTATTCTATATGCCTGATGGCAGCTATGAGAGACAACCGCGCAGGTTGGTGGAATTTCAATATCGCTGCTGCAATTGCTGGAATTGCAACATGCGCAATTGAACTGGCATCAGCAAAATTTGGGCGCCCATTTTGGGAACTTAAACCCCATTATTTTGCAGCGCCGCAATTCATTGATATGCCAGTGTGGCGTGCCTTGTATTGGATTTCGCTTCTCCTTTTATCGCGACAGGCAGCCCAGTGGATTTTGCAACGCAAACGGAACCTCTCGTTGTTCGGCTACATACAACTCGGATTGGCAAGCCTGCTCGCCGCATTGTTCGATACATTGGCGCCGTTTTACACAACGCCTGTCGCTGAACATTTTGCAGCAACTTTCGTCCTGGCGCTCCTTGTCCTGACAATTATTACGCCGTGGTTGCTTTACAAGCGCAACCCGCACAATCAGCCGCCTGTTTCAAGTTTTGCAATGCTGGGCTGGCTGGTTTTGGCTGCATCGCTTGCCGTCGCCCGCATTTTTTAGACCGCAAGCCACAACCCGGCGGCCTATTTGTCCTCAGCCTCAAATCCGGCAACAATCGGACGATGGTCGGAGGCAACCCCCCAGTTCGGCAGGGCCAGCACGTACGTTTCATCCGGCAGCCATTCCTTTGCCATCCCTTTGCTTAGCAGGATGTAATCAATCCGGCTGTAGGTATCCTCCCTGCCAAAAAAATGTGTCCAGGTGATTCTTCTCGGATCATAACGCGGGTTTGTGCTCGGCTGGTTGTCCCCGTTGCGCTCCGCGGGGCGGGTGTCCACAAGCCCGCTCCTGGCGTTTGCGCGGCCCATGACCGCCCGGACAGCCCGCGAATCTTTCGTGTCATTAAAATCCCCAACCACCACAAGGTTTATATTGGGGTTTAACGCGAAACGTGCTTCAATTTTTTCCCGTAAAATCAAAGCCTCCTGCTCCCGCATCTCCGCCTCATCGGCCTCCGGCACGGGCCGGCGTGATTTCAAATGCGCCACAAACAGGGTGAACGTATATTTCTCATTTACCCGAATATCCAACTCCGCAAAACCGCGGCTGACCTCGAACCGCCGGCCAAACAACAGGTAGCTCTCATTGGTGTGCGGGTTACGTGCCGTAAACGGAAACCGGCTCAGCACCGCCACGTGTATGTTTGTATCCCAGCCTGAAACATGCTCCCAATGTGGTAAATCCAGACCTTCCTTGCGCAGCGAATCCCTCAGCTCAAGCAGCGCGTTTGTTGACCCAACCTCCACAAGCGCCAGCACATCCGGTTTCATCGCCAGAATGCTCTCCCGGATTTTTGCCTTTGCCTCCGGCGATTTAGCCGGACGCGTACCCGCTGGAGCGTCCAAATAATTTTCCAAGTTGTACTCCGCCACCCGGAAGATTTCGCCTCCGCCCGCCGTCACGGCGGCCATTGCCAGCATTGCAAGCAGCCGGCACAAACAGCCTGTTTGCCTCAATCGCACGTACAGGCTATTAACCCATCAGCCGCCTTGTGTCAAAGCCGCATCCTGCTTCCTTTCTCATTTGGCAAAAAGCTGTACTCCTGCTATTTTTGCCCATGTTGTCTGAAATGCCTGTGGCCAGAACAGAAAAACCGCTGCACGACAAGCAAAACGAACGTGACTACCGGGATTTGCGGATAGACAAAGTAGGGGTTCGAGGACTGCGTTTTCCAATTCAAATCCTGGACAAGGCGCACGCCTTGCAGGAAACCATCGCTACCATCGGCATGTATGTGGATTTGCCCAAGGAATTCAAGGGCACACACATGAGCCGCTTTTTGGAAGTACTTAATGCCCACGGCAGAATCGTGCATGTGGACAACATACCGGACATCCTATTTGCCATGCAGAAAAAGCTGCATGCCGCTACCGCCCATCTTGAAATGGAGTTCCCATTCTTCCTGACCAAAAAGGCCCCGGTCTCCGGTCTTGAAAGCATAATGGATTACACCGCCCGGTTCGATGCCGCCGCATGTGGCAATGAAATTGATTTTGTCCTCACAGTAAAGGTGCCAGTCACAACCCTCTGCCCATGCTCCAAGGCAATCAGCCGCTACGGCGCGCACAACCAGCGCGGCCTTGTTACTGTTGCATTGCGCTCGCGCAAAACCGTTTGGATAGAGGACGTAATTTCGATGGTCGAATCCAGCGCCAGTTCTCCGCTTTTTGCCCTGCTCAAGCGTGAAGACGAAAAAGCAGTAACTGAACACGCCTACGAAAATCCCGTTTTTGTTGAGGACCTGGTCCGCAACGTGGCGCTCAAGCTCAACGCCCATCCCGATGTTACATGGTTCAGGGTCGAGGCGGAAAACAACGAAAGCATACACAACCACAACGCCTACGCCTGCATCGAAAAATCCTGACCCCGTCGCCACAGCCACACCCTTCGCGACCTAAGCCGCCTTTTCAAAATGGCCGAGCCGGCCATTTTCATCCTCAGAATAATGTGAGCTTGACAATGCTCTGCCATCGGTCATTAAAGTTGTGTACAGGTAAAAACCTGTGTCACTCTTGGCCTGCGGTTGGCATAAACGGGCATCCTCAGGCCCTTTTCCGACGGCAAATTTCTTATTGGGGCAAATCGGGCTTAAAAAAAATGAAAATTTTTGTGGAAATATCCTGATTATTTGGTAAATTTCCGCGCTCCAGCTCCACTGGGAGCTGTTAGGGCGTTGCTTGGACGCCCCAAGGGCATTAGACTGAATCGGAGAAACTGAAAAACGTTTGAATTGTGACGGCAAAAAAGAAAGTTACTAAAAAAACAGGCGTTAAACCGGCAGAAAAGCCGGCGCACAAAACGGCTGTGAAAGCAGCCGCCAAAAAGCCCGCGCGTGTTGAACAAAAAACCAGTTCAACACCGTCCGCCGCTACTGCGGATGCAATATTGGGCCGCGCCGCGCATTCCGGCAAGGCAGGACAGCCAAAAATCAATCCCAAATGGGCCAAATACTACAACATTTTGATTGATCTCAGAGACCGCCTGCGCCAGCAAATTGAAGGTCTTGCAGAAGATTCCGCCCAGGAAATCCCAAGTTACAGTCTGCACATGGCCGACTCCGGCACGGACAATTTTGACCGCGATTTTGCGCTCAGTCTGTTGTCCTCTGACCAGGATGCCATTTACGAAATCGAGGAGGCCATCAAACGGATTGAACGCAACACTTATGGTATCTGCGAATTGACAGGCAAGCCCATACCCAAGGCGCGCCTGGACGCCATTCCATGGACGCGCTTCACGGTCGAGGCGCAGGCACAACTCGAACGGGAAGGCAACTGGCGCGCCCGCCGTCTGGGGGACTTGGGCACCGTGGATACCTCCGCAGTTGTCGAAGTCGAGGAAACCGAGACCGAGGAAGAGGAAAAACCCATCAAGGAAAAGGAGTAATTTATGCCGAGAGAAATTGTTATTCTGGAATGCACTGAAGCGCGCAAGGAGGGAAAACCGCCTTCACGCTACATCACCACTCGAAACAAAAAAACCAAGACCGAAAAACTGGAGCTTAAGAAGTACAATCCGTTTTTGCGCCGCCATACGGTGCATCGGGAAATCAAGTAACTGTTTGTTGTTATGCCACGCAAAACACACATCGAAAAAAAGGCCGATCGCAATCAACGCATGCCGCGCATGGAAGCGCGACCGCCAACTCCAAAACCAAAGATTGACTTCACGGTGGAGGCGTTGGACTACAAAAACACCACCCTGCTTAAAAACTTCGTCACCGAGCAGGGGCGGATTCTGCCGCGCAAATATACCAACCTGCCGGCGCACTACCAGAGGCAGCTCAACCGCGCAATCAAACGGGCGCGCCAGATGCTTCTCATGAGGTAAGACTGTCTTGCAAACAAAAAGGCCGCGCATTGCGCGGCCTTTTTGTTTTAACACTGTGTTTTTGCCCTAACTTGTTTCTTCCTCCATAAGCAACTCGCCCAGATGCAGGTATTCTCTGATCTTCCGCCGTTCATAGCGGTGTTTCTGTGATTTCTTTGGGCGGCTGTCCACCTTGCGAAAAGGACATTTCGGATTGCGAACCGCCTCTACAATGGTTTCGATGGATTTTGTCATAGGCGAACTTCCTTTCTTGAAGAAATGGCCGCGGCTGGATGCGGGGCCAAAAACGAAAGAGACCGCTTTTTCGTCGCTCCTCTGGCTTTTGGCTTCCAGATTACCATGGCCATTTGCTTTAATTGACAATTAAAGATGGCATGAATTCAAAATTTGTCAAAATTTTCTGCAAAATTTTTTCGCTGGCGGCAAAACGAAGGTTGCGGAGCGCCACCCGCGGGATGTCTGGTGGTGCGCCAGTTCAAGCCCGAAATCGCGGCAGCAGTCTGCCACTTCTTTGAATTGTATGGCCAAAATTCCGGCCACAACCAGTTTGCCGCCGGGGTTGAGCCTTCCAAATAATTGCGGCATGCACTGGATCAAAATATCCGCAGTCAGGTTGGCGCAAATAACGTCAAAACGCCGGCGACCGGCTGTGGGCCAGGCAGTTAAATCGCCGCGCATAAGTTTAATTCGCTCCTGCACTTTGTTGAGGCGCATATTCGCCCTTGCTGCGCGAACAGCCACCGCGTCGTAATCCACCGCCCAAACCGGCTGATAGCCAAGCAATGCGGCCGCTATGGCAAGGACACCCGAACCAGTGCCGGCATCCAAAAATGCCTGGCGCCGCCCAACCCGCCGGGCAGAAACCAACTGTCGCAGGCAATACCATGTGGTTGGATGCTGGCCGGTCCCAAAACTAAGGCCGGGGTCCAGAATCATCTCTTTTTGTCCGGCGACGGGACGCGCCCGGCTCCAACTAGGGCGAATCAATAATGCACTTCCAATCCGCAGCGGATGAAAATGTTTCTTCCATGACTCGGCCCAATCCTCCCGCTTGATTAATCGGGCGAACAAACATTTCTGCCACCACTTGCGCTTTCTGCGTAAAAGCATGCTCCGCAAACGTTTTTCCGTGGCGTCATTCCATCCAACCGGCTCTTCCAAATAAACTGAAACCTCCGCCGTTGCAGCTTCCGCAGCGGTGTAAATGCAAGCCGGAACACCGAAGAAGGCGCTTAATAACCGGCTGGCCTCTTCAGCCTGGTCAACAGGAACATCGAGTCCCACCTGCCACAAATGGCCTTGTTTCACGCGCGTATCAATCCCCCCGAGCAAACTTATTCCAGCGCTTTTTGCTGCAGCGCAAGCAGCTCCTGAATGCCCTGCCGGCCCAACGAAAGCATCTGGGCAAGTTGCGCCTCAGTGAACGTGGCCTCCTCGCCGGTACCCTGCAGTTCAATGAATTCTCCTTTTGAATTCATTACCAGATTCATATCAACCTCGGCTGCCGCATCTTCTTCATAACACAAATCCAGCACAGCGCGTCCGCCAACAATCCCAACGCTGACTGCTGCCACCGCCGATTTTACAGGATTCTCCTTCAACTCTCCAGCGGCGAGCATCTGGCGGACAGCAAGCTGGAGGGCCACATAAGCGCCTGTAATCGCCGCGGTGCGCGTGCCGCCATCCGCCTGCAACACATCGCAATCAATCCAGAATGTTCGCTCCCCTATCTTTTCCAAATCCACACATGCCCGCATTGCGCGCCCAATCAATCGCTGGATTTCCTGGGTGCGCCCGTCAATTTTTCCCTTGGCAGAATCCCTCGGTTTTCGCGGTTTGGTTGAATACGGGAGCATGGAATACTCGGCTGTGACCCAGCCGCCCGTCACGTTCTGCTCTTTCATCCAGCGCGGCACCTCCGCTTCGACCGTAACACCGCAAATGACACGTGTATTTCCCCAATGCACCAATGTCGAGCCGGCTGCAGCAGGCGCAATTCCGTTCTGGAATTTAATTGGGCGCAATTGCCCGTAAGCGCGCCCATCCGGGCGCAGCACTGCCTCAGATTGTTGGTTGTCGCTCATGCGGGATGAATGCTAGGACGGCTGCACGCCATTTGGCAAGCTTGCCGTGTTTTTAACGGTTTTGCCTTGCGCTTCAACACTCAAACCGAGCATGATTGGCAAAAAGCTTATGGCAGAACGTGTATTTTTGGGCGTGGACCTGGGCGCCGAAAGCGGGCGCGTAATGGCAGGTGTTTGGAACGGGCGCAAACTCAAGCTCGATGAAATTCACAGATTCCCCAACGGACCGGTTGCCGTGGCGGACAGCATTCGGTGGGATGTGCTGCGTTTGTGGGGGGAGATTCAAAAAGGGCTTGGACTGGCCGCCAAAAAGCATGGCAAAAAAATTGTAAGCGTAGGTGCCGACACATGGGGAGTGGATTTTGTGCTGTTGAACAAGCAGGATGAAATGCTTGGCCAGCCTTATCATTACCGAGATGCCCGCACCCGCGGCGCATTTGACAGAGCATTCAAAAAGGTGCCGCGCGCCGAGATTTTCGCACAAACCGGCCTGCAGTTCATGGAGCTTAACAGCCTCTATCAACTGCTGGCATGGAAGGCCCACTCCCCTGCCATTCTGGATGCGGCCGACAAGTTGTTGTTCATGCCGGACTTTTTCCACTGGTGCATGTGCGGCTCGCGTGTTGCCGAATTCACCATCGCCTCCACATCACAATGTCTTCATCCAATCAAGCGGAATTGGGCATGGGGAATGCTTGAGAAGTTCGGCCTGCCACTGAAACTTTTCCCCAAAGTGGTGCCTCCCGGTACCAAGTTGGGGACGTTGCGCGGCAGCGTGGCGGAGATTACCGGACTCGGTGCAATTTCAGTAGTCGCGCCGCCCTCACATGACACTGCAGCAGCCGTCGCTGGTGTGCCAACAAAGCACACAGGAAAGGCAAACTGGGCTTACATAAGTTCAGGCACATGGTCGCTTATGGGCGTTGAAGTCCAGCGCGCATCGCTCACGCCACGCACACTGGAGCTGAACCTGACCAACGAAGGTGGCGTTGACGGCACATACCGGCTGCTGAAAAACATCATGGGGTTGTGGCTTGTGCAGCAAAGCAAACGCGCCTTTGAAGCACGTGGCCGCGCCTATGAGTATGCCGAGCTGGCCAGTCTGGCGGCAAAGGCGCCGCCTTTGCGCTCGCTGGTTAATCCTGATGACAGCCGTTTCCTCAATCCAAAGGACATGGTCAAGGCCATCCAGGAATTTTGCCGCGAAACAAAGCAGCCAGTCCCGCGCACTGAAGGCGAAATAGTCCGCTGCGCTTATGAAAGCCTTGCCCTGAAGTACAGGCAGGTGCTTGGCTGGCTGGAAGAGTTGACCGGCGAGACCATCGAGGTAATCCATATTGTGGGCGGTGGTTCGCAAAGCCGCCTGCTCAACGAATTGGCGGCCTCTGCCTGCGGCAAACCTGTAATCGCCGGACCGGTTGAAGCCACCGTTATGGGCAACCTCCTTGTCCAAATGCGCACCGCCGGCGAAGTCGGCTCTCTCTCAGAAATGCGCGAAGTTGTGCGCGCCTCCAGTCCGATGAGCGAATTTGCGCCATCAAATCCCGAGCCATGGCAGGAGGCCATGGAACGGTTCAAGGCGCTGCAACAACAGTAGGCAACCAACCAATGCACGCCCGGACTACGCCCGTTTTGCGGGACAACCCCCGCCTTGCGGGATGCGGTGCTTTTGTTCAACCTTGCGGCCATGTGCGCCATCTGCGGCATCATTAATTTTGACGGCCGGCCCGTTGCGGAGCCGGACCTTGTCCGGATGCGCGACATCATGGTCAACCGCGGCCCTGATCATGGCGGACTGTGGCGAAATGGAAGCGCAGGGCTTGGGCATCGCCGCCTTAAAATCCTGGACCTCTCGCCAAACGGCAACCAGCCAATGCCAAACGAAGATGAGTCGGTTTGGGTGGTGCTCAATGGTGAAATCTACAACTTCCCGGAACTGCGCCCACAACTGGAGGCGTGCGGACACCGTTTCCGCTCCACCAGCGACACCGAGGTTCTGGTGCATGGATACGAGGAATGGGGCGAAGATTTAATCCCCAAACTGGATGGAATGTTCGCCATCGGGATTTGGGACACTCGACGGCAGCAACTGTTGCTGGCGCGCGATCGTTTTGGAAAAAAACCGCTCTACTACATGCAAAAAGCGCAGACGCTGCTTTTTGCTTCCGATATAAAGGCATTTTGGACACTTCCAAACATCCAGTTGAGCATCAACTTTCCGGCCATTGATTGCTACCTCCACCACCTTGGCGTCACTCAACGGCATGCCATCTTCAAGGAAATTTCCAAAATCCAGCCAGCACACTACACCGTGTTTAATCAACATGGCTCCCGCACTGTGCGCTACTGGCAACAGTCTTTTGCCGGCAAATTGAATTTGTCTGAAGCCGAATGGCTGGAACAAATCGAAGCCGCATTGCAGGCAGCGGTGAAACGCCGCCTGATGAGCGATGTGCCGCTGGGCGCTTTTCTCAGCGGCGGCGTGGATTCGAGCCTTGTTGTGGCTTTCATGAGCAAGGTTACCAACCGGCCCGTTAAAACCTTTTCAATAGGCTTTCAGGAACAGGATTATTCCGAGCTGAAATTCGCGCGCCTTGTTGCACAACAATACCAAAGCGAGCACGAAGAAATAATGCTCCAGCCGGAGGTAATTTCAATCCTGCCATCCCTGGTTTGGGAATATGGCGAGCCATTCGCCGATTCATCAGCCATACCAACCTTCTACGTTTCGCAGGCTGCGCGGCGCTTTGTTACAGTCGCACTCTCCGGCGATGGCGGCGATGAAATGTTTGGCGGATACGATATCGCGCGCGCTGCATGGCACGCATGGCAGTATGACAGATTCCTGCCCCGAGTTATCCGGCAGCCTTTGGAAAAATTTTTATTGAACCATCCATTGCCTGACCGCAACCGATGGTTGCACAAATTAAAAACGCTCGCCGTTCATGCCAGTGATGATCCTGCCATACGCCATAGTTATTCAATGGCTTTTGGACCGGCGCAACGGCAGCGGCTCTATACGCCTGCGTTTTCCGCCGCTTTACATGGCCAACCGGCGCGCGAGGTTTATGAGCTTTGCCAGCCTGCGCTCACCGGCCTGAACCTTGTTGATCAGCACCTGTTGCTTACCATCCTGACACGACTGCCTAATGATTACCTGGTGAAGGTGGATGTGGCTTCGATGAAAGTGGCCCTGGAAGTTCGCTCGCCTTTTTTGGACACTGCACTGGCCGAATTGTCCGGCGCCATGCCGCCGGAAATCAAAGTCCGCGGCGGCCGTCAAAAGTATCTGTTGAAAAAATTGGCCGAAAGACATTTGCCCCGACAGGTAATTTACCGGCGCAAACGCGGCTTTGCCCTTCCGCTCGAACACTGGCTGAGGAGAGATTTGGCGCCGCTGTTGCGCCAGCTTTTGCCTGATGGCCGCCTTGTGCAAAACGACTGGTTCAACAAGGCTGAAATTTCACGCTTGATAAGCGAGCATCAAAATTTAACCGCCGATCACACTCACCGGCTGTGGGCCTTGCTCTGGCTCGAGCTATGGCATCGGATGTTTATAGACCGCACATTGAAGCCAACTGACTCCCTCAGCGAACCGTAAGCAATTCCAAATATGCGGCGGCTGTGCTCTCCCAGGAAAAGGCCCGCGCATGCCGGACAATCATCTCGGTGTGGCGCTCCTGCTGCAGCACATGCTCCAATGCCGCCGCCATTTCCGCCACGTTACCGGCGCCCACAAGACGGCCCAGATAAGGCGCCGATTCCGGCATCACTTCAGGAATCCCACCCACACTGGTTGCAACCACTGGCAGCCCTGTTGCAAATGCCTCCAGCACGACGTTCGGCAGACCTTCATTGTTGCTTGGAACAGCAAGAACATCCGCTGCCTGCATGTATCGGGCCACTTCATTTTCAGGTTTTCGACCAGACATCACCAAATCGCCCGCAATCCCCGCGGAATCAGCGCAACGTTTTATTGATTCCTCCAACGGGCCGTCGCCCAACATGACAAGCCGCGTCTGAAAACCAGCAAACCGTTTTTTCAATTCAGCAAAGGCAGCAACCAGTAAAAGCGGATTTTTTATCGGAAGAAAATTCCCAACATAAAGCACCACCCTCGCCTCCAGCGGCAAGCCAAGGCGGGCGCGCTCCTGTTCGCGGTTGCCCGGCTTGAAAACCGTGGTGTCAACCCCGTTGTAAATCACATGCACCCGCTGCGCTGCAACTCCCGCCTCCCGCAAAAGCCGGGCAAGCTCCGCGCTTCGGGCAACCACTGCCTTTGCCTGATTCAACGCCTGCACGATAAGTCTGCGGCGCACCGGCTGTCTCAGATATTGATGGACATCGCTTCCTTGAGCAACTGCCACAAAAGGAAATCGGTATTGCGCAGCCAGCCGCGCCACTGCACACGCATCCGGATAAACCCATGAAACCAGCACGGCTTCAAAAGCAAATTCGGAACGCAATTTTTCAAAAGCCGGCTTCAGCGACCACGCCATTAACCGCGGATTCCACCGGCTGCCAATGCGGGGAATTCGCCATGCAGGCGCATAAACTGGCGCAAAACCGGCATCCTCCGGCCGCGGCTGGCGCTGAACTTTCGTGCAAAACGGCAGGACTGGACGCGGGGAAAGCACGCGCATGGCGCATAACCGGCCAAGGTGTTGAACCAGACGCGCGTTATACAATCCGCGTCCGGTTTCGGCGGAATCCGGATAAAGATTGGAAGCAAATAAAACTTTCATTGACATTGGAAATCTCAACCGGTTGCCAATGGTGGCGGATGGTAGCGGAAATTACGATATTGTCCGGGATTGCCCGTACACCCCGCCTCGGCGGCGTGAATAAGATTCACCATCTCCCGCGCAGTCACATAATGCAACCGATAGCGCCCTGAATTGCGGCATAACCCGCTCAAAAACCGGTGAAACTGCCGGTACGGTTCACCCAACAGCATGTTGAAATTCTGCGGTATCCCACCATGCGTATGAAGCTTGATAAACAGCCATTCAGGGCGGCCTTCAACATGAATGCGCAAACGCTCCCAAACGCGAAACCGCTCTGGCGTGGGTGGATTTGCAGCAGTCAAATCACCATTCTCAAACCGCGGTAGAAATCCCCATTTGCGCCAGAGCCAGTTCAAGCCAAGCGGCCCTTGCACCAGCAATAATTCATCCGGCGCCGGCCGATGCATGCTTTTCCCCGCACCGCCAACCCGCACTGGCTCGCCGTTGTCATGGGATTTCGGCCTGTCAGTTCCGCGCGCATAATAAATCCGGTTGATAATGCGTGTCTGGGTCGGACTGGGCATCGAAGGAAGGGTAAAATCGGCAAAACACCCCGTCTGCCGCAACACTGCCAGCTCGTTGCGCACACCACAATGGCGGCCATCCGGATGTGAATTATCCAAGGCCCAATCCCCATGAATAAATCCATAGCGTACCGCTCCACCATCGTCCTCCCCCAAAAAACCGTGGCTTCTAAAACGCTCCTTGCCGGCCAGCAATTTCTCGCGCAGCCCATCCGCTGTGTCACCTTCATGATGCAGATGGATTTCAACCTCCGCGCCCGAAGCCTTGCAAATCACGGCCAGTTCACTCAACAAATCGGGATCATACTGCTCAATTGGATAGAAAAAGGTATGCCGCAGTCCGACGCCGTTGCTGTCGCGAAATTCGCCGGCAAGCTTCGGCCAGGCATGCTTCCAAACCTCAAGCCGCTCCAAAGCGCCGCGCTTGTCGGTGGCATGCAACGGCTCGAAGTGGTCGCACACGGCCAAAATCAAGTCCGTAATCCCATCCGGCGCAGGCGTTCGCGGACGGCGCAAATAGGATAAAAACCATTTGTCCAGGGCCTTGTACATGGCGCCATATCAGCCTGCTGTATTTCCTTTCTCCCAACCTGTTTTTCCGCTCTCCCGCAAATAATACCAGAAGCCGGCAACCGTCATGAGATTCAAAAAGACAAAGCCTGCAGGCCACGAAAACAGCGGCATTTTAAGCGAGCGCGTCGCCGCACCAATCAACGCCAAAACATAAAATGCAATTTGCGCCCAGAACATGGCTGCGTAAAACGGATGCTGCCTCAACGCAAATGCAGCAAGCAAAACAACCGCAAGCAAACCCGGAGCAACAAGACGCAGATATTTATGCGACAATAATTGCCACCAGAGCCGGTTGCGCCATGGCAACAACCAGCCCGGATGGCGAAACAGCATTTGAAAATTTCCTGCAAGGGTGCGCCTTTTCCGGCGCCGCTCAAGCTGAGGCTCCAAAGGTTGTGGATCGATTGCCAAAGCAGCAGGATCGTGCAATACCCGGAAACCTTTGATCGCTATGCGCATCGGAATTACAACGTCATCCAAAATGGTATCCTCCGGTAGCGGCTGGTAAAGCCGCCGGCGTATTACGTACACCGCGCCAGTGCATCCAATGCACGAGTCCCAACGCGCTTCGGCTTCACGCAGGTATTTCTCAAGCCGCCAATATGCGTCCACTCCTGCGCCTGCGCCGCCGGCAGCCGGTGCAATCTCCAGCGAGCCGCTTACCGCTCCGATCTGCGGATTTATAAAATGCCTGGCCAGACACCTGATGGTATCGTGGGCAAAACTCTGGCGCGCATCAGCAAACACCACCAGTTCCCCATCAGCCTGTGCAACCCCTGCATTCAGGCAGGCAGCCTTGCCGGACCGTTGAGGCCGGACAATAATTTTGACCCGATGCTCTCCCAACCCTTCCACTGCTGAAACAGTGCTGTCAGTGGACCCATCGGATACGACAATGATTTCAAGTTTGTCTGCTGGATAATCCGAGTTCAGCAAATTTTGAACCCGCCCCCGAATGCGACCCGCCTCATTGTATGCAGGTACAACGATGCTGACTGTTGGCCATTCCACATTTTCGCACGGTTTGGCTTCCATCTTGGGCCGCAGCCGGCTTAACTGGCCGATGAGTAATGGGTACCCAAGAAAAGTATAAAACACGCCGGCTCCGCTCAGCCAAAACAGAATCGCCCACCAATCGTCTCCCAGCGTGCCCGTTAACATAATCCATAATGGATGCGGACCATGAGGAAGCGGCCCTTTCTAAAACGTGCGGGTCACATAATTCCACACGTGCAATACAAGGCGCAAAAGCCCATAAGTTACCGCCAGGTCCAGCAAGCCCGGCCTTCTCCATCGCACAAGAGAAAACCTGCTCCAAAACGAAGGTGGCGCAGTTGCGGCTGTTTCATCGGAAGTTGCAGGAGGCAAATCTTCCTCGCCAGTGGATGGCATGGCCCAGGCGCCACCACTGACCCCTTGGGATGTCTGCCAGGCCAACGGCAACGGCGCAAGCGCCGGCTCAGGCACGGGTTGTCCAATGACTGCCGTCTGTTCAACCTGTGCGCCTGCAGTCTCAGACTCCGCCACGGCCCTGGCTGTCTGCTCCTGCTCCTGTATAACAAGCCGGTGAAACGCGGCTATGCACGCCACCAACAAATAAAACGTGGTGCGATACCCCCACCCAATCATCCAAGAGGAAAGCAGATAACAGACCAGCATCACCATCAGAATGCGCCGCAGCCTTTCCATTTCCTCGTCCTGCACACGTGCCGTTACAAGTGTTCGCACGCAGCAATAGAGCACCGCCAGGAACAAAAACAAACCATTGATGCCCTGTTCAGTGCCAACTTCCACATAAGAGCTATGCGGCCCCTTGAAGTAACCATTGGCCTTTTCAAAAGTGCTGCCAAATCGGAAAAGCCCGATTCCTTTCGACTGCTCTTGCATCACTTGGTAACCCCACCGCCAGGCCGCCAGCCGGCCTTGAATTCCTTCATCCTTTTTGGTTTGTTCCAACTGCTGCATCCGCGGCAGCCGCTGAATTCCAGCCCAGCCTGCCGTGACCGCCAAAGCAAGGACAAGTATTTGGATATATTTTGGACGTCCAAAACTCAACGCAACCACTGCAGCTCCAAACCCTGCCAGAAAGGCGCCCTTCGACTGCGTTAGATACAGGCACCACAATGGAAACACCAATAACAGCGCACCAACTTCCTTCACAAAAACCGGCCTGCGCCAAATCAAAAGAAAATAGAGCATCGGCACAAGATTCACCACAGTGTGCCCCAGGGCATTTGGATTGTTGAAAATGCTGAGATTGACTGACAGCCGCCCTTTTTGCACGTTGTGGGTCAGGTAATTGCTGTCCAGTGGGTCAATTCCCATCTCACTCAACAAGGCCAGCATTGACAGCACAAAAATAAGCCCGGCCCACCAGTACAAATACTTTTGCAGCCTTTCGCGGTTGTACAAAACTTGCACCGCCACGAAATAAACAATGAACATGTTCCGGACTGTTGCAAAACTATCGCTTTCTGCAGGCACAAAAATTGCAATCCACAGGAAATAAGCCAGCATCAGCCAGTCATGCGGAGTTTTGAAAAAGTCGCGCGGATTCAATCCCCTCTGGCGAAAGACAAGCCCCACCATTCCCAAGACCATGGCAAAGGTGATGGGATGAAGCGCTTCCAACATCGGCAGCCACTCATGTGGCCGGATGTAGTACAGCACTAAAAACAATGTACAGCCGAGAAAGTCCATGCCGCAGCCGGAAATATACAGAATGAATGCCGGGATACCAACCTAAAAGCGCGGTTCAAAGCCGGACGGCTTGCAATACCATCGTCTCAAAACGATTAATGTCCTCTCCAACCACGCGCCCATGCCATTCAATGCCCGTCAAGTTGGGATCATCGCTTTCACCCGGAACCCAACGACGAACAGACTTGAATCCTGCCTCGGCCAGGTCCGCCGCCAGCGTTTCCTCGTCATAAACAAAGTAATGGCCGAAGTCCCAAAAGAAGTTATTGATTACAAAAGAGGCACGCAACTCCCTGTTTTCCGGGATATACCGCTCCGATGCCTGCCGGATGTACTTTTTTTGCAAATCGGTTTTCTCAGTAGCAGCAAGGCTCAAGATGTTTTTCAAATCGGGCGTTGCAAGCCGGATTTTCCCGCCTGGCTTTAACACACGATTACATTCACAAAGAAAATGGAAGCCATCCTTGTGCCAGAGATGTTCGATAACATGCTCGCTAAAAATGTAATCAAAACTTGAGTCCGGCAACGGCAGCGGCTGCGTAGCGTCCATATACACCTGTCCGGGCTTGGTTGGCCGGTAATCAGTATTAAGCCAGCCAGGCAGCAGATTCTTGCCGCTGCCCACCTGCAATTTTCGGACTGAATGCTTCTCAAGATAAGCCTCGATCTGGCTTCGTTGCGACAGTTTCCAGCGCACCCGCTTCATGTCCATCGGCAGTTGCCGGAAGGCTTGCACCAATCCAGTGATAAAATAGGATTTTTTAAGGATTTTCTTCATGAACCCCCTCCAAGGCCGCAGCCTGCCAATTCCAAGTAAAGACTGGCATAGTTGGAAACCATCGCTCCCAACGAATAATGCGCAACCACCTTCGCCCTGGCTTTCTTGCCCATTTGTATCAACTGTTCAGGGGAAGAAATTGCGCGTTCAAGTTGCTGAAACAACTCACCGGTTGTCGCCAAATTCGCCACAAAACCATCCAGCTCATTTTCAATGATATCCGGATTTCCACATGCTGAATGTGCCAAAACAGGAACCCCGCTTGCCATCGCTTCCAAAGCCGCATTTGACAGCCCTTCGTTAACCGATGGCACGGCAAGCAAATCCATGGCTTGGTAAAAAAGCCTCGTGTCTTCCTGATAGCCAGCCCAGTGAATTCGCTTTGATTGAGGACTTGCAGCAATTTGCCGGAGCACATTACCGGATTCCGGTCCATCGCCGCCCAACAACAACAGGCGCACATTTTCATGCCTTGCTGCACATTGTTCAAAAGCCTCAATCATTTCACGGTGCCGCTTGCGCCGCTGAAGGCTTGCCACCATTCCCACAACAATTCCCGACTCCGGCAACCCCAATGCCTTTCTGGCGGCCATCTTGTCTCCGGGCACAAATCGGCTGGTGTCCACACCGTTGACAACGGCAACTATTTTATCCGCTGGAAAGCCGCGTTCAATGTAGTAATGCCTTAAACCATGCGACACGGTATGCACCTTCCGGCAAGCCATGTACAACAGGCGGCGCAGCCGCAAGTGAAACCCGCTGCTCTCCGCTTCTGTAATCATTCCGTGCTCGCCATGCAAAATCGCGCCTGTTGCTCCAAACCATTTCGCCCACACCGCATAAATCAACGGACCAAGATTATGCGTATGTATCACCGCCGGCTTTTCCCTTCGAAGCCAGCCCGCCAGTTGCCATGCTGCACGCACAGATAATCCCGGCGGCTTCCCAAGCACGGTTGCCCAACCGGGATCAGGCAGCCTTCTCACAAATTCACCACCGGATTCAAGGCAACAAATTCGCACCGTAAATTTCTCAGGCGGCAGACTTCGAGCCAGATTGACAACGCCGTTTTCCATGCCGCCCGGCCCAAGGCTCAACACAACATGCGCAATTTTAACTGGCGTACTCCGGCTCATTTGGCTTCTCTCCCGCCAACAAGCGCCTGCTTCGAAATCCCGGCAAAAGTCCGCCACCGGATGGCATGGACATTTGTTCCGATCCGGCGCGCCGAGTGTGGTAATGGCCAGAGCAGCAGCGATTCCAGAATGTCCTTGAATGCCTGGCCGGGCCTGTTGACGCCTGCAAACATGACTGCCGTCTGAAACCGGTAAATTGACAAAACCTGAAGCCAAAACCAAAACCTTGCGGGCGATACAACCCGTGCACTCCATGCCTTGCCAATAACCCTGCCCATATTTATTTTCATGCGCTCGGCGTGACCGCTCATGTTAAGACCGTGTTTGCGTAAAAGCAAACACCGCCCCGCCTCCACCCAAATCCGCCAATGTGTCCCGATTCTAATCCACATGTCGCGGTCTTCCGAACTTCGCAGGCTGGTATCAAACAATCCGGCGGTTTCAAAACAAACACGGCGCGCAACCACGGATGAAGGCGAAAAACGGCTCTTTAACAAAATATCGGCTGCCGTCACCTCGCCATCAACATCTGCCACACCGCGCACAGCCGGCAGTGGGCGTCCCGCCTCATCAATCCGTTCCGACTGGCACGCCACAATGCCGAAGCTTTCAGGAAGCGACTTAAAGGCCCTCATGGCCTGCTCCAGCAGATTTGGCCGCCATATATCGTCTGCATCCAAAAACGCCACAAAAGTTTGTGCGGCCGCCTGGATGCCTGTATTACGCGCCGCTGACAAGCCCGCGTTCTCCTGCCTGATGTATCTGATGCGCTGTCCGTAACGTCGGGCCACTTCCGGCGTTTCGTCCGTCGAGCCGTCATCAACCACGATTATCTCAGCCGCCGGCCAATTCTGCGCCAAAACTGAATCAACGGCTTGCGGCAAAAACTTCGCGTAGTTGTACGCCGGTATGACAACAGAAATACCCCCAATTTCCCCCAATTTGCTCATGATTGCTTCCGCAGCCGCCATGGTAAGCGCCGGATTCGCCCCGGGCGGCCTCCGGTTAAATTACCTCGGCACCGCCCATCGGGGCGGCAAATCAGGTTACTGGTGTTGCCGGTGGCTCTGCAGGGGCAGAGGGCGGAGCAGATGGAGGCAAAGCAGCAGGCTGTTTCTCGCCCGACTTGTAGCTCTTGTAGTAGTAATAAGAGTAATAATAGTAATTGTAATAGTTGTAGTAATTTGAAGTCACCGACAGATCGAGCCGGTTTAAGACAAACCCGTAAAAATGCGCGTGGTTTGCCTGCAATATCTCTATGGCCGATTTCACATAACGCTGTGGAGTGCGCCCGCTCCAGATGACCAGCACCACTCCATCCACAATCCGCTGCATCATTGCGGCCTCCGACAAGCCCAGCACCGGCGGCGTGTCAATAATGATGCGTTTGAATTCCTTCCGCAGTTCCGCCAATAGTTCCGAGAAAGCTGAAGTGCCTATCAGCTCCGTTGCGCTTGATGAGTGCTTACCGCATGTCAGCACAAAAAGGTTGGGTTTCTCGGTGGAGCGCACAATATCACGCCAGTTCAGTGATTCTGACAGGATGTTGCTCAGGCCTGGCGCCGACCTGTAATTAAACAGGCGGTGCAGACGACCACGACGCAAATCTGCGTCAATCAACAAAGTCTTCTCACCCATCTGGGCAAATGATGCAGCCAGATAATAAGACACAACGGTCTTGCCCTCCTCAGGCATGGCGCTGGCCACAACAATAGCCTGTGGGTCGCGCACAGTTGCGCCCATTGAAAGCAGGTTGGTGCGAATGACGCGGAAATTCTCCACCAAATGCCGGTCCGGCGGCGCTTTCTGATCCATCATTGGATAGCCCGGCAACTGGCCCGGTTCCAGCTTCGGCACAATGCCCAAGCCACGCAGCCTGTGCATGTGTTCGACTTCCTCAACATTGCTGACGGTGTGGTCCAAAAATTCCAGCAAGAACGGCACGCCTATTGCCAAAGCCAGTCCTGCAAGGAACGAAAACAGCACCAGTTTCATTCGATTGGGTGACACAGGCACAACATCGCGCAATTCAAGATTCCCCATGAATTGAAACACCATTCGCTCCTTTTCAGAGCCGAAGTTCAACTGGCTTATGCGCTTGGCCATTTCCTCGTACATCTTGTCATAGCCAATGTTACCGGCGGTTGCCAAAGCCATGCCCTGCTTGATTCGATCGCTTTCCTCAAGGGCCCTCTGCAATTCGGGCAATTGTTTCTTCATCTCGGCCAGTTTGTTGGTCAGGCTGACATATTCGATTTCGTAGGAACGCCGGGCGGTCGCAAGGTCAGATTCGATTTCCTTTTCAATCTCCTCGAGCTTCTTGTTGACCTCCTGCATGCGCGGATGCGCCGGCAGGAATTTCCGACTCAATTCCGCCTGCTGTCCTTTGAGTTTTTCTCGTTGCCGCGCCAATTCCTCCCAGCGCTTTTCCTGCGGTGGCGCTGCCATGTCCGGCACCACAACCACTGTGTTTGGCCGCGGCCCCGGCACCGGCGACAACGGCCCCAGATCAGGCGTCGAAACCACATCGCCTGTCTTCAACGTGGACTTGCGCAACAGGCTGCACAACAACGCCAGTTTCACCGCCGGGTCTGGATTTGGATCGTCCAATCCCTTGCGAATTTGTTCCAGCAACGAAATTCTTTCAGTGACCTCAACAATTTGCTGCGGAAGCTCGCGCAAATGGGCCAGCTTCAGCATGATTTCCATTTGTTGGTTGGACGAAACCATGTTGTAGCGGGAGCGGATGAGTTCCTCGAGCTTCTCGCTGATCTGCTTCATTTCATTGGTGTAAGTCTGTATGACATTTGCGCGCAATGCATCTCGTTTTTCGTCACGATCCCGAAGGTATTCCTGAAGCATTGCCTCACCCCAAACCCGCACCAAAGAACTTGAGTAGGAATAAATATCCAGTTCGATGTTCCGCTCGGAGTTGAATCTGGCGCGCAGCAACTTGATGTACTTGCTGTTGATGATGCGGAGGTTGTCCTCCAAGCCCAGACGCCGCGCGGTTCGCTGTACAATGTGTGGCGCCGTAATCCTGGCCAGCAAATCCAGTTCCGAAACATCCCGGAATGTCTTCACATCATCCACCGGCCGCTCCAATGATGTAAAACGAATCAGGGCGCGTGCGTAATACACCGGCCGGGCATAGACGTAATAAAACAACCCAAAAGACAGCGCCAGGCACATCAGTAGAACCATCAGCCGAAAATGCTTCAGCATGATGGCCAGATACAGCACCAAGTCCACGAAATTGACACCGCGTTTTTTTATTCCTGGCAACATATCAAAATTTCCCGGGCCGGATTTGATTTCCAACCGGCCGCTTCATTCACTATGCACATCATTCCTCTCTGCGTCAATGATGCAGTCCAAAAGAAAAACGGGCAAATACCCCCGGTATTTGCCCGTATCTAACCCCCATTTACAGATTAAAAGCTGAAGAACTTCTCAGGCACAACCACTATATCGCGGCCCTGCAGGATTACGTCCGCCCTTTTGCCCGCCTGCAGTTCCTTGATATTTACCGGAATGCGCGTCTTCTCGCCGTTGCCGCGGTCACGCAACACATAAACGCCGCGCGTCTTGGCAAACCTTGCGAAACCGCCACTGCGCAGAATCGCCGAGTAGGCTGTCAATTCCTCGTCCTGGCTCAGTTTGATTACCCCTGGATTCTTCACATTACCGGTCACATACACCACTGGAGCAAATGCCGGCACAACTATGATGTCACCTGCATTCAGGGCCAGATCAGACTGCAGCCCGTGTCCGTCCAAAATTGCCTGCACATTCACCTCTTCAACCAACCCTTGCCCGGCCTCCAATCGCAACAGCTTTACCCGGGTCAAGTCTGCATTCGGTGTCAAACCGCCTGAACGCAGGATTGTTGTCACCAAAGTCGGTTGCACGCCAGCAGGTGTCTTAAGCGGGCCTGTGGTCTTGAATTCTCCAGCCAGATAAATCACATCGGTGGTTTCCTCGCCATAAACGCCGGGAGACCGCTCGACCATGACCGTCGCCGATTTAAGCTGTGACTTTTCCAACTCGGCCTTGATCGCCTTTTCAGCGTCGGCAAGGTCCTTGCCAACGACTGAAACACGACCAACCCGCGGCAGAACAATGTAGCCGCCCTGGCGGACTTGATACAGCCCATTGAAAGTCTCGTCTTCCAATACAAACAACTGAAGTACTTCACCCGGCAGGATTATCTTGCCGGTCAAGGGGCTCCGAAGCGCTTCTTGCAGCTTGGCAATCGCATCCTTCAACGCAGCCTCGGTCTTCGCCAAATCCTCCTCTGCCACCTTTGTCCGGGCCTGGTAATAGGTGACATCCTTCTGGGTGCTGTCAACCAACTCCTTGTCCGGCGTTGGCATCTTCTGGAGCATTTCCAAATCCCGCGCGGCGCGGTCGTATTTCATCTTGTAGTACGAGACGTCGCGTTGCAAATCGGCCTTCTTCTTTTGCAACTGCTCGACATTCCGCTGCAAGGCAGCTTGAGAGAACATCAAGTCGCGCACGGCTTGTTCGGCCTTTACGCGTTCGTCGTGTTCGCGACGTTCTTTCTCCAGCTTATCTGCCTGAGCCATGAGACTTGTTGGCATTGCGATTGCAACCGCCGCTGCCAAACCCATCAGTGTGAGCATTTTCGTTTTCATTTTTAAATCCATATTTGAGTTATGTTCAGTTGTTCAATTGCCAAAATTCACCGCGTCGGAAATCAAATTTGCCTTAAACTTACCATTTCCAAAACATTTGTAAAGCACAAATTATCAAAATTTTGCGCCATGCGTTCCGGGCCAAAAAACCACTGTTTTTCCTCATGATTCCCATAATATTACAGTTCCCTCCGTATTGTCAACAAAAGCAGATTCTCGTAAATATCCTCCGCCACGTTGCTGAATCCACGATTTTGATACTGATAAAGGAGGTTGGCCGTTGTTTTCGCGCCAATACGATACTGCAAATCATTGCGCAAAATCAAGACGTCGTAATCGTTTGCACTTTTCCGCAATACGCGCGCCCAGGTCACGGTCACCTGGTCAGACCAGCGCGGATTGATGTCATAGGTCAGACTGGCGCCAATCCGATACTGGGTGTTGTTAATCCTGCTGTCATCCAGGTCTTCATACTCGGAGCGGCCCAAGTATAACGAACCGGTAAGGTCTTGCGCTATCACCTGGTTCAGTTGGTAGCCAAGCGATGTCATCAGCCCGCGACTTGGATAGGTTTGCGAGCGCCGGAAATCAAATTCCTGTCGCGTAAACGGCCCGGCTGTATGCGCCAAATGCAAACTCCACAAATAACGCTTCCGGTCAGTGCCATTCTGATGGTAGTAGCCCATTTCCCCTAAAAAGTCCAACTGGTCAGTTATCGGGCCGGTGAACCCACCGTAACCGGTCTGTGTCCAGCGTGATGGGCGATGCAAATGCTGCCAGGTGTAATCAGCAAACGGCTTGAAACGCATGTTTTCACGCTCATTTATCAAAGCAACAAACATGTTTTCGCTGGTTTGGCTCAAATTATTGCGGCTTTCAGATGCCCAAGTATCCATGCGGTAAAAGCCCGCCCGGAATCGTGTCACCGTTGGCAACAGTGTGCTGGCGGTCACGCCTGCGCGGTTACGGTAGAAATACCGCTCCATCAACCTGTCCGAATCAGCCCAATTGTAATCATAAGGCGTGTGATACAAATAGCGCCCTGCCCGGTCAAATTCCACGTCAGTGCTGAAAATGTCCGGCAATGCCCCCAGCCGCGTCCCCAAAGTGGCTACTGTAAAAGTATCATAAACTTCAATTTCCCAATTGTGCACCGGTATCTTGTAAGAAACTTGCGCCAGGGCGTGAGGGTTGAAACCGAAAGCAAATGGAAGGTAGGCATCCCCAAATCCAATCTTGTTCGCAAATGGCAGGTAGGCAATTTGTATCCCGTAGGCAACGCGAAATCTGTCCTCAATTTGATACACACCCAACACTTCAAGGCTGATTTTGCTTATTACGCCCGACTGCCGGTTTGTTGCAGTAAGCCATTTGTTGTCCGTGAACAGCAAGGCACCGGACAGCGCCCTGAAATCAAGGTAGAAATTTCCAATTTTAATGTCAGCCGTATCAGGGCGGTATTGCCACTGCAAAATGCCAGTGCGGAATGCAGGTTGCAATCCTGGCCTTACGGCAAGACTACCTTCGCTGTCTGCCGCGGTATATGGAAGCCGGTAACCCTGCCCTACTTCCTTGAAAAGATTGTCATAGGCTGCCACAGCATCCTTGGCAGCGTTTTCATCAGTTGTACCCATCCCACCGGCACGCCCCGGCAAACCGGAACTGCCGATAACCGGCGGACGCACATCCTCCTGCCCGGCACGGCTGATTGGCTGGGTTTCACGCCCTCCGGACCCCGACTGCGTCCAGCCCTGAAAGACTACAAGGACTGACAGGCAACCAGCAGCAAGTATCAACCCATATTTTCGCGCAAACACCATAGTGCCACCTTCGGCAGCTTATTTCCCTTTCCCTTTCTTCACTTTCGGTTGTTGGCTGTTCTTGGGCGCCTTTTCATCCCAGACTCTTGGGCGACACAAATAAGACAAGCTCGCTCAAGCTTACAAAATCTCTTCGACTCGACAGCATAAATAGCGCATTGCCAACAACTTTGCCAGAAAAATCTTTTTTGTCGAGAAAAATTTTTTAAATTTTTAAACCTGCCTGAACCTTATCGCAAAATGTCCCTTTATTTTGGACGCGCACCAGCTTATTGTATCATTGACATGGGAGAGGACGAAAAACATTCCAAGCGCCATTGGGGCACAGCTCGGAAGAAAATGCCGTCGCCCGCTCCCAGCAAAACCAAAGAAAGGACAAGTTATGCCATCCAGAAAATTAAAGGAGTTCCTCGACCAGCAGCAGGTTAAATATGTCAGCATAATTCATTCCCCAGCTTACACCGCTCAGGAAATTGCTGCTTCGGCCCATATCAGGGGTCGTGACATGGCCAAAACAGTCATCCTCATGGTTGACGGTGAAATGGTCATGGCCGTGCTGCCGGCAAATCGGAAAATTGTGCTCTCCGAATTTCGGGAGGCGCTTGATGCCGCACAAGTAACCTTTGCAAGCGAAGAACAATTCAAAGGCCGGTTCCCGGACTGTGAGATTGGAGCCATGCCCCCATTCGGAAATCTCTACGGAATGAAAGTGTATGTGGCGCCCAGTCTTGCCCAGGAGCCGGAAATCGCGTTCAACGCCGGCACTCACACAGAAGTAATCCGGCTTGCCTACCGCGATTTCGAGCGGCTGGTCAAACCGCGCGTTCTGAATTTTACCACCTAAACAGGCATTCCCCTTTTCACAGACTCCAGCCCGGCCGGTAATTTCGGTGCAGCCAGCGGTTGGCGCCGGCATCGTTGGTAAATCGCATATTAACACCGTCCCACAACAACTTCTTTCCCGCACGCACAGCCACATTTCCCAAAAGGCATACTTCCGTCAGCAATCCCGCATGATCAACAAAGTTTGAACCCGCAGGCGGGCCGCCGCGACATGCAGCAACAAATTCAGCGTAATGACCGGGCGAACGCGGCAGCGTTTTTGGCGGCAGTTTGTACTTTTCCATGCGTAAATCTGGAATGAGTCTGCGGCCCATCAATTTGCCTTTGTCCCCAATATAAATCACGTCCCCCATTGGTTCGTCCAAATCCAGCTCAGGCGGGCGTGGCGGCCTGAGTCCACCGTCATACCATGAAAGTGTCACCGGCGGCATGTTGCCCCTTGCTGGAAACTCGAAACGCGCAATCACCCCCAGCGGGTAAATCTCAGGACCCAATTTTGTTGAGCTTGCTTCAACGCTGGTCGGATGTCCCAATTTAAGCGCCTTGAATACAGTTGAAAGTTTGTGGCAACCCAGGTCACCCAGCAGGCCGGTTCCGAAGTCCCACCAATTCCGCCATGTCCATGGATGATATGCCGGATGATAAGGGCGATATGGAGCAGGTCCAATCCACAAATCCCAATCCAATCCTTCAGGCACCGGCGGAGTGTCCGGCGGCCTGCCCTCCCATTCCGGCCATTTCCAAAATCTCGCTGAACACCACACCTGCACTTCATGCACAGCCCCTATTGCGCCATCGGCGATTATTTCCTGCGTAACCCGCGCAGCTTCGTCGGCCTGCCCCTGATTGCCCATTTGCGTAGCAACGCCGGCTTTGCGCGCCTCTTCAGCGACCTGTCTGGCCTCAAAAACCGAATAAGTAAGCGGCTTTTCACAATAGACGTGCTTTCGCTTCTTCAACGCAGCCATTGTTATTACCGCGTGAGCATGATCCGGTGTAGCGATCATTACAGCATCCACTTTCTCCTTCTCCAACAGCTCCCGGTAATCGCTGTAAGCCCGGCATCCGCGGTATTGCCCGGAACGCTTTCTGCCACCATAGTATTCCTCCACCATCTTGCGCGCCGGCTCGCGCCCGCAAACCCGCATGTCACGGCCCTGCGACCAATTCCAACTTAAATATCCTCCGCCTTCGCGGTTCACATCGCAAACTGCAACCACCTGTACTTCCGGGAATTCAAGGAAAGCACTGATATTTTGCATTCCCTGCCCGCCCATGCCTATCCCGGCAAGGGTGATTCTTTCGCCAGGGGCCACCTGGCCGGCGCCGCCCAAGACAGAACGCGGCACTATTGAAAAAGCCGCTGCTGCCGTGCCAAGTCTTAGAAAATCACGCCGGCACATTTGTGGCGGGCGTGCGTGGATTGAAACATTGTTTTTCATGGCGCAATGGCGCAGGCCGAGAAACTTTTCCAACTGCTCGGCAATGCTCATATCGAATCTGCGCCGCCAATTCCGCCTGGTCAAGCAATCAAAATCATCCTATCGCAATCTGATTTGCAAAAAAAATGCGAGGCCGGGACAGCCCGGCCTCGCGCGTATCGTGTTCCGGTGGGAACGGATATGGCTTTTAGTAGTCCATGTCGCCGCCCATGCCGCCATGGCCACCGCCTGCCGGTTTCTTTTCTTTCTCCGGAATCTCAGTGACCAGACATTCAGTGGTCAGCAACAGACCCGCAATGGAAGCAGCATTCTGCAGCGCCGTGCGGGTGACTTTCTTCGGGTCAACCACGCCAGCCTTGACGAGGTCTTCATAAACGCCTGTGCTGACGTTATAGCCCTCATTGCCCTTGCGGCGTTTGACTTCCTCCACAACAACGCTTCCCTCAACCCCTGCGTTGTCAGCCAAAGCGCGTGTCGGCGCCTCAATCGCACGCTTTACCAATTCGACGCCAATACGCTCGTCTTCGTTTGCGGGCTTGACCGCATCAATTGCGGGCAGGCAGCGCAACAGGGCAACGCCGCCACCCGCGACAATACCCTCTTCAACCGCAGCGCGGGTTGCATGCAGCGCGTCCTCCACGCGTGCCTTCTTCTCCTTCATTTCGGTCTCGGTCGCAGCGCCCACGTTGATGACGGCCACGCCGCCTGCCAGCTTGGCAAGGCGCTCCTGCAGCTTCTCACGATCGTAGTCGGAGGTTGTCTCCTCAATCTGCCGGCGAATTTGATTCACACGGCCCTGTATGTCGCTGGACTTGCCTGCGCCTTCAACGATTGTGGTGTTTTCCTTGTCAACCACCACACTCTTGGCGCGACCCAGGTCGCTCAGTTCAAGACCCTCCAGCTTTACGCCGAGTTCCTCGGATATGAATTTGCCGCCGGTAAGGATTGCAATATCCTCGCACATGGCCTTGCGGCGATCGCCGAAACCAGGAGCCTTGACAGCGCAGCACTTGAGCACGCCGCGGATATTGTTGACCACCAAAGTTGCAAGGGCTTCGCCCTCGACTTCCTCGGCTATCACCAACAACGGCTTGCCAACCTTTGCCACCTTCTCCAACAACGGAAGCAAATCTTTGAGGCTGCTTATTTTCTTTTCGTAAATGAGGATATACGGGTCCTCAAGCTTGCACTCCATGGTTTCCGCATTGGTCACGAAGTACGGTGAGAGGTAGCCCTTGTCAAACTGCATACCCTCCACAACTTCGAGGGTTGTCTCGATTGACTTGGCCTCTTCAACCGTTATCGTGCCGTCCTTGCCGACCTTGTCCATGGCGTCGGCTATTATTTCGCCAATGGCAGTGTCCCAGTTGGCCGACACTGTGGCCACCTGCTTGATTTCCTCCTTGTCTTTCACCTTCTTGGCGATTTTTTCCAAATGCGCCACCGCGGCATCCACGGCCTTCTGCACACCACGCTGGATACCGATTGGATTTGCGCCGGAGGTGACGAACTTGAGACCGTCGCGGTAAATTGCCTCCGCCAGGACGGTTGCAGTTGTGGTACCGTCGCCAGCGGCGTCGCTGGTCTTGCTTGCCACCTCGCGCACCATCTGGGCGCCCATGTTTTCAAATGGGTCTTCCAGTTCGATCTCCTTGGCCACCGTCACGCCGTCCTTGGTGATAGTCGGCGAGCCGAATTTCTTGTCCAACACCACATTCCGGCCTTTCGGGCCAAGCGTGGCCGCAACAGCCTTGGAGAGTTTGCTTACCCCGCGCAAAATTGCCTGACGCGCGGCCTCATCGAAGATTAGTTGTTTTGCTGCCATAATTTTCAATCCTCCTGCTAGATTTTGTTTGTTGTTTTAGCTCTCCAACACCGCCAGCACGTCATCGGAGTTCAAAATCTTGTACTCCTTGTCGTCAATTTTGATCTCCGTGCCGCCATATTTGCTGGTCAACACCCGGTCACCGACCTTGACTTCAAAGGGAATCTTCTTCCCATTGTCGTCGGTCTTGCCGGTCCCCAGGGCCACGACCGTGGCCTCCATCGGTTTCTCTTTCGCGGTGTCGGGGATGATTATCCCCCCCTTGCGAATTTCTTTTTCCTCGACCGGTTCCACAAGGATACGGTCGCCAAGCGGTTTAACTTTCACTGCCATAGTCCGTTTTATTCCTCTTCAGTTTATTTTGCCTGTTCAACATGGCGCTTCATGACACCCGCACTCGCGGGGCGCGCCATGTTGTTTCAGCCCGTCTTCCGGGGCCCTGAACACCCGTAGTGGGGCAGGCCTCCTGCCGGCCATGCAGCCGGCTGGCCGCACAACCACGGGGCAGGCTGGAGGCCAGCCTCACTGTCTGTTTTTTTTCCCGGGTTGTCATGGCCTGGAAGCAGCGGGCGAAATCTGTTCAACACACATCAGTTCTTTTTGTTGTCATCCACAACTTCAGCGTCAATTATCGGCTCGTCTGCCTTGCGGTCGGTCGCCTTGCCGCCAGCAGCTCCAGCGCCCGCGCCCGCGCCAGCACCTGCGCCTGCCTGTGCGCGACCTCCAGCTCCGCGGTACAATTCCGCGCCCACGGCCTGCAAAGTTTCCATGAGCTTTTCGGTGGCCGTTTTTATCGGCTCGATGTCGCGCTCATTCATCGCCTTCTTCAGGTCCGAGATGGCGTTCTCGACGCGGCTGCGGTCCGAAGCCGAAAGCTTGTCGCCGATTTCCTTCAGCATCTTTTCAGCGCGCCACACCGCGTTGTCCGCGTTATTCCGCACCTCTGCCTCTTCGCGTTTCCGGCGGTCCTCCTCCGCGTGAATCTCGGCCTCCCTGCGCATCCGCTCCACCTCGTCCTTGGTTAGGCCGCTTCCCGCGGTAATTGTGATTTTCTGCTCCTTGCCGGTGCCCAGGTCTTTCGCGTGCACGTTTAGAATGCCGTTGGCGTCAATGTCGAATGTCACCTCAATCTGCGGCACACCACGCGGGGCAGGAGGAATTCCCTCAAGATTAAACTCGCCAATCAGCTTGTTGTCCCGCGCCATTGGCCGCTCACCTTGCAGCACCTTGACGGTTACCGCCGGCTGGTTGTCCGAGGCAGTAGAGAATATTTCCGACTTGCGAGTCGGAATGGTTGTGTTCCTCTCGATCAGCTTGGTGAACACGCCGCCAAGCGTTTCAATGCCCAACGACAGCGGCGTCACATCCAGCAGCAGCACATCCCGCACTTCACCCTTCAACACTCCGCCCTGGATCGCCGCTCCCACAGCCACAACTTCATCCGGGTTGACACCTTGGTGTGGCTGCTTGTTAACCAGCCGGCGGGCCGTCTCCACCACACGCGGCATGCGCGTCATCCCGCCAACCAGCACCAGCTCATCAATCTGCTCCGGCCTCAGACCGGCATCCTTCAGACAGTTGCGCACAGGAACAACCGTGCGCTCGAACAAATCATCGCACAACTGCTCCATTTTCGCCCGCGTCAGCTTCATGCTGATGTGCTTTGGCCCGCTGGCATCCGCAGTAATGAACGGCAGGTTGATCTCGTATGTCTGCGCGCTCGACAACGCTATCTTGGCCTTCTCCGCCTCCTCTTTTATTCGTTGGAGTGCGTCGGGTTGCTTGCGCAAATCTATGCCGTGCTCTTTCTTGAACTCATCAAGTATCCAGTCCATCAACCGGTTGTCCCAGTCGTCGCCCCCAAGATGCGTGTCGCCGTTGGTGGCCTTTACTTCAAAGACACCATCGCCTATCTCCAGCACCGAAATGTCGAATGTGCCGCCACCCAGGTCGTAAACAGCTATCTTTTCATCCTTTTTCTTGTCCAGCCCGTAAGCCAGGGATGCCGCCGTAGGCTCGTTGATTATGCGCAGCACTTCCAGCCCGGCTATGCGTCCGGCATCCTTGGTGGCCTGCCTCTGTGAGTCGTTGAAGTACGCTGGCACCGTAATCACAGCCTGTGTGATTTTCTCACCAAGCCGCATCTCCGCATCCGCCTTCAATTTCGCAAGTATCATCGCCGAAATCTCCGGCGGACTGAAAGTCTTGATCTCCCCATCCACTTCCACCTGCACATGGGCGTCACCATTCGGCGCTCTCACCACTTTGTATGGGACCCGCTTTATTTCCTCCTGGACCTCGTCAAATTTCCGGCCCATGAAACGCTTGATTGAGTAAATCGTATTTCGCGGGTTCGTAACCGCCTGGCGCTTGGCTGCTTCTCCAACCAACCGCTCGCCAGTCTTGGTAAAAGCCACCACCGATGGTGTTGTCCGTTTCCCCTCGGAATTTTCCAACACCACCGGTTCCCCACCTTCCATCACCGCCATGCAAGAATTGGTCGTCCCTAAATCTATTCCTAAAACTTTCGCCATATACCCCACCTTTCTTTCTTAAACTCGGATCAATCTGAGCATTTGCCATGCCGGAGAGGTTTATAATTACATATAATTGATAACCAACATGTTACAAAAATAACGCCTCATCATAACATGTGTTTCACACTATGAAACATGTGCCATAATGGCGTTGCGTTGCCCAAAATGGCACATTGTCTTGCTCTTTGAAGATTCCATTCAGCGTCTTATCCAAGTCTTCTGAACCCCATCCACGATGATTTCTATTACTGTTTAAGCTTGATGCTTCCCACGACCATCCAAATGGCAATGATGTATTCCTGCCACTATCTATCAGATTTTTCTTTCCACAAATGCAGTTCTGGAGTTAAGTGATGCGCGGTTCACTTGTCAGAACCCTTTGGAAAAATTTGAACTATGAAAATTGTACTTGCCTACTCCGGTGGATTGGACACCTCGGTGCTGTTGTCATGGCTTAAAGAGAAATACCAGGCGGAATTAATCGCCTTCTGTGCCAATATCGGACAGGAGGAGGAATTGAAAGGTCTTGAAAAGAAGGCGAAAAAGACCGGGGCATCCAAAGTCTATATCAAGGATTTGCAGGAGGAATTTGCGCGCGATTTCATCTTCCCGATGATTCAGGCCGGGGCTATTTACGAAGGGCAGTACTATCTTGGCACAAGCATCGCGCGCCCGCTGATTGCCAAGCAAATGATAGAAATAGCGCTTGAAGAGAAAGCCGATGCCATCGCGCATGGGGCAACCGGAAAGGGCAATGACCAGGTGCGCTTCGAGCTGACGGCCGCCGCACTGGCGCCCGACATTCAAGTAATTGCGCCGTGGCGCGATCCGGAGTTTCGAGAACAGTTCCCAGGCCGGCGCGAGATGATTGAATATTGCCAGAAAAAGGGGATTCCAGTCCAAGCCACGGCAAGCAAACCATACTCAATGGACCGCAACCTGCTACACATCTCATACGAAGCGGGTATTTTGGAAGACCCGTGGATGAATGTGTTCGACGAAAAAAACAAGAGCATGTTCAGGCTGTCGGTGGCGCCGGAGGACGCTCCTGACAAACCGGAATACGTAACTCTGGATTTTGAGCAAGGCAACTGCGTGGCGGTAAACAACAAACGTTTAAACCCGCTGGGCGTGATGAAGACGCTTAACAAGTTGGGCGGAAAACACGGCATCGGCCGGGTGGACTTGGTTGAAAACCGCTACGTAGGAATGAAATCGCGTGGCGTTTATGAGACACCGGGCGGGGCAATACTGCACTTTGCCCACCGCCAGATGGAAACTCTGACCATGGACAGGGAGGTCATGCACCTGCGCGATTCGCTCATTCCCCGCTATTCCGAGCTGGTCTATTACGGCTATTGGTTCTCCCCTGAGCGATATGCTTTGCAGGCGCTGGTGACCGAAACCCAGAAAAACGTCACCGGCACCGTCCGGCTCAAGCTCTACAAGGGCAACATCATGACTGCCGGACGCAAATCACCCGTCAGCCTCTACAATCCGAATCTGGCAACCATGGAGGCCGACCCGACCAAAGCCTATGATCAAGGTGACGCCACCGGCTTTATACGAATAAACGGTCTGCGTTTGCGTGTGGCGGCAAAGGTGCACGGGCCACTCAATAAAGATAAATAGACAGGCTGACACGGCCAGGGCAATCTAGATCACGGCAAGGAATGGAATAACGCCTTGCTTTTCACCGCCATTTTTCTAACCTTGAGCGGTTCAATTTTTAACCATGACACCCGAGAAAGCCAGAAAACGGCACGAGGAGCTGGCCGCTAAAATCCGGGAGTACGATTATGCCTATTACGTGCTGGCCAAGCCGCTGATTAGCGACAGGGAATATGACAGTCTGTACCATGAATTGCTGGATTTGGAAAAAGAATTTCCGGAACTGATAACGCCCGATTCGCCCACCCAGCGCGTTGGCGGCCAACCGCTAAGCGAATTCAAGCCGTACCATCATGCCATCCCCATGATGAGCTTGGACAACACCTATTCACAGGAAGAAGTGCGCGAATTTGTGAACCGGGTTCAACGGCTTTTACCGGGCGAGAAACTAGTCTGGTTGCTAGAACCCAAAATTGATGGTGTGGCCGTTAATTTACGATATGAACATGGGATTCTGGTTGCGGGGGCCACTCGCGGAGATGGAGTCACGGGCGATGACATCACCGCCAACCTGAAAACCATTCGCAGCGTTCCTCTCCGTTTGGCGGGCCACTCGGCCCCGCCCGTGCTTGAAGTGCGTGGCGAGGTTTACATGACCAAGGCCGGTTTTCAAAAGCTGAACGCCGAGCGAGCCGCTCAAGGCGAGGAACTGTTTGCAAACCCGCGCAACGCCGCCGCCGGCTCACTAAAGCAACTTGACCCGCGTATTGTCGCCTCGCGCCCCCTTGACATTTTGCTTTATGGCATCGGCCAGATTCAAGGAGCGCCGCCACCATCAACCCAGTTGGATTTGCTTGAATGGCTGCGAAAACTCGGACTGAAAACGCCGGAGCGCACATGGCTTTGCAAATCGCTTGAGGAATTGATCAATGCAATTGCGGAACTGGACAAGGTACGCCGGGATTTTCCGTATGAAACCGATGGAGCGGTAATCAAGCTCAACTCAATTGCACAACGTGAACGATGCGGCGCAACCGCAAAGGCGCCCCGCTGGGCAATAGCCTACAAGTATGCCCCCGAACAGGCTGAAACCCTTCTCAAAGACATCACAATACAAGTCGGCCGAACCGGCGCACTAACCCCTGTGGCGGAGTTGGAGCCAGTATTGCTTGCCGGCACCACTGTCAGCCGGGCCACACTTCACAATGAAGAGGATTTACGCAGAAAGGACATCCGCATAGGCGACAGGGTCATCATCGAAAAAGCAGGCGAAATCATCCCGATCGTTGTCCGTGCAGTCACAGAAAAACGGACCGGACACGAAAAACCATTCCGCTTTCCTTCGCGTTGCCCGGAATGCGGCACTTCTGTCACACGTGACACAGCCGACGGTGAAGGCGGCGTCATCGTGCGTTGCCCGAATTACGATTGCCCCGCACAAATTCGCGGACGTATTGAACACTGGTGCTCGCGCGGGGCCATGGACATCGAGGGTGGCGGCGAGGTACTTGTCGCGCAACTTGTAAAAACCGGGCTGGTCCACGACGTGTCCGACTTGTACCAACTTAAACTTGAACAGGTGGCCTCGTTGGAACGGATGGGTGAAAAATCCGCCAAAAATTTTCTGGATGCAGTCGAAGCAAGCCGCAAGCGTGATTTGTGGCGGCTGATTCACGGGCTTGGAATTTTACATGTCGGTGCGGGGGTGGCCAAAAATCTTGCCCGGCACTTTCCAAATCTAGATGCGATAATGAATGCCAGCGTTGAAGAGTTGATGAAAGCCGAAGACGTTGGAGAAGTTATTGCCCAAAGCATCGTTCAGTGGACCAGCCAGGATCGCAACCGCAATTTGATCGAAAGGTTGCGCAAGGCGGGTCTGAATTTTGAATCCTCAATGCATCATTCAGCGGCTGCTGCCGGCCCATTGGCCGGGAAAACATTTGTTCTCACCGGCACATTGCCCTCCATGAGCCGCGAAGAGGCCACGGCAAAAATAGAGGCGCTCGGAGGCAGGGTTAGCACCTCGGTTAGCAAAAAAACCGACTTTGTTCTGGCCGGCGAAGAAGCAGGTTCAAAACTTGAAAAAGCCCGGAAACTTGGCATCCCTGTCATTGACGAAGCTGAATTTTTGCGGATGTGCGGCAAATCCTGACTTGACCAAGTGCGTTAAAATGTATTAACTGGCCGCCTGAAAGAGAGCTTTATGAAAAAAACATCAACATCCATAGTTGGCTGGTTGGTTGCGTCATTGATGATTGGCGCCGCCATGGCTTTATTCTTAAGCGTTAATGCCCATGCAGATGTCCGGATGCCGGCCATCTTCAGTGACAACATGGTGCTACAGCAAGGCCAGCCGGTGCCGGTATGGGGCTGGGCTGATGAGGGGGAAGAAGTAACTGTAATGTGTCAGGGCCAGCGAGTAAGCACACAGGCCAAAGGCGGGAAGTGGATGGTCAAGCTCAAGCCATTGAAAGCCGCCGATGCCAGCGCGCCTGAAACGCTGACAATTGACGGCAAAAACCGGATTCGCTTCCAAAACGTGTTAATCGGGGAGGTTTGGATTGCCAGCGGGCAGTCGAACATGGAATGGCCGTTAAACCGTGCATTTGAACCACAGGCTGACATTGCCAGTGCCACCAATGCCAACATACGCCTTTATACAGTTGAGAAAACCAAAGCCAGCGAACCGCTGGCAGACCAACGGGTTCGCAACAGTTGGCTGGAATGCAAGCCGGTTAACGCCACGTGGTTTTCCGCCGTCGGTTACTACTTCGCACGGGCACTGCAACAGGCTCGCAAGGTGCCAGTTGGCATCATCCACACCTCCTGGGGCGGCTCCCCCGCCGAAGTTTGGATGTCCCGCGATGTCCTTGAAGCCAATCCATCCTACCGCGCTGACATATTGGAAAAATCCGCCGCTCAATTGAAAAGTTTTCAGGAACAATTGGCAGCTTGGGAGAAGGAAACGGCTGAACTCAAAAAAGAAGGCAAACGCCAGACAAAACAACGTCCAAGAGAGCCGTGGGTTCCATGTCAATTGTACAATGGCATGATTGCGCCGCTGGTTCCATACGCTGTAAAGGGCGCCATCTGGTATCAAGGTGAATCCAATGCCGGGCGCGCATGGCAGTATCGCACTTTAATGCAAGACCTGATTAAAAATTGGCGGCAGGTCTGGGGCCAGCAGGAGTTCACCTTCCTGCAAGTTCAACTGGCTCCATTCATACCGGGACAGCAACCCAAACCAACCGAGCCAGGGGAAAGCGCGTGGGCCGAGCTGCGCGAGGCGCAATTGCTGGCAACAAAGCAACTGCCCATGGTTGGCATTGCTGTAATTACTGATGTTGGCGAGGAAAGGGACATACACCCCAAGAAAAAGGCGCCTGTTGGCGAACGGCTGGCACTGGCCGCACGCGGCATCGCTTACAAGGAGCGCGGGCTTGTTTACTCCGGCCCGATTTACAAGTCCATGAAGATCAAAAAAGACCAGGTCTATCTGAGCTTTGATCATGTCGGTGACGGCCTGGAAGCGCGTGACGGCGAATTAAAGGGCTTCGCCATCTGCGGCGCCGACCGCAAATGGGTTTGGGCCAAAGCCACCATTGGCACCGGCAAAGATGCAAACCAGGTAATCGTCAGCAGCCCCAACATTCCCAATCCGGTGGCCGTTCGCTACGGATGGGCTGACTATCCCGAAGTTAATCTATGGAATAAAAACGGCCTGCCCGCCTCTCCATTCCGCACCGATGATTTCCCGTTGATTACAATGCCAAAACAGGCGGCAGCCACGAAATAACAAGCCGGTTCAACACTGCTGAAACAAGGCCATCGCAAGGCTTTCCCAAGATGGCAAAAGGTTGCAGTGTCGTTTTCCGGAAACCATGGGAAGCGTTTTTACCTGCACAGCCCACGGCTTTGTTTTAATTAAACCCGAAAAACTGAGTTAAAAAAATCCCTTCTGTTATCAAGCGAAACGTGGCGGGTTCCACACTGGCTATATGTGTAGCTGCCGCCGTAAGGCGGCAGATTTCTCCGCCATCTCACGATGGCGGCTACAGGATTTTTTTGTACGGTGTAGAAGCCGTTCCTCTATCCACGTAGCTGCCGCCGTAAGGCGGCAGAGATTTGTCCGCCGGCTTACGCCGGCGGCTACAGGTGTTCTTGTGTGGGGCGGTCTTGGGACGGCGGGGGCGTGAACCGGTACTGTATTTGTTAAGATGAAAACCACTTCAACTTAGTTTTTCAGGTTGAAGCTTTATCAGCGTATGCCTCATGTAAAGACGGAATCTGAATTTCCGCGCTCAATTGGTCACGGCACCGTTTTTTACAGCTTGCAATTAAGGCAAGGGTTATTAGGATTACTTCTAAAGCCGGAGTCGCAGCCAAAAATAGAATGGCTTGGTGCAGCGTTGTGAAAACTTGAAATCAGAAAGGTTGAATCATGAATTACGATGAAATGAATCGCCGGGAATTCCTCAGGGCGACAGCGGCCCTGAGTGTTGTCGCAGCAACAGGAACCTTAAGCTCAAACGCCTTTGGAGCTGAGGCGCCGGAAATGTGCCGCGGTGCGACTGAGCTGCGCGTGCAACCGGTGCTCACATACAACGTCAGCAGACGGCAGAAAGGCCGGAGCTGGCGCAACTGGGGAGATATCCAGACGGAAGAGGATGCGACAGGCGAGGCGGCGCGGATTGACGCCGAGTTGAAGGCGTTGCGGGCAAAGGCGGAATTTGGCATGAAAATTTCGCCTGTAATCAAGATCAGCGCCCGCCAGCAAGTTGACGCGCTCAAGGCCAGCGATGCCGATGTAATCATCGTCTATGCCGCCGGTGGATGGACCGATTTGCTGGAGGCGCTGGCCGGCCTGGGCAGGTACATGGTGATTTTTGTCAGGGCAAAATCCGGCCCGTATTATCTCTGGCATGAGATAGTGGATTCGCGGTTTTTGCGCAGTCACACCGATGAGGTGAAGCAAACAGCGGCAGGCCTGGATGATGTGGTGGTGGATGATCAGGATGAAATAATGTGGCGGTTGCGCGCATTGTTCGGGCTGAAAAACACCATCGGACGGCGGATTGTGTGCGTTGGCGGGCCGGGAGGCTGGGCCTGTCCGCAGGCGCCGGAGCGTGCGCGGCAGCGATTCCAGTTGGAAATGATTACGGTGCCCGTCCCCGAGGTGAACCGGATGATCGAGCAGTGGCGGAAAGATCCGGCGGCAGTGGCGCGCAGCCAGTTCGAGGCGCGGCAGTATATGCGGGCGCGCGGCGTGCAGTCGAAAATCACGCAGGATGCTGTGGCGGAGGCGTTTTTGTTGAAGGCGATTTTTGCCGAATTGATGAAGCAGCACAATGCGTGGGCGGTGACGACAAACGCGTGCATGAACAGTTATGCAGGCATAATGCCGTGCATGACGCTTACGCTCACAAATGACGACGGTTACATGGCCTATTGTGAGTCTGATTTTGTGAACATACCCGCCGGGATATTGATGCACTACATAGCCGGCAGGCCGACCTATTTCTGCAACCCGACATTCCCGCGCAAGGGCCTCATGTTGTTTGCGCACTGCACCGCTCCGCGGCGGATGGACGGGCGGCGGCTCGAGCCTGTGACGCTGGTGACGCATTATGAATCGGATCACGGTGCCGCCACCCATGTGCATTTCCGCAAAGGGCAGCTTGTCACAATCATCAAGCCCGATTTTGAGGCGAAGCACTGGCTGGCAATGACGGGCAAAATTGTTGACACGCCGTTTCTGGCAACCTGCCGCGGGCAGATCGAAGTCGCGCTGGATGCCGACACACAGGATGCCATCCGAAATCTGCGCGGGTTCCATTGTCAGATTGCCTATGGCAACTGGACGCGCGAAGTGGCCTATGCGGCAAAGAAAGTCGGCATAGAAGTCCAGCGCCTTCCCAAGGCGGCTTGACGGTTCTGGCGGTATTTTGTTTTGTTCTGAACCGGCAAAAGCAGCGCATCTCTTTGCAGCATGCTGTTTTTGCTGGAAAAAGGCCCTGCCGTATGCTCAAATCATGGCAATTGATAAATTACGCATGGCTGGGCAAATGAGCAGCAATGGCAAAATTACTGCAACATTGAAAAAATTAACTGCGGATAAATCTGCCGCCTTACGGCGGCAGCTACAAAGATACATTCTTTTCATAAATTCGCGTCCATTCGCGTCCATTGGCGGTTTCTAATTTTCTTTCTTAACCGCGAATTACGCGAATAAACGCTAATTATGCCATTATGATTTCTGCCGCCTTACGGCGGCAGCTACGTGGATGGAGGGATGGCACGCCGTCCCGAAAATGGCCCCACGCTGCGCTGGATTCCACGCTGCGCTGGATTTCGGATTTCAGATTTGAGATTTCAGATTGAAGAACAGTTTTTCATAACGCCCCCCCACGCTTCGCTTGATCCTAGATTTGAGATTGCAGATTTGTAAAACAATCTTTCAACAGCCTGGAGGGTTCACCACTCCACAATGGCTGAGGCCCAGGTGAAGCCGGCGCCGAAAACCACCATCAGCACCAAATCGCCGCGTTTTATGCGCCCTTGCTCGACTGCCTCATCCAGCGCAATCGCCACCGAGGCGGCGGAGGTGTTGCCGTATTTGTCGAGATTCATGAAGATTTGCTCCGGCTTCGCGCCAAGCCGCTCGCCAACCGCTTCAATGATGCGACGGTTGGCCTGATGCGGGATCAAACATTTGATCTGGCTGATATCGAGCTGGCAGCGGCGCAACGCCTCCTGGCCCGCCGAGACCATGGCTTGCACCGCGTTTTTGAAAGTCTCCTTTCCCTCCATTTTGAGATAATGAAGGCGTGCCTTCACTGTCTCCGGGCTGGCCGGGTTTTGGGAGCCGCCGCCGGGCATGCAAAGCAAGTCGCCCTTTGAGCCATCGGTGCCCATGAAAGTGGTCATCAAGCCGTGCGAGTTGCCACGGTTTTGCAGAATTGCGGCGCCGGCGCCATCGCCGAACAAGACGCAGGTGTTGCGGTCCTGCCAGTCGGTGATGGTTGAAAGTTTCTCGGCACCGATTACCAGCACCGTTTCATAGGTGCGTGACATGATGAACTGCTGGCCGATTTCAAGGGCGTAAATGAACCCGGAGCAGGCGGCTTCAATGTCAAAACCGGCTGCGCGCGTGGCGCCAAGTTTCCTCTGGACAATTGCCGCGGTACTTGGGAAAGGCATGTCCGGCGTGATTGTCGCCACGATTATCAAATCAATCTGTTCGGCGGTGACATTCGCCTTTGCCATCGCGCGCCGGGCCGCCTGCACAGCCAGGTCCGAAGTGTACTCATTCGCTGCGGCAATGTGCCGCTCGCGGATGCCGGTGCGGGTCAAAATCCATTCGTTGGATGTTTCCACCATCTTTTCCAGGTCGGCATTGGTCAAAACCCGCTCCGGCACATAAGAGCCGACGGCGATGATTGACGTGGGGCGTCCCTGGAAATTGTGGCGCGCTCTGGGATTGACAAACTTTGGCATAAGCCAAAGGGGCAGCCGAATCGGTTTGCTAAACTGGCGTCAGCCGGCGTGTTACTGGCCGGGGACCTTGACAGTGATCACCTGGCGCCCCTTGTAAAATCCGCAAGCCGGGCATACCCGATGCGGGATGTACGGCTCGCCGCATTGCGGGCATTTGCCCAGTTGCGGCAGCTTGAGCACGCTGTTGTAGGCGCGCCGCATCCGTTGGCGGCTGCGAGACGGTTTACGCTTCGGTACACCCATATTATTTCCTTCTATTTCAATCCTGTTTCAATTTCAGTTTATCCAACGCCGCCCAGGCTGAAGACCCGCTTGTTCGATGCCCTTTGGAGGCTGAAGATGCTGGCTTCCCGCGGAGCGGACTGACCAACCCGCTGCATCCGGCTTCACACAACGGATGTTGCGGAAAGCCCAAAAGAATATCTTCCCGAATCGGGGGTGTCAAGTCCACGATGTCATTATTTACCGGCACGGCCTCCTCGCCAGTCAACGGCATTAGAAATGACCAGTTTTCAAGCCGCAACGGGAGTAAAAACGGCTTCAAACACCTGGCACATTCGCAGTGCAAAACCACCTCCAAAAGCCCCTGTAAAAGGATGCTTTGCTCGATTTTTTGGACAGAAATCTTGTACTTTATCGTTCCAGGCACGTGGATTAGCTCATCCAAATTCTCCAATTCCAACTCTTGAGCGCTCAATTCACCCTCAAGATTCAGACTGTGCCTCTCCAGATGTCGCAAATTTATTGTCAGTGGCATGGTTCAACCTTTCCTTTGATTTTTATTTTTCAGTTTTTTAATCAAAGCGGTTTTGACATGAGCCGGCACAAACGGGCTGACATCGCCGCCAAGCATGGCTATTTCCTTGACCAACCTGGAGCTGACAAAGGTGTAGGCTTCCTTTGGCATCATGAAAATGGTTTCAACCTGCGGATTAAGCTTGCGGTTCATGAGCGCCAGTTGAAATTCAAACTCAAAATCCGATATCGCCCGCAAGCCGCGTATGACGGCCTGGCCAGACCTGCGCTGAACATAATCCACCAACAGGCCCGTAAAGGAATCCACCTCCACATTGGGCAGGTTCAACACCGACCTCTGAAGCATGGCCACGCGCTCCTGCAGAGTGAACATCGGGCCTTTCTCCGCGCTCGGGGCCACGGCCACAATCACCCGGTCAAACAACCGGGCCGCACGATGAATCAAATCGAGGTGGCCATTGGTCGGCGGGTCAAAGCTGCCGGGATAAATCGCCGTCCGCATGCCCTTAAGTTCGTCTCCACGGCAAAAAAGTTCAAGGAAAATACCATCCAAAGATTGCTTGCAGAAGTGGCTGCATGGATGCAAATTAAGAACAAAGGAAAGCCGGCAGTGTTTATGACCAGCATTGCCCAATCGTCAGGCTCAGGGCGGAACGCCACCCGGCAACCGGCTCGTTTGTGGCTGGGAAGGCTGCTGTGGCTTTGCGTCGGCGCGCTATGCGGCGCTTTGCTGCTCGGCCTTGTTCAACAAAGGCGGCAGACCGATCGGCTCAAACAACAACAAGCCAGTCTTGCAGCCTCCTTTGACCGATGGCTCCCACGCACCGAGCAGGCGCTGGTTGCCATTGCACCCATGCGCGAGGATTTGGAAACCGAAATTCTTTCGGCAGGCTCGGCGACTTCTTCCAAAGATATCAGGCTGAGTGTCTATCGAGGGAAATTGAAACGATTGCGCGCACAACTTGAGCAGGCTGAACAGGCGTTGAGGCAACTGGGAAAAGAAACCGCCGCCCTGGCCGGTTCGTCCGGACAAAGCCAGTCCTCCGTCCTGGAATCAGCTCTTCGCAAGCAGGCTGATTTGGAAAAACTGGCGGCGGATGCACGGGATGATTTGCGCCAATTGGAAGTCAGACTCGATCTGACGGCCGCCTATTGGGGCATGCTGGTCGCACGCGAGGCGGAAGAAAAGAAGGAAATCGAGGTGGAGAAAATCCGCTCCGCAGCGGCGGCTGAAATCCGGCAGGCAGTCGCAAACGCGCAGCAAAAGGAATTACTGGAGAATACGCGCGCGATCCTGTCCAACAGCCGGCCGCAAAAGGAACAGACATTCATTCAGGCCGGGCCGGAGCAACCACAGCCCGTAATTGCATCACGCGCGATGCCGCCGTCTGTTGCAATTGTGCCGGCAACGTATCATCTGCCATACCATCCGCCTGTTGTTTGGAATGTGTACAGGCCGTACTGGCAACGTCCATGGCCGTATTACTGGCAGCGAGGCTGCGGGCTGACTTACGGCAGCTACTATATGCCGGCAACAAGCGTCGCCTGCAGTTACAACAGCGCAGTTCCAATCCGCCGGTTCGGCCCGTATTTGGTTGTGGGAAATTAGCGCATCCGCGCAATCTTCTCCTGCGCATCAATCCGGCTTTGTTCTGACTTTAAGCCGTGTTGCGGATTTGCCGCCCGGGCTTTGCGGTTGGGCCGCCTGTTCCAGGGCGCGCTGGATGAGCGCCATCTGACTGCGCACGGATTGGGTTGCCGGACTGATACCCGGCCGCCGGTAGCTGCCATCGGGTTGCAGCAAGCTCGCCTTGACATTGTCCTGCAATGCAAGCTCCAGAATTTCTGATCGCAGCCGCTCGCGCAACCGGCCGTCTTCAATCGGGAACACCAGCTCAATGCGTCCAAAGAAATTCCGGGGCATCCAGTCAGCGCTTCCGATGTAAATTTGCGGCTGGCAGGCATTTTCAAAATAGAATATGCGGCTGTGCTCAAGGAATCTGTCAACGATGCTTCGGACGGTGATGTTTTCGCTCAAACCGGCAACGCCCGGCCGCAGACAGCAGATGCCGCGAACAATCAAATCAATCCGGACGCCGGCCTGGGATGCTTCGTAAAGGGCCTCGATGATTTCGGTATCAACAAGAGCATTCATCTTCGCGATTATCCGGGCCGGCAGTCCTGCGCGGGCGTTGTCCCTTTCGCGGTGAATCAGCTCGAGCATCCTCCGGTGCAACTCGAAAGGCGCCACAATAAATTTGCGCGCGCCGCGAAACTGGCAGATGCCGGTCAACAGATTGAACAGGTTTGTGGCATCCTCGCCAAAGTCCGGATGCGCGGTAAACAGCCCGACATCGGTGTAAATGCGGGCGGTGGTTGGGTTGTAATTGCCGGTTGACAGATGAAGATAACGCCGTATGCCGTCCTCATCCTGTCTGACAACCAGCGTGATTTTGGCGTGAATCTTCATGCCCACAATTCCATAAAGGACATGTACCCCTGCCTCTTCAAGCCTGCGCGCCCATTGAACATTTCGGGCCTCGTCAAAGCGGGCTTTCAACTCCACGACAGCGGTAACCTGCTTGCCGTTGTTCACGGCGTCCATCAATGCACCCACCACCGCGGGATCGCCGCCGGTGCGGTATAGCGTCATCTTTATCGCCAGCACGCGCGGGTCGTTGGCGGCCTGATGCAAAAACTGCACCACGCTTGAGAATGAATCATAAGGATGATGCACAAGCACGTCCCTCTGGCGAATCACCTCAAACAAATCCTGATGCCCGCCAAAGGCCGGATGTTCCGGCGCAATAAAAGGCGGGTCTTTCAGTTCAGGCGCGTTTTGGCCGTCGCACAATGTCATCAACCGCACCGGGTTGAGCGGGCCATCCACTATGTAAAGGTCATCATCCCCCAGCGTCAGCCGGTTGAGCAACAACTCCTGCACTTCCGCAGGGCAACCCTTTTCCACTATCAAACGCACCGCCGCGCCCTTGCGCCTCTTCTGCAATTCCTGCTCGACTGACTGCAAAAGGTTGTCGGTATCGTCGCGGTCCAAATACAGCTCGCTGTTGCGCGTCACGCTGAACAACCAGCTTCCCAGAACCCGCGTGCCGGCGAACAGATCATCCAGATACCGCCTCAGCAAATCACCAAGCAACACAAATGTGCGGCCACCTTCGTTGCGCGACACTTCGACCAGCGGCGGCAGGTTTGCAGGCAGCTTGACTATTGCAAGGCGCTTGCGCTTCTTTCCATCCTGCGCCAGTTCAACCTGCACAATCATGTTGAGCGATTTGTTCAACAACAACGGAAATGGATGCGTCGGGTCCAGCGCCAGCGGCGTCAGCACCGGTCGCACCTGTTCCCTGTAGAACCGGTCCAGCCCTTCCAAACTTGCCGCGTCCAGCTCGCCCACCCGTACGATGCGCAAGCCATGCGCCGCCAGCGCCGGCGCCAACTGCTCACGCCAGCAGCGGTATTGGTCATCAACCAGCTTCCGCACACGCCTTGTCACCGCCCGGAATTGTTCCGCAGCAGTCATTCCGTCAGCAGTCCGCCCGGCAGTGCCGCTTTCGATCTGCTGTTTCATGCCGGCAACCCGCACCTCGAAAAACTCATCGAGATTGGAGCTTGTAATTGCGAAAAACTTGACGCGCTCAAGCAACGGCACCGACGGGTCCATCGCCTCATTAAGCACCCTCTGGTTGAACTCCAGCCAGCTCAACTCGCGGTTGAAATAACGCTGCTGACTTGTTTGAGGCTGTTTCGAAGCCATATAGATTCCAAGTTGCAAGGCTACCTGCTTTTTCTAATCTTGGAAAACTAATTTTAACAACTTTGCCGCATTAAACGTGCATTTCTCAAATCAACTGCCACCGGACAAATCCCAACAGCAACGCAACTGCTCAAATACCCTGCCTGCCTCCAAAAACTCCAGCCCCCTTTCGTCGCGCACAATTCTTAAATTTCCGCCACGAGGCCGCCATACTTCCAAATTCGACGGCCCCCACAGCGCCACACCACGCAATCCAAGCGCACCTGCCAGGTGCGTTATTCCCGAATCATGCCCGATGTATCCAGCACACCCCGCCATCAACGCCGCCAATTCGGGTAACGGCCTGCAGTACGCCAACTCCAACCTTTGCTGCGGGAACCTGGTCGCCAGCCGCTCCAGACGCGCGCCCTCGGCTTCGCCTCCAACCAACAACAAATTCAACGGCGTTTCACGCGCCAACATTTCAAGCAAAACTTCCCACTTTTCCAAAGGCCAGTTCTTCCGCTCGCTGCCACTGCCCGGATGTACCGCCAGCCATAAACCGGAAGACCGCGGTTTTACCGGATTAATTGAAAGGCGCGGCGTAGCATCCGCTCCGCTTATTCCAAGCGGCTCAAGTGCGCTCAAAAAAACGTCCGCAGCATGAATGCCAGCTCCCTCATCCGGCCGGTGTTTCCCGACAATAAAACGCGCGCTGCCACACCGCGCCAGATTCCTTGTAAACACATTACCGGCGTCAAAAAGGTAGGATATAATAATATCGAATCCGGCGAAATACCGCCTCCATTCCCGGTCCAACTCCCCTGCTTCTGAAAAAAAACCAGCCAACCCTGCAGACTCAAGGGAGCGCGCATTGTCCGCAAGCCCGCCGGCAACGGCCACCGATACAATGCCGGGCTGTCCCAGGACCTCCAACCGCACTCCGGGAAACCGCCTTCGCAACGCCGACAGCACCGGCAGCGTCAGAATGAAATCGCCGATCGCGCCGCCTCTGATGACCAGAATCCCGCCGCTCACCGGTAAACCGTAAGACCTAAAATCACCAACAACAGGCCAAAGGCAGCTCGCAAGCCGCTTAACAGCCGGGTGCGCTGTTCATTGGCCGTGGCCCATTGAATCATATCTCTCATTCGATGCGGTGAAATGGTGAACCAGATGCCCGCTATCACAAGCACATAAGCCCATACAACCACAACCAGCCGCCAGCTTGTATCCGCCCACCGCGCAGCATCAACAAGCGTCTTTGCCAATAACATCATCACCACCGCCGCACCCCGTGCCGCAAGGTAATCCTGCACAAAAAAACACGCCCCAATTCCAACAACCGCAAAAAGCGCGTACAAATACTTTTTGAGATTCTCCAGATCGGCTATGCGCTCGATGCTGACGTTGTAAATGAACCAAGCCGTGCCCAGCAGCATCAACGCCATGCCCCATCCTATTGAACGCGGGAACCGCCTGACCGCCACACCAAAGGCGGCCGGACGCACAACCCCCCATGAGTTGAACGCAAGCACCAACAACCCCAAAATTACAGACAAAACGGATAAATTCAGTCCCAACATAAAACTATGATGACCATTTCGGCGCCAAAAACCGGCTCTCTTGCGTGGAATTGAGGCCGGCTGCCATAGCGATCACCAAGCCCCTCATTGTGGCCGCTTCTTGCGGCCGCCCCCGCACCCTCAGTCGCCGGCCCCTAGATTATGGATGGCCGCATCCCCGTAAAGCGTAAATGTGCCTGCGCGAACGATTTTGACATCCAACAACTGGCCTACATGCCGCGGGCTGCCCTCGAATACCACGATTTTATTGCTGCTGGTCCGGCCCATAAGCCTTTCGGGATTGCGCCGGCTGGGGCCTTCCACAAGCACCGATTCAATTCTGCCCACATACTGTTCGTAACGCCGCCTGCCAATCTCATTCATCAAACCCAACAACCGCTGATGCCGCTCCTCCTTGATTTCCTCGGGCAACTGCTCTGGCATGCTCGCTGCAGGCGTGTCCCGCCGCGGCGAGTACTTGAAAATGTAGGCCTGGTCAAACTGCGCCTCCTTGACCAGCTCCAGCGTCTGCTCAAAATCCGCCTCCGTCTCACCCGGAAAACCGACTATCAAATCAGTCACAATCCCCATGTTGGGCTGCACACTGCGGAGCTTGCCGACAATCTCCAAAAACCTCTCCCTTGTGTAACCGCGGCGCATCAATTTCAATACCCGGTTGCTGCCGCTTTGAGCCGGCACATGCGCACTCCGACAAAGCTTGGACAACCGTCCGTATGCCTCCACCAAATCATCCCCATATCCCTTCGGATGCGGCGCGGTAAACCGTATGCGCTCAATCCCGTCAACCTCCGCCACCGCCTCAAGCAACTGCACAAATGGCGAGCGCCCGTTTACCTTCCGAATCATTCCGCGCCCGTAACTGGTTACGATCTGCCCCAGCAACGTCACCTCTTTCACACCCTGCGATGCCAGCTCCCGACATTCATTGACAATGTCCGCTATGGTGCGGCTCCGCTCGCGCCCGCGCGTATCCGGCACGATGCAGAAACTGCATCGCTGATTGCACCCTTGCATTATGCTTACATAGGCCGTCACCGCCCGCGGCCCGACCCCGCCAAGCAAATGCTCGCGGATTTTGGCTTCGCTCTGCTCTTCAGCCTCTACATCAACCACCTTCTGCCTGCGCCCCGCCAGCAGTTCATCCACATATTCGGCGGCCCGGTGAAATTTTTGCGTTCCGAGCACCAAATCCACATCCGGCAGCCGCTCAAGCAGCGATTGCCCCTGGCTCTGAGCCATGCATCCCATGAACCCAAGCACAACCTTGCGCCCGCTCTGCCGACGCATTCGATTCAACAGCTTCATCCTGTTGAGCGCCTTCCGCTCCGCAAAATCCCGCACACTGCATGTGTTCAACAAAATCACATCCGCCGTCTCCTCGGAGGCGGCCAGCGTGTAACCGCGGGCGGCCAGTTGCGCCGCCACCGCCTCGGAGTCGCGCAAATTCATCTGGCACCCGTATGTCTTGATATAAACGCTCGGCATATTGCCCAATCCAGCCCCTATTCTAACTCCCTTTTCCCATTTTGGAAAGTCCGCCCTGCCTTGATGTGCCGCTTTGCAACGTGGAGCCGCCCATCCAACAGCAGCGACAATCTGATCTTTTGTTATCTTCAAACCCACTGCCTGATGACGCCGGCCATGATTTTTTTATCGCGTCACATTTTAATTTGAAACGCAGCAGCGTCGTTGCAATATTTGGCTGGTGAACATTGTGGTTCAGTTGAACTTGCTTTTCCGAAGCAATCACTCCGGAAGGAATCTGTGTTGTGATTTGTTTCCAAAGCGGATTGTCAGTTCAAGCCCGGAAAAAATGCATTCAGGATTGGCCGGTGACGGGAAAAAATGCCAGAAGACATGGCGCCATTTATATTGTGGATTTGCCATCATAGCTGAAAATCATGGTTCGCCCGATTTAAGCGTTGCCTTGCGCACCGAGAAACAATCGTCCCCGGAAAACACAAGGTAAGCCGTCCTGCCATCGGCGCTCATCCACTTGGTTGGGAAATGGCTCATCTCTCCGGGGCCAACGTCCCATTCCTCGGTGGAGAAAAAAATCAGGGTGCACGATTCAGCCAGAGGTCAATGCGCTGGGTGTCCCAATTGTAGGGCTTGACCACTATGTCCGGCCTGCCGTCACCGTCCATGTCGGATGCCTGCGCCTCATGGACACCGTAACCAGTGGCAATTTCCATCTTTGTGAAGTTGCCCCTGCCGTCACCCAAAAACAGCCACATCTTCGCTTCAGGGTTGTCATCACGCGCACTCCACTTGCGCATCTCCCCGCAAAAGACGTCGAGATGCCCGTCGCCATTAAAGTCCGCAACAGCAAGGCTGTGTCCATGTTTCACATCAAATCCCAGCAGATCATGCCCGATCCATTGGCCGGTGACATCGCCTTTGCGCTCATACCATTTCAATCGCCCGACCGCATCTCCTGGCACCATCACAACCTCCAATTTGCCGTCCCCATTCAGGTCGCCAACGGCAATCCGGGAATGGGTTTGTGCCGGATCAATCATGTAAGGCGTGAAGTTTGTCCCACCGCCATGCTTGAACCAACGCCCGCCAGCCAATAAATCAATCTTCCCGTCACCGTCAATGTCGCCCGCCGCCAGTCCTTCGCCTGCACCGGAAAAAATTGCTGCAAAAGCCCAAGGACCAGCCTTTGCATCGGGAGGAATTTTGGCCCAAAAGAGCCTCTTCGCCCTTTGATTCCAGAAAACGAGTTCAGGCTTTCCATCGCCGTCAAAGTCGCCGAAAATCTGATCGTGATGTTGATTGTCACCTGAGTCCTTGATGATGTGGCGTTTCCAGGAAATGTTTGTGGCATAGTTCGGGTAAGGATTCTCCCACCAGTAAACCCTGTTGCCCTGATAGTCCTCGCCCGCCACGATGTCCAAATCGCCGTCTCCGTCAATATCGCAAAACGCACCGCCTGCTTCGATTCGGATGGCATTACTTTCGATGATATGGGGCAACCATCCTTTTGCATCGGGCCGATACCAAACCAATGCCGGCGCCTTCCCCCGGCATCCTATCACGAACTCGTTTCGACCATCCCTGTCCGCGTCCAGGACAATACACAACGTCTGTTGATCGGACCCGGGCGGCACCGGCAGCTCGCCTGTCTTGCTGGAAAGGTGCTGCCATTTGATATTGTTATTAAGGTTGCGGTGACCAGCACCGGTGTCGTTGCTCCTTTTCCCTTCAACACTTTCCACCATCAACCGCGCAGCCTGGTTACACTTGCTATTAAGATTTCCCGGACTGGAATCGTGGTCGTTTATGTCGGAATCGTTCCACGAAACAACAAGGTCAAGACTGGGAATGACCCATAGCATCCGCCGACCGCCATGTCCACTGGCAACATAGGCGTCTGTTGGTGCGTCCTCAAACAACCGCCTGCCAGCTTTGTCAGTGCCGTTTAGCCACCAGTTGAAACTATAGAATCCCGGCCCGATTGGCGTGATGTTTTTTCCACCGCCCAACGAGCGCTGGTTCCTCAACATCGCCTTCTCTTTCCCAGCAGTCAATGGCATGTCGGCCGGAACAGGACTAGAAAGAGCCATTCGTACAAGTTCATGATTAAGCAACTGTCTCTCACGCCACTTGCCGCCCCGCAAATACAACAAGCCAATTCGCGCAAAATCCCGGACAGAAATCGCCAAACGCCCGGGTCGGTCGTTTGGGCCGAACGCCTCAAAGGTATAGGAATCTTGAAACTGAAGAACGTTTGCAAGCCGCGTTTTAAGAATATTTTGGCCTTTATCTCTGAATACCTTCTCCGTAAGCACATCATAGTAAAGGGCGAGGGCATAATCGTTGTAGGCATAGGCTTTTCCTGGCGGTTCGACGAGGCCGTAACCCGAAGTCTGCGAAGCCAGATGCCGCCACGTAATTTCCGCATGCAAACCACCATTAAGCGATTTCAGGTCAGGTTCGAAATCTGCGACTCTATCGTCCACGCTTTTTAGTTTGCCCTCTTGCACTGCAAACAATAACAGCGTGCTGATAACCGGCTTGACCGCCGAGGCGACATCTGCACTGCGAGACTGGTCGCCCCAACTGTAAACCATGTAGCCATATCGCACAACACACCCACGTCCGCCGACTAGATTCCTGAGTGCCTCTAATTTTGAGCGTGACATCCCAACTTCCTCAGGTGCGCGTGTTTCCCAAACGGCACCGGGATAAATATGCGCTGCTGCTTCTTTTGTTTGTGCCCATGCGCCACACATGCAATTGAATGCGGCAATCAGGGCCGCCCAAATATACCAGTTACGATTCAACATGCTTAACCTCCACATCAGAAAGCCGCCATTCTACCATGTCAATTCCTCCAAGCGCTCTGCCGCTTTCGCCATAAAGTCTGGGCAATTGGAATCTTGAGCGCCCGAGCGAACGCCGCTGGCTTGCACCAGGAACGAATCCGCGCCAATCCCGTTGCGCGGACTGCGACATCGTCATCGTCGAATTCATCGGTGGCTCCGGCAATATATTCGCCACTCATCCAGCCGACGCAAGCCCAATAACCCTGCGTCCAGTCTCGTAGCCACAATCCCATGGCCGGCCTCGTAAAAGGGGCGAAAAACTTTTGCCTTCGTAAGAAGGCAAGTTCGCTTGCAGGTCTCCCTCGTCTCACGACCTCCGCCGCACTGCAAGCGAATCGGCTCGGAATCTTGCTGTCTTACAATGGCGGCTGCGTAAATAAGAGGCCGGATTTGCTTGAAAAAAACAAAGTCTTTGAGAATTTTCCATTTGTCCGGACAGTCTATATTTTTAGCATGAAGAAAGATTTCAAGAAGTTCGTGGCGCACGGTTATGCGCACCGGGCAGTCCTGTCGCTGGCAGTTGGTGTGTCTGGCCTGTCTGGCAATTTTACAGCCGGCACGGCGGAACCTGCCACAAATGCCGCACCTTTCATCGCGGCACTCCGGCAATTTGCCGATTTGGCGCTTGAACATGGCCGGGATAAATACGGCAAGCCAACGCCACTGTTTGTGGACGGTCTTAATGTGGAAACACGCGAGCCGGTGAAATGGAAATGGGCCGATGGCAAGGAATGGGTGCTCTGCAATCTTGCAACACAGCAGGGACTGATGCGGTTTTTGGACGGGCTGAGCGAATTGACCGGTGAACGGCGCTACAAAAATGCAGCCCTGGAAGCCACACGTTACGCCTTTGATAATCTGCGTTATGGCACCGAAAACAACGGTGGCCTGCTGGGCTGGGGCGGACACCTCGCTTACAACGCAACAGATGATGTGCTGGCCGGCAATCCGGGCGGCAAAGGCCGGATTCACGAGTTGAAATGCTTCTTCCCGCATTACCAACTGATGTGGGAGGCCAATCCGAAAGCCACCGCTGAGTTAATTGAAAATATTTGGAATGGACACATCCTGGACTGGGGCACGCTGGATTTCAACCGGCACGGCAGCCCAAAACCGCGCGGTAAGCTCTGGCAGAATGAATACCGCGACGGAGAAGTGTTTTTCTGGGGCAAGGGCCTGACATTCCACAACGCCGGAAGCGATTTTTATTTTGCGGCCGGAATGTTGTCCAAATTCACCGGCTCGCAGGAGCCGCTGGCATGGGCAAGGCGGTTATCGCAACGGTATGTCGAAACGCGCAATCCCAGGACAGGTCTCGAAGGTTTCCAGTTCAGCCAGTGTGCTGAAGCATGGTGTGACGACGATGGCAAAATTCGCGGAGACCGCGCACAGTACCAGTATGGTGACGACTTTCCGGGACATCGGGTGGTTGAGGGGACATTGTTTCCTTGCTATGGGAACACCCCGCTGGTGGAGCCGCAAATCGGACGGCTGCTTTTGGGCGAGGCACTGGGCGAATCGGGCCGCGAATTCATACAACACGCAGTCGGGGCAATGACAGCGTGGGGCAAGGTCGCCTACCGGAAAGAGGACAACGTGTTCATTCCCATGCTGACAGATGGCACAAGTCTTGAGGGCTATGTTTCAAAAAAAGACGGTTACTTTGGACCAAAAGGACGGGTCCACACCGCCGGCAAGCCTGATGCAGAGCATTTGTGGGCGTATGCGCTGGCGTACCGGCTGTCCGGCGAAGCGTTTATATGGGAAATGGCGCGCAATATCGCAAAAGGCAACGGCTGGGGCGACATTGGCGAGTCAGCGAAGGCCGTTCCGCAGCTCAAACCAGCCGGCTCCAATTCCGATCCATTTCTCCTGATGGCATTTCTTGAGCTGCATCGCGCCACAGGGAACGCCGCGTTTTTGGCGCAAGCTGAACAAATTGGCCGAAACATTCTCGAGCAACGCGTTTACAATGGCTGGTTTGTGCCGAGCCGCCGGCATCTTTATTGCCGGCTCTCAAACAACGAATCGCAGGCGCTGCTGCATCTGGCTGCAGCACTTTCGGGGAAATCACCAGTAATGCCACAATTCACCGGCGCCAGGCCTTTTTACCATGCCGAGTACGGCGATTCAAAAGGCCGCGTGTACGATACATCGCACATTTACGGGAAGAAAAAGTGATTGAACGCATCCGGCGCCAGCACAACGCCGGTTCAACTGCTTTCAAGGATTCAGCAACCCCAACATTCGCTCAACAAAACCTTTTCGCGCATAAAAAGCGCGGCTTGTGCTTCCATGACCCGGGCCTTTGGTCCTTGGCTGAACAAGCACGCCCATTTTACCTGTAAGGGCCTCAAAACCGCGCCTTCGTACCACCTCTCTTACGAGTTCATAATCCTTCTTCACCAAATCGTATATGGCTGGATCGTCCAAATCAAAGGTCACGACACGAAATAGCAAACTGCGTGTTTCTTCTTGAGACTCGAAGATGCGCGCACAAATCACAGCTTTTCTCAATTTATTAAGCAAGTGGCTCTGTTCAAACGGTGTGTTTTTCACGTTATACGGATCAATCATGGTGATTGCCATTGTCTCTTTGATGCGCAACTTGCCATTCCTATCCCGCTTCAGCGGCACAATTTTAAGCTCCCACGACCCGAAATTTGGCGATTGGGCGGAGTTTATCGGAAGGCCCAGGTACCGCTCCAACACATGACCGGCCCATCCCTTGTTTTTCTTTCCTCCAACCCAAACGGTTACGTCAAACTTGTCAGCAAGCGGCCTCAGGTCAACCCCTTCAAGTTTTTTCAACCTTTTGATAGCTTCCTCACGTTCCACTTTATCCCTCCTGTTGCGAACAATCAGCCGCGTCGGATTTGGCTGCGAACAAACTGCCAGTGCGCTGGCTTTCAACTCGAAGCCTTTCAATCGAGAGTTTGACGTAGGCTTCATCGGCTTCGATTCCAACACAACGCCTTCCATTGCGGAGCGCTGCCACCGCGGTGGTGCCGCTTCCCAAAAATGGGTCCAATATAAAATCCCCCTCCTTGGTGGAAGCCAGCAGGCAGCGTTCAATCAGCGCGATGGGCTTTTGAGTCGGATGTTTGCCCAAAGCTTTTTCTTCGGAACTTGGAGGCGCCATTGTCCATACCGTTTTCATCTGCTTTCCACCGTTAAGCTCGCGCATCAGGTCGTAGTTGAAGAAGTGCCTGCTCTTATCGTTTTTTGCAGCCCAAATCACAGTTTCGGTCGAATGAGTAAAATAGCGGCAGGATAAGTTTGGCGGCGGGTTTGGCTTTTCCCAGGTAATGTCGTTAAGAATCTTGAATCCTAGCTGCTGCATGGCATAACCAACCGAAAAAATGACGTGAAGGGTGCCAGTTACCCAGATGGTTCCATTAGGTTTCAACGCCCTCTGGCAGCGGCGCAGCCATTCAAGATTAAACTCATGGTTTAGCTCAGGCCCGCGCGACTTATCCCAATCCCCCTTATCCACCTTTACCATCCGGCCTGCATGGCACGTAATCCCGCCGTTGGAAAGAAAGTAGGGTGGGTCGGCAAAAATCATGTCGAAACGGCCGTCCGGATATTTGGCAATGATGGCATCCAGTAGTTCAAAGCAATTCCCATGGTAAAGCCAGAGGCCAAGCCTTTCGTCCCGCCATGCCAAAACCGGAGGCGACGGAGTTGCTCCAGCCTGAAGCACTGCACCCGCGACCTCTCCGGCAGGCTCAATTGCGCCGTCTTCCTTCAAAACAAAAGCAGTAACAGGAACAACCTCTGCACTGTCCAAACAGGCGTTGCCTGCCATTTTTGACGGCGGCGACTGATACAGTCCGCGATTCTTACGGCCTTTTGCCTGCTTCATTTCGCCAGGATCAATTGATCAGATCAGTTGTACTGATCAAGCTTTTCTCAGAAAAATGAATTCGCGTGGCCAAAGCCGTCGCCACAATCGGCAGTGCCGCTTATCTGATTTTTATGTGAATACCCATCAGGCGACTTACCATTTCGCCTGAACAAACCGAAATTGCCGCATTGGAAAGGAGACCAAGCAAGCGGTTTGTTTTCCGGCAATTATATGCAGTCGGCGGGATGGAGTTATGCGCCAACCAATGCTGTAAATAAGGTTTGCCTTTAATGGCTCAACCGCCCTACTGTCGCGGGCCGGAATGGCGGCAGCGCGCTCCATACCCCAATATGTGCTGGCCTACGCCGTTTGCCTGGCGTTGGCGGTGGTGCTTGGGTTTATGCTGGCCACGCCCACCGAGCTGTTCAGCTTTGTGCTGATAATGCTCGTGTTTTTGGGTGTGGCGGCGCCGCTGTTGATGCGATGGCACTATCCGATGCTTGTGTTCGGCATCAACGCGGCATTCATCGTCTATATTTTGCCCGGCCAGCCAAACTTGTGGATGTTGCTTGCCGGATTGAGCCTTGGGTTTGCATGGCTGGAACGTTCGCTCACCAAGGAGTCGGTTCTGCTGCGCGCGCCCTCAGTATCTCTCTCGTTGCTTGCCCTTGCCCTGGTGGTTCTGGTAACAGCCCAACTCACCGGCGGCATCGGTTTCAGGTCATTCGGTTCAGGAGTGTACGGCGGCAAACGTTACTTTGTGGTGCTGGCATCCATTGCCGCCTTTTTTGCGTTGATTAGCAGGAGCATCCCCCGGGAAAAGGCCAATCGTTATGTCGCGCTGTATTATTTAAGCGGATTGACCTGTGTGATGAGCAACGTGGTTTACATGCTCGGCCCGTCATTTTACACACTTTACGCGCTGTTCCCGGTTGACCTTGTATTGTCGCAGGCGGCGGCCGACTACGAGCTGGGACCGGGGGTGTTTGCGCGGATGGCCGGCCTCTCTTTTGCCAGCGTGCATGTCATGAACTACATGCTGGCGCGCTACAATCTCGGCGGTCTGCTGGAAGCCCGGAAGCCATGGCGGCTGTTGTTGTTTATCGGCTTTTTCGGTCTCAGCCTTCTTGGCGGATTCCGCTCGGTGCTGGCGTTGTATTTTCTGGTTTTTCTGTGCCTGTTGCTGCTCGAAAAGCTATACCGGACGCCGCGTGTGCTGATGCTGCTTGGCGCCGGAATAGTGGCGATGGTAATCGTAATTCTCAACGCCCGCAGTTTTCCGCTGTCGGTTCAACGCAGCCTGAGCGTCCTGCCATTTGTCGAAGTTGACCCTGTAGCGCGCTTCAATGCGCAAGCCTCCTCGCAGTGGCGCTTTGAGATGTGGGATTTGCTGTGGCCGCAAGTGCCAAAATATTTGTTGCTGGGAAAGGGATTCGCAATTGACGCAACCGAATTTTACCTCGTGCAGGAATCTGTCAAACGCGGCCTGGCCTACAACTATGAGGAATTCATCGTCAGCGGCGATTACCACAACGGGCCGTTGTCGGTGTTGCTGCCGCTGGGGTTGTGGGGCGGCCTTGCATTTCTGTGGTTCATCATCGCCTCCATGCGCGTGTTATACCGAAACTACAAATACGGCGACCCCGCATTGCGCACTTACAACACCTTTTTCCTGGCGTTCTTCATCGCCAAATTCATCTTTTTCGTTACAATTTTCGGGGCATTGAATTCAGATTTGATTCAATTTGCAGGCATAGTCGGCCTTGGCATCGCGCTTAACGGCGGCGTGGCCAAACCCGCGGAGCAACGCTAAAAAACAACCGGCCGGCCTTCCTCCAAAAAGCGCATGTGATGGCTCAGCCCATGCGAGCGCGCCAAATCACGCAGCCAGCGGGGCGGCTCGTCAATATCTTCAAAGCCCAATTTGAATGAGCCATAATGCATTGGAACAAGCCACTTGGCTTTTAACTCGCGAAATGCCTTCAGAGATTCATCCGGCCCCATGTGCACCTTGCGGAATGATTCAGGCTGGCAGGCGCCTATCGGCAGCAAGGCTATCTCCGGACGATAAATGCGCCCGATTTCAGCGAAACCGTCGAAGTAAGCCGTATCACCCGCATGATATACAGTGCGGCCCTGGCTTGATATGACAAAGCCGCCATAGCCCCTCTGCAAATCGCGCAGGTAGCGCGCACCCCAATGCTTGGCGGGCACAAGCGTCACACTCCAATCACGCCCGCTGAAACTTTCCCACCACTTAAGCTCCAAGACGCGGCTGAAACCGAGCCGCTTGGTCAGCTTGCCAACGCCCCAGGGCATCACGCCTACTTTCGATGACGGCAGCCGCCTCAATGTCGCTTTGTTCAAGTGGTCAAAATGCGCATGGGTCAACAACACCAAATCCACCGGTGGCAAATCGTTCAAGCTGAACCCGGAGTGTTTCAATCGCTTGATCAGAAAGAGCCAGTTTGCAAAGTTCGGATCTATCAAGATATTCAATCCAGGAAATTGCACCAGAAATGATGCATGCCCAATCCAGGTAAGCGCCACTTCGCCGGCTTTTAACTTGGGAAACGCTGGCGCCCGTTTTTGTCCCTTGCGCTGTCTCAGCCACGTCTTCAAAACCATCTCGTTGAAAAATTTGCCCGGGCTGAAATGTTCGGCCGGAGTCAGTTCCTTAAGTGACTTCGGGAATTTTTTCTGCGGCGCACCCGCACCCTCTGGCATTGAGTCTAGCATTTTACAACTTGCTAATCTGCAATTAGTTATGTGATGAATAAATTTCCAGTCACATCGTCAAACTGGTTGAAGGCTACATGATAGCCTGAAGAAAGGCAAACGATATGAAAAAGACGATTTTAACTCTGACGGCGCTTGCGATGGCAGCGGCCAACGCGCCCCAAGCGATGGGTGGCGACAGGGAATGGGCTACTGCGGGTAAAATCCTGACCGGAGTCGCCGCCGGTGCGGTACTTGTCAAGGCATTGACACCACCGCCACCGACAACAACGGTGGTGTATCCGGCTACGACGTATGTGACGCCGGCGCCCGTGGTAGTTCAAACGCCTGTAGTAGTGCAACAAACCGTGCCGGCTCAACAGCAGGTGGTTGTGCAACAGCAACCGGCCCAAACCCAGGTGGTTCAGACGCCGGTGGTTGTGCAGCCGGTTTATGTTACGCCGGTGCCGGTCGTGGTTGCGCCGCCGCCGCCAATCTGCGTGGTGCGTCCTCCAGTTTTCTCGGTGCATGTGGGGTGGGGCTATCACCATCGGGTGTGTTGGTGAGCCAATAAGCGGCGAAACAACCCGCCGGTTTCAAAGCCGGCGGGTTTTTTATTACCAATCCGCCTCAACTTAGCCTTGCGGACAGCATCAAAATAAGGCCAAGTTGATGCCGGTTATGGTGAAACTGCTGGTCTTTGCCCATACCCCGCCGCCGCACCATGGACAAAGTTACATGGTGAGGCTGCTTTTGGATGATTTGGGCGGAGACCGGCGCAGGAGCAAATCGCCGCCGGAATCCACAAGCACTCAACCAACCATTGCATGTTACCACGTCAATGCACGGCTTTCACGTGACCTGGCCGACATCGGCCAACGGCAACTTGGCAAAATCCCGGCGCTTCTTTGGTATTGTTTGCAGGCGATATGGTGCCGGTTCCGCCATGGCGTGCCGAATTTCTACTATGTGCCTGCCCCTGGCCGCCGCCATGCAATATACCGGGACTGGCTGGTGATGCTTTGCTGCCGGCCATTTTTCAAGCGCTTGGTATTGCATTGGCATGCGGCCGGATTGGGCCACTGGCTGGAACATTCGGCGCATCCGTGGGAGCGGTGGCTGACTTGCAGGCTGCTTGGCCGCGCTGATTTGAGCATCATCCAGAGCCGAAACAATGATCCGGAACTGGCCATGCTCAAGCCAAAGCGCGAGGTTGTTATTCCATGCGGCATACCAGACCCGGCGGCTGAAATCGCAGGCGAATTGGAGGCACGGCGCAACGCGAGGTTTGCCGTCCGGCAACGGCTTTTTAATGGAGAAGCCCCTGCGGAATCTCAGCGGCAGCAATCCGGAGAGTCCCATGGACTGGTGCGAATTTTCTACCTCGGCTTGTGCACACGCACAAAAGGGCTGTTTGACGCACTGGATGCGGTTGCGCTGCTTAACCGCCAATGGGCCGCGGCCCGGCTTCCGTTGCAGGCAGAGTTGGTTGTTGCAGGCAAGTTTTGGGAACAAGCCGAAAGGGCTGAATTTGAAGCCCGTTGCCGCCAGCCGGATTTGCAAATCATCGGACAGGATGGCGTCAAACGCTCCGCCATTGAGTATCTTGGTTTCCTGGATGAACGGCAAAAACGCCAGAAATTTATTGAAGCCGACGCCTTTTGTTTTCCCACCTATTATGAATCGGAAAGCTTTGGGCTGGTGTTGGTTGAGGCGATGGCCTTTGGGCTGCCCATAGTCACCACCAAATGGCGCGGAATACCCGAATTATTCCCACCAACCTATCCAGGCATTGTTGAGCCGCGTTCACCGCAACAAACGGCTGCGGCATTGGATGCCATGCTGAGGAATACTTCGGGCTGGGAGAATCGCAAATGGTTTCTCGAACACCACCAACTCGCCGGGCATCTGGAGCAAATGCGCGCCGCCCTTGCCATCCTGGAAGATTGACTGTCCAAATCAACCCTGATTCCTTCTGGGAAGGCGGCGGATGGCCATGAATGATTTGGTCAAAAAGCCCAATTTTTCAGGCACAACCACTCCATCTGGAAATAATCGCCGCATTTCCGCGCCGGTCAGCAGGCGGATTTGGAGCACTTCGGCGCGCGCAGCAAAATAATCCGGCTGGCGCGGCATCCAGCCGAGGTTCAACCTTCGATGAAGCGCCACACGCAGTGCCACGGGTAAAAACTGCCAGAATGGAAACACAAAATGCGGTTCTATTGGGAAATAGCGGTTTGGCGTCTGTACAAAGTAAGCCGAGGCAACCCGGCGCACCTCCAGCGCCATCGCCTGTTGATCCTTCCATCCGCCCACATGCTCAATAACCGAGTTGGAAAAGCATATATCAAACTGCCTGTCTGCAAATTCCTTCATGTTACGGGCATCTCCGGTGACAGCAACCGCATCCGGCAATCCATCCAGGGGAACAGGCGTCAGGTTCAGTAATGTGAAATGACAACGCTTTGGCAGAGACGGCGCGTTAGCCAGCCAAAAACCAGCCGTACCGCCCACGTCCAGAATTCGGACAGGCTCAGAAAAATCATCAAGCAATTCCACGAACCAGCGCAGGCGCCTGCGGCGCAGGCGCGATGCCAGCGAGTCGGGATTGCGATTGTCAGCCAGGGCCGGCAGCACAGGCCAAGCCTATGCGCCGGCTTGTTGCGCGTAAAGGAACAAAATTTGAATCACTATTTTGGCAGGCCGTTTTTGATCTCCTGCAAAGTGACCCCCAAAACAGCTTTGGCCACGGCATCCAACTGTTCCTCCGAACCGATCAAATGAATCGTGCGATGGATGTGTGTAAGGCTCTTGCCGGGAGAGAGCGCTGCCGCTGGTGATGAAGACTCCAATTCATAGAACGGCCCAAGCGGCTTCGCGCCGGGCGCAACCGGGCCGTCATTGTAACTGTTGGCCACGTCGCCATTAAACGGGTCATCCTGCAATTTCCAGAGCGAGTTGACATAATCGGTAACACCGGGCGGCTGGGTATATTGCGCGAGCGTCAGCACCCGGTTGGCGGCGTCGTAACTTCCAAGCACTCCGAGGCTGCGCTTGGGGCCAATCCCTATTTTGCTCCGGTACTGGCCGTCAGCCTTGAAATAAATCACGTTTGACTTCACCACCAATCGCTCCGGTGGCACGTTCCCAAAGTAGTCCGATGTCACCGCCTTGCCCAGCTCCGATTCCGGCCCGGGCCGGATTGGTACAACCACGGTAGTCAATGGTGATGGATTGAACATGCCGAGAATCCAGACCGAAACCATGCCGGACTGTTTTGTCCATGGCTTGCGACCGGCATTGGTAATTTTGTTCTCACTTTCAAAGGCAACCATCTGCACGCCGGGAATTTCTGCCAGGCCAAGATGTTTCCAAGCCTCTTTGGGCGCAAGCAGCCGCACTTCGCGCAACACCTTCAAGTCCAGTACCGTGCCTGAATAATTGGTAAGGCTGAACGCCGCGCTGAACTTTGCAGAGGTTTTGCTCTTGCTGACAATTTTGAATGGCATGGTGTCTATGGCCGCCGGTGTGTACCAATGGTCAAAGTCAAAGGGCACACCCTGCGCAAAAAACAGTGAAAACTGCCCGCCTTCAGGGCCAAGCCAAAACCGGTCCTCGCCGCCGAACACGTTGATGTGCGGCTGCACTTCGCCGGAAGCTATGAGCTGGCGGTTAATCCAGCCGAAACTTAATCCGCTGTCGCCACCTGCGGTGCTGGTCATCACCCGCCCCTGCCAGTCGGCCACAAGCGCGACCTTGGCCAATCCCGCCTTGTCGGTTAAAACCACCACATCCTTGCGTTGTTGAAGGAATGCAAGGTCATCGCCGAAGTTGGCCGCGGCTGCCGGGGCTGCTGCGGCAGCGGCGGAGACCAATGCGCCTGCACCAATTGCTTTCATAACTTGATTCAGAGTTTCGTTTCTTTGCTCTCCGTTCAATTGTTTCATAGCTTTTGTTTGAATGGTTGCGCCATGATAACCGCAAACTGACCGCCTGCCTAGCAGGAAAAACAGGCGCCCAAACCCCGGAGTTTTTTCAGCCGGTTTCCGTCTAATTGGATATGAAACGGATTTTTGGATTTCTGCTGTTAGTTGGGATGGCATTCTCCGCTCTTGGCGGCGGGCTTATCATCATCCACGAACCCGACTTCTGGCGTCCATGGCCGCCGTGGCCGCCATATCCGCCACCCTACCCTATACCGCCACCACCTCCAAGGCCCATACCCCCGCCGCATCCAGTATGGGCGCCGCTGGAAGTCACTTTCACAAAGGGCGATGTAAAAATTCGTGATCAAGTGGCTGTTACAAAAATCGAGCAGGAATTTTATAATCCGAATCCACGCCAGTTGGAGGGCACATTTTTGTTCCCGCTGCCAAAAGGCGCCCATCTGGACAAATTCACCATGGAAATCAACGGCAAGCCGGTTGAGGCCGAGTTGATGGCGGCGGACAAAGCCCGGAGCATTTACGAGGACATTGTTAGAAAACTGCGCGACCCAGCGCTGTTGGAATACGCGGACAAGGGGCTGTTGAAGGCGCGCATATTCCCAATCGAGCCACATTCAAAAAAGCGCGTCACCATCAGCTACACGCAAGTGCTGAAGTCCGATGGCGGCATGGTGGGTTATGTGTTTCCGCTTAACACCGAAAAATACTCAGCCCAACCGGTGCGCACGGTAAGCGTGCGCGTGGACCTGGAAAGCAAACGCGCCCTGAAAAACATCTACTCGCCAAGTCACAAAGTTGAAATAAAACGGGAAGGCGAAAAACGGGCGATCATCGGCTTCGAAGCCTCGAACGTAAAACCGGATGCCGACTTTCAGCTTTTTTATACGATCACCGACAGTGAAATTGGAGTCAACCTGATGACATACAAGCCGGCGGGCGAGGATGGCTACTTTTTGCTGCTGGCATCCCCCGGCCTTGGCACGCGCAAAGTGCAGGTCATGCCCAAGGACGTTGTTTTCGTGCTCGACACCTCCGGCTCCATGGCTGGCGCAAAGCTCGATCAGGCAAAAAAGGCCCTGCTGTTCTGCGTCGAAAACCTCAACGAGTCCGACCGGTTTGAAATCCTGCGATTCTCCACCGAAGTCGAGCCGCTTTTCGACAAGTTGACGGAGGTTTCAAAAGACAATCGCGCAAGGGCAAGGTCTTTCATAGAGGGCTTGAAGCCGCTGGGTGGCACGGCCATTGATGATGCCTTGAGAAAGGCGCTTGCGCTTCGTCCATCGGATAAAACGCGGCCTTACGTGATTATCTTTTTGACCGATGGTCGTCCCACAATAGGCGAGACTGATGAGAATAAAATAGTCAAAAACGCAACCAGCGCGGCCACGGGGGTGACACGTATCTTTTGTTTTGGGATCGGCACCGACGTCAACACTCACCTGCTGGACCGCATCACCGAGGAAACCAAGGCTTTCAGCCAGTACGTGCTGCCAGAGGAGGATTTGGAAGTCAAAGTCTCCAGCTTCTTTACCAAAATAAAGGAGCCGGTGCTTGCCGATACACGCCTTCAATTCACGGGAAACATCCGGACCTCAAAAATGTATCCCAGCCCGCTGCCGGATTTGTTCAATGGCGAACAATTGATTGTAGCGGGCCGTTACACAGGCAAGGGCAGTTCGGCTGTTATAATTGAAGGCAACGTCGCCGGCGAACCGCGCCGCTTCAGCTTTGATGTCGAGTTTGGAGAGACCACCGAGCACGACTTCATACCGCGCCTGTGGGCCACGCGCCGTGTCGGCTATTTGCTGGACGAAATCCGCCTGCGCGGCGAAACCAAGGAACTCAAGGACGAGGTCACAGAGCTTGCGCGGCAATACGGCATCGTCACGCCGTACACCGCATATTTAATTGTCGAGGACGAACAACGCCGGGGCGTTGCACAAAATGTCCAGACATTCCGGCGTCTGGCTGAAACCGACCGGTTCTTAAGCGATGGCCGGGAGCAATTCAGGGTACTGCAACGAGAACGTGATGGCGGCGCGGCTGTAGCAGGGGCAAGGGCCGCCTACAGCTTGAAGGCCGCGGAAAATGCGCTCAGCGGCATAACCGCCAGCTCGGCAGACGGCCTGCGCGCCATGCCATCGGCAATCACCCCAATTGCGCCATCAGGCGGGCGCGGTGGCGCTCGTTATAACCTTGAGCAACAGGCTGACCGTGAACAGGCTGCCCAGGATTACGTACGGCAGGCCCGTTATATCAATGGCAGGACTTTTTACTGGAACGGCAGCCAGTGGGTGGACGCCAACGCCCAAAAACTCGGCAAAACGCAACCCATCCGAGTCCAATTCGGCTCCGAACAATATCTTGAACTGCTCCGGAAGCATCCGGCTGCCGCCGCATGGTTTTCCCTGGGCAACAACATCCAACTGGTCCTTGACGGCAACCTTTATGAAATTCACGAATAAAATGTCCGTTTCAACCGGAAAAACTAAGTTGAAGTGGTTTTCATCGTAGTTGGAGTGGCAGGTCTCAAGTTGAAAGACTCCTGTTTGGGTGCTCAGAATCCAACTTCTCCGCCGTTGGTTTTAGCTAACGTAAAATCGCCTCCCGAAACGACTCGCGCCGCTCCAGCCCGCCTCACATAAGAACACCTGTAGCCGCCGGCGTAAGCCGGCGGACAAATCTGCCGCCTTACGGCGGCAGCTACATGGGTGGAGGGACGCCTTCCACGCCTATGTAAACCATGTAGCCGCCATCGTAAGATGGCGGACCATAATTGCTCGCCAAACGTTCACGACCAAACTTGGAATGGCCAATGGTTTCTTCATGCCGCCCTTATGCGGCTTTTTTTCGTAGCCGCCGGCGTAAGCCGACGGACAAATCTGCCGCCTTACGGCGGCAGCTACATGGATGGAGGGACTCCTCCCACGCCCATGTAAACCATGTAGCCGCCGGCGTGAGCCGGCGGACATTCTTTTCTAATCCCGTAGGGATGATCTATTTGCAGAAACCGCCTCAAAAGCAAACACCATGCTCGATAGGGCGGCATTTTTCTGGAAACAACCAAAACATCAATGGCTAAACGTTGCTCGGCAAATTATTCAGATATTTGGTATTGACGAAAAGAGAGTTCTGTGCTTTCAGTAACTCCAAGCATGACTTTAAAGCTAGCCCTCGGCAAACTCTAAAGCACGCCATTGGCATACTTAAAAGCAAGCCCTCGGCAAGCTTCAAAGCTAAACCGGACATTATGACGTAAACGAAAAACCATGAAACGCTCAAAAGAACTAATACCAAATATGAAAAAGCAAAAAGTATCCAATGGCGAGCAGGCTGTTGTCCTCTCGGAGAAACATGTAAATCATAAAAACGGAGTCGGTCATGGCATAGTCTTTTGGCCAAAACCGAGATTGGGGCTGTTGGCGATGTTATGGCTAATGATGATGCAGGCTGTTACAGGTGTATTTGGGGCGTTGCCAACTGCCTACACACATCCTCAAGTGATTTGGGATTTGGATTCGGTTTTGTTGCAAGGGGCGGTGAATCCCGGTGGGGTGGCGACTGCGGTTTGGTTTGAATGGGGGCTGACGATTGGGTTGGGGAACAGGACGGCGGCTACGAATGTGGGTAGTGGGAATTCATTGGTTTGGGTGAGCCAGCCGCTAAGCAATATCATGGCTGAGACTGTTTATTACTGTCAGGTTGTTGCCAGCAACATCGGTGGTGTAGCTCGTGGTGCAGTGCAAATGTTTGGCAAAGGCCGGGTGGTGGCATGGGGCTGGAATGATAATGATTATGGCCAGACCAATGTTCCAGCAGGTTTAAGCAACGTGGTGGCAGTGGCGGGAGGTGGGTTTCACAATCTGGCATTGAAGCAAGACGGCACGGTGGTGGCATGGGGCAGGAAAGATTATGGCCAGTGTAATGTTCCAGCAGGTTTAAGCAACGTGGTGGTCGTGGCAGCAGGTTGGTCTCACAGTCTTGAATTGATGCAAGACGGCACGGTGGTGGCATGGGGCCTGAAGTTTCCAGCAGGCATGGGCTACGTGGCGGCAGTGGGCGCAGGTTCGGATGACAGTCTTGAATTGATGCAAGCCGGCACGGTGGTGGCATATGGCTTGGTTGCCAAGATCCAGTATAAAGTTCCAGCAGGCTTAAGCAACGTGGTGGCAGTGGCGGGAGGTTGGTTTCACAATCTGGCATTGAAGCAAGACGGCACGGTGGTGGCATGGGGCTATAATAAGTATGGTCAATGCAATGTTCCAGCAGGTTTAAGCAACGTGGTGGCCGTGGCGGCAGGTGGAGGTCACAGTCTGGCATTGAAGCAAGACGGCACGGTGGTGGCATGGGGCCCGAATAACAAGGGCCAGTGCAATGTTCCAGCAGGTTTAAGGAACGTGGTGGCAGTGGCGGGAGGTTATAGGCACAGTCTGGCATTGAAACAAGACGGCACTGTGGTTGCATGGGGCGATAATTATTCTGGCCAGTGTAATGTTCCAGCAAGTTTAAGCAACGTGGTTGCTGTGGCGGCAGGTTCGGAACACAGTCTGGCATTAAAGCGAGATGGCACCGTGGTGGCATGGGGCTGGAATAAGTATGGCCAGTGCAATGTTCCAGTAGGTTTAAGCAACGTGGTGGCCGTGGCGGCAGGTGGAGGTCACAGTCTGGCATTGAAGCTAGACGGCACGGGTGGTGGCGTGGGGCGATAATTACTTTGGCCAGTGCAATGTTCCAGCAGGCTTAAGCAACGTGGTTGCTGTGGCGGCAGGTTGGGAGCACAGTCTGGCATTGAAAGCTGATCTGTTTGCAAACCTGCCAGTGATTACACAGCAACCTGCAGGGACGAATGTTGCGGTTGGTGGGACGGCAGTGTTTGCGGTTGAGGTCAGCGGGAGCTTATTAAGCTATCAATGGTATTATGTGACGGGGATGACCACGAATTTGTTGGCCGGGCAGACCAATGCGACGCTGACGATAACCAATGCACAGCGAACTGATGCCGGCGGGTATTATGTGGTGGTGAGTGACCCTGTGCATACAATCACCAGCGCCACGGCGCAACTGGTGGTTGGGGCAGTGACGCGACCGCAGATAGTAAGAGGTGGATTGAGTGGAACGGTTGGCACGTTGCGGTTTATGACTGAGCCTGGGGTGGTGTACACTCTGCAATGGGCTGTGAACATGAACCTGCCGATAACCTGGCAGGATGTGCCCGGGCCGGGGGCGACAGTGACTGGCGATGGGACGCTTAAGATGTTGACTGACGCTGATGCGTCGGCGCCGCACCGGTTCTACCGTGTGAAAGCGACCACGCCATAAAAGGCATAACTTCAATTAAAAGGGACATCTTCGGCCAATCAGGCGATTTTCCGTAGCCGCCAGCGTAAGATTGCGGACAAGTCTGCCGCCTCACGGCGGCAGCTACATGCATGTAGGGACGCCTTCCACGGCGTCCTGTAAACAATGTAGCCGCCGGCGTGAGCCGGCGGACCATAATTGTTCGCCACATACGCACGACCAAATTTGCAACAGCCAATGGTTTCTTCATGCCGCCCCTGACGGGGCTTTTTTCGTAGCCGCCGGCGTAAGCCGGCGGACAAATCTGCCGCCTTTCGGCGGCAGCTACATGGATGGAGGGACGCCTCCCACGTCGCCCTGTAAACCATGTAGCCGCCGGCGTGAGCCGGCGGAATTGGCTTCAGCTAGCCGAATTTGCTTCATCTGCCTTCTTACGAAGGCAGCTACTAAGTTTGTAGCCGCCATCGTGAGATGGCGGATGAATTGCACCTATCTCTACCGATTGCGCCTGCATTCTTTTCATAAATTCGCGTCCATTAGCGTGCATTCGTGGTTTCCAAGTTTCTTTCTTAACCGCGAATTACGCGAATAAACGCTAATTATGCCATTATGATTTCTGCCGCCTTACGGCGGCAGCTACATGGATGGCCGGGGTGGAACCCGCCACGCTACGCTTGATCTCAAATTTGAGATTTGAGATTGAAGATTGAAGAAGAGTTTTTTTAACTCAGTCTTTCTGGTTTCAACCGGAATTATGCGCTGGTATAAAGTTTCCCGCCTTTTTCGGTGAACTCGCGGGCTTTGGCCTCCAGCCCCTTCTTGATCGCCTCCTCTTCGCCAAAACCGTGTTCGGCGGCGTATTTGCGCACGTCCTCCGTGATTTTCATCGAGCAAAAGTGCGGGCCGCACATGGAGCAGAAGTGGGCTGCCTTGGCCGATTCCTGCTGCAGGGCGCTGTCGTGGAAGGCGCGCGGTGACGGGGTCGAGGCTCAGGTGGAAATGATCTTACCAACGGAATGCGCTTAGCTGCGCCCGCAGCCTCGGCCCATCGGCCTTTCGCCCTGCGAAATCCTTCTCGCCGGTTGACTCGCTCCCGCCCGTTCGCTCGGCCAGCAACGGGCCTTTGCCTGTGGCAAATTCCTTTCGCTGCTGCCCCAGCAGCTCAAGTCCCAAGAGGCTCGAATCGAAGCACGGCTTGCTGAATGCGTCGTCGCGGTATTGCGCGCCGGAATGGGCCACTGGCGTGGCGGCCAGCTTGCAAAGGGCGGCGAGTGGTGGCCGTGCGCAAGCACCGATAACGCCGTCTTTCACGTCCCCAATGACGCCGAGTCAAGGCTTGAGGCCGCACGCTTCAAGCCGCCAGGAGGCGGTCAAGCACTCTGGCGCGAATATTGGAAGCCAAAGCTCCCTGAGCAGCGGGAGCTTGGTGGAACCTTTGGCCATCAGTTCGCGCAGCCTGCGGTCCGTGGGGTATGCCCCGGGGCAATGGGTCCAGTACCGGCGGCGATTGCCCCACGGGCCGAGGGTGTAAAATGGCGCTTCGCCTTACCATTCGAGCTGCTTGGCCACGTTTTCCTCGGTGAGGTGCATGGGCGCGTGGCGACAGCCCCTTCAAATGGGGCAACACTATTCAAATGCAATTCATGCAAAGATTCTCTGCAAGATCGACGGAGACTTCATCCCAACAGCGACTTTGGGATCAAACAAGGGTTGGTGAGCAGTTGAAGAACGAGATAGCGGCGTGCCGATCTAGTATCTGGTGATGAGTTTGATTTGTGAAGTCCTTGAGACAATCGTAACATGCACATTGACAATCGCATTCTGTGACGATGCGCCGAGCCTCTTTCACGATTTCAATCCACCGCTGGTATGCTTCTTTGACCAGTCCAGCACCGCCCGGGGCTCTGTCGTAGAGAATGATTTCGTCTCCGCCTCCAACCGCCCGGCGAAAACTGATGCCGACCTCGTTGAGGTCAATTTCAAGAATGCGGCACAGTCCGCGATGCAGAGCATAGCCGAGCGATTCGCGTGACTCGCAGTGGGAAATTGGCCGCGCGATTAAACAAAACGACTCGAAGACGTGCCCGTATGCCACGGCGTAGTCGTGATACAATCCCGTGCAATTCACGCTTCCAGCGAAGGCGGGCAGGTATTGCAGCCAGCGGTGAGCACCGGATTGTTGGTTTCCACGACGGCGGGGCTGGACGAGCGGAATCGGTTCGCTGCGACCACAAAGCCGACATAACCGAAAGCCTCTGTTGCCCGGGCCGCAGTTGTAACGAAAGAGGCGTCCATTTGACTTCAACGCGATGTGAAAGCCGACAGCCTCATAAAAGTTTACGTTGTCGAGCGTATCAATGAAGTGAGTCAAGCCTTGCCGTTGACGCACGAGAGTATTCCGCCCGTAGCTGATTTTGGCATTGGCATCGTGACGGAAAGCGAGTGGTTGGATGAAGCGGCGGAACGTAGCTTCGAGCACGCGCGCCTTGCAGACAGGGCATTCAGCACCGAGGCTCTCCTTCAATTTCGTCTTGGTCAGTTCGGTGCGAATCAGTTGGCAAGTTGGGCAGCGCCAGAACCATTCCGATTCGGGCAGTTCTCGGCGCGATGAGAAGGCCAGACCGCCGCTGGTGTAGAGCGTCTTGCGGGCGATCACCTGTGCGCCCGGCGCATATTCGGCGATGGCGATTCCACGATCACGGCTCAACTCGACATCACTCTCTGCGTAACGATCATCCTTCGTCACCAACTCCACCACGTCGAGCGGAAAGGCGTAGCGCGGCAGGAATCCTCGCTTGGCTAGAACAGCGATGATGTCGGCTTTCAGAAGATTGACAATTGCACGCTCGACTTCCGACGTGGGCAAGCCGTTGTTGAATCGCTCACGGCGCTCTTGCATCAACGCCTCAAGGTCATCGGTAATACTTTTGATGCGCGACTCGAAGCCCTCGCTTGCACGCGCGTATGCCTCCTCCCATCCGCCAACGGCCTTGACGAGTGGATCAAGATGCGATTGCGATGGTGGTTGCTCGGCTGCTCTTTGCTTCCAGCTTTCAACGAGATTCAAAAAGCACTGCTTCGTGTTTTTCGGCCACCAAGTATCGGGTATTCCGTCCCGTAAATCCGGCGGGATGACAACGGCAATCGGGATTTCCTGTTTCATTGCGTATTCACCAAGCTGCGCACGCATGGAACGCAACGTCTCCGCAAACAGGTATGCGTTTATGTGCCGCTGCGCGAGATGAGCATTTTCGAGAAAGACTGTCGGCGGATTAACCGTGCCAAGCATCAGCCGTTCGTTTGGCTCGCGCCAGCAATCCAGATCGTATTTCGTGCCTTTGCACAGAGTCACGCAAACCGCATTCTTGTCGTCGCCACGGCCAGCGCGACCAACCCGCTGAACGTAGGAGGCGGCATTTGGCGGCGCGTTGCGAAGTAGAACCTTCTGCAATTCGCCTATGTTGATGCCCATTTCAAACGTGGTGGTTGAACTCAACAGATTCACGCCTTGTCCACGGAAATCTTCTTCAATCAGTGCGGCGATTTCTTTGGCGATTTGAGCCGTGTGTTCCTCGCTGGCAAGCGAGCGATAGCTGATTGTTTTGTCGCCTGATACCCAGCGGGCAACGACGGAATCTTGATCTCCCACCGCCGGCAACTCGGCCAGTTCACCAGCACATTCTTTCTTGGGGCAGACGCCCCGACAATTCCACGCTGTGATTGTCCGGCACGTCGAACATTGGTAGCGTGTGGGTGCAGCCTCGACAAGGAGATACGAGGGATAAAGGCGAAACTTTCCGCCGTCCTCATGCCGAAGCACGCCTTCTGTCGTTAGCACTTCCCACAACGCCGCCGCGACCTCGCAGGCTTGCACGATGTCCACACGCAGCGTGCGAGAGATGTAGTTTGTAAACTCGTTTCCTTTGGCGCTGATGGCAGCAGACACGAAGCCCACGACGTTGTTCCTGCCGGCCTTTTCTTTCGCCAGACAAATGTCCGCGGTCACACGCCCAAACGCCGGGTGACTTTGGGGAACGCCGTCGGGCAAGCGGAACGCCTTGCGTTTGCGAGCAAAGCCGAAAACTGTTTGCAGAAAGGCCAAACAATCTTCCTCGCTCAAACCATACGGCTGCAAGATCTGGTTCAAGGCTTCACGTTTCTGCTCGTTGACATCGTAGCGCACGCGGACGACGCCAAAATCTTCGGCGCTATCACGCGCGGAATCAGGCACACCGAAATAGGCGAAGACATGTGCGGTGAAGAACCGTTCCCAATTTGGATTTGCCTCGTCGGGCTGTACGCCCACCGGAAGAAGAAGCTTGCCCTCCGCCGGAACGCTCTCATCCGTGTGCCGTTTCGCCAACTCTTTGGCGACTTCTGTAAAGCGGAGCGGACGTGCTGCGTTCCGCACGATGCCGACAATCTCACGCCCGAAATCCCACGGAAACATTTCGTCTTCCAGCAGAGAAGGAAACGCCGCAGCTTTTTGCCGCTGGTCCGCAAAACAAAGCAATTTCCTGACTTGCCATTCGTTTTTCTGGCGCCACGGCGAAACATCAAAGTGCGACAGCGGAATCGCCGCCGCGATGCCAGTCTCATCATCGGTTTCTGACAAGCGGCGCACTGGTTCGACACCAAGCGTGTTGCGAGCGAGGCAATTCGGGCATTGCGGAAGAAGGTGCTTCAAATCGCTCTCTAACGCTTCCGTGCCGTGATCGGTCGGGCACTGGCGATGAAAGATTTCGATCTGGCGTGGGTGTATCGCGCCACCACAGTTGCAAGCGTCGTTTGTGCCTTGAATTCGCTTTCCACACGTCGCGCACCATTGAGCCGATTCTGGATTAAAGAGCAATCTCCCGTCGGAAGTATCGCCTTCTTCATCGGCGACAGAGCGTGGGTACGGGAGTTCTTCCGCGCATGAGAAGTAGGTGTAGAAATTGTCGGCGGCCAAGCCCAACTCCGTGTCGAATGAATCATGGCTTGGTTGAATGCCATCAAGACCGGGCAGAAGCGGGTCAGTTGCGCCGTTTTCCCGGTTTGCTCGGGCGCGGGCCGGGCCGAGGTCACGCAGCGCGCCATATAACCAACCGCAGCGCCGACAAGTGACAAGCTCGACAAGCTTCGATCGCTTGCCAGCGCGCGCGCACAACGGACAGAAACCCTCCTCAACATCAGGGTCGTCGGATTTCCGTGACGGGAAAACTGCGGGAGCGCCGTCTTTTCGCCCGGGGCAATCAGTGCGCAGACAAACATGCAGTCCGTCCTGTGCACGAACAAAGTAATGAAGGCGTGTCGGGAGCAGGGCCTCCTGCCCAGCTTGCTCGGAGTCTGCGGTGGCAACGAGCGTAAGAAGGGAGGAAAGAGCCTCGGCGTAGCCAGTTGCAGCCCCAAAAAGCTGCGACGCTGTTTCCTTCAATTCCGCAGGCTGGAGAAGCAATTTCGCACGCAAGCGGTGAACGTTTGTGTCCCGCTCGAAATATTCTCGCAGTGTTTTTGAACTTTGCGAGTCTGGCAAAGCGGCAAGGGCGGCAGTCGATCCGTCAGCGAGCTTGCTGGCAGCAGCGATGTAGTCGCCTGCTTTGGGTGTAACCGCCGGTTGCCGGAGTTCGGGCGTCCGCCGCTTTCCGTAGATTATGGCGTCTGCCTCGAACGGTTCGCCAAAAAGTCCTTCGGCGAATCGTCGGACTCGCTCCTTGCTGGCAGGGTCTTTATCGTTGCCGAGCGTCGCAGACGTTGCAATGCAGACGGGTTTCTCGACGCGCAGCCGGTCTTTCAATCGCCGTATGAGAAACGCGATCTCCGTCGCCTGAACGCTCCGGTAGGCGTGCGCTTCGTCGAGCACGATGAACCGCAGATGCGCGCCCTCGAACAGCAGCGCGTCCACTGGACGAATCAGCAAGTATTCGAGCATCGAGAAATTCGTAATGAGTATGTGCGGCGGATTCGCGCGAATGGCGGCGCGATGGCGAAGATGGTTTGGACGACTTTCAACCTTCTTGAGTTCTTCCTGGAAAAGTCTGTTCGCCTCGTCGTTCAAAACATCCGGCGCGACACGCCCTGCGAGACGCGCACGACACGCCTTGCGTAAATGACTTTCGAAATCCTCTTGGTCGCGCGGCGTTTGTCCGGTGAAGCGAGCGAAAGTGATGTTTTTGTGCTCGCCCAAGAGCCGCTCCCAATCCTGCAATTGATCGTTCACCAGCGCGTTGAGCGGGTAGATGATGATGGCGCGCAGACCCGGCGACGGATCGCGAACAAGGTTGTCTAGAATTGGAATCTGAAAACAGCGCGTCTTGCCACTGCTTGTGCCGGTGGCGACAACGACGTTCCGTTCACTCGGCGGAAGCAGCAACTTGAGCGCCTGGCTCTGGTGGAAGTAAAGCCGACGCCCGCCCATGACCGAAGCAACCGTTTGCCGCGTGGCTGAAGCAAGCGGCAGATTCTCCAGCGCTTCGCCATATTCGTAATTGGCTGCGGCTTCAAGAAACGGGCCGTTCACCAATCGTTTCGCATCTGAAAGCCATGCTTCCCACTGGCGGCGAATTCCTTCAAAGCGCGGATGAATCCGATATTGCGCCCGGAGCATTTCCGTGTAGCCGCGAATCACCTCGTTTTCAAATCGTTGAATCAGCGCGTCCATAAACTTTCGTGCATGATCCGAATGCCCGCTCGCTGACAGGCCTCGCGCAAACGTCGGTCGGTGTCACCAGCAAGCGAGAAACATATTTTTAAGTATGGTGGATGTCCGCGTTCCCAGCAAGCCTCAATATTCTGGAGCGGTTCAATCTCACGCACCACGGAATAAATCGCGCTCGTCAGTCCGGCATAGCGACAGGTGCAAATGCCGCCGTCGTGCCGCCCGAAAAGAATTCGATTGTCGAAGTCGGTCCACCGCCGGCCGCGGCGCACTGCCATGTGTTCCTTCTCAATTTGTTGAAATGCATAATACTGGAGTCTCACGTTCCCAAAATTCATCATCTCGAACGCCAACCGAATCTCCTCCCATGTTGCATTCTGTTGTGTCGCACTCAGCAAATACCAAGGCCAGTAATCACGAAAAGGAACGCGAAGCTTCTCTGCATGAACCGTGGTTAAAGGCGGCTCTTTCTTGAAATGAATTTCAGGTGAATTTCCAAACGGAATGACGCCGTGACGTGTGGCCCGCAGTTGAATAGTCAGTTCGAGCGGCGTTGGCGCGGGCGGCTCAATGTGGTTCAAGTCCCGGAGATCTCGCAGCACTCGGGGTGGGTGCGCGTTGTCTGGGAGGGGCAGCCAATTCTCTCTAACGCGGTAAAAAAACACGTCGTCACCCTCCAATTGTTGGCTGGCGTCCTCGTCGTGCCGCCAATCTCCCGGAATACATGTATTACCTGCGAAGAAACGAAACTCGTTTTCCAAGAGCGTCTGCGTTTCATCCGCGCTATCGGCGAGCAAACCCTTTGGAGCTTTCAGTACGAACTTCGGCCATGCTGGAAGCGCAATGCGGTTCGGCGGAGTTAAGCTCAAGAAAAAGCGCTCCGTAACGGGAGGGAACACGCGCAGCTCCAAACGTGCACGTGGGGCGAACGTGATACGATGCCATCCCGCAATTTCCAAAGTCGCCCGGCGGGCATCGGGCACAAGTCGGCTCACGAAGCAGGTTGAACCGTCGGGCATCAGCGCCTCCTGATTCCATCGGGTCTCGTCCTCATCGTTGCCTAGCCAGCCGTCCTGATTTGTGAAATCCAGTCGCGATTCGGAAACCAAAACGTAATCGTCCACCGGCAGTTCACGCGCCTGCAATGAAATGAACGCGCCGTCAGACTCCGACCACAATCCCCACGGCGAAAGACCGCGAAGGCGATAAGTTTTCAGTTCGTTTCCGTCACGCACGAGCTTTAACGCCAACTCTTTTGCGAACGCTCCGCCGTGCAAAGGAATCGAAACCGGGTTCGTCGAAGCTTCTGCTCGCCGATCGAGAACCAACCATTCGGCTGGCAGCCAGTTTTCGCTTTTCAAGCGGGGCGTCTCGATCTGAATTGCGACGCTGCCCGGCTGCCAACGCAAACGCAGTCGCGGTCGGTCACGAAACAGAGTTTCTGTTTTAATCGGGCGGAGGAATGACGCCGTCTCGGGAACTTCGTCGAAGTATTCGGGGCGCAAATGGGAAACTTGCGCAACGTCATCCAACGTCCAGTCGGAATTATTTTCGAGAATCCGCCGTGCCTCCAACATCTCCTCTATCCACTTCTCGGCTGTCTCGCGATTCTCGACGAAGAACGCGCGGAGATTCTTCCGCCCGCCAAGCCAAAGGCTGGTGGCGTTTTGCCATCGATCCTCAGGCCATTGCTTCCAGTCCTCCGATTCAAGAAACAGTCGCTCGCACACTTCGATGAAGCCGCGCCATATCCGAACCGGAATCCCGACATGCCTCACCGCGGACTGAACACAAAGTCTGTTGCCTGCTGCCCCGTGCAGAATTTCCAAACCGACATGGCGCGAAATGTAGGCGAACACATTGTTGATTTCAGTCTGCCTGTTCGGGTTGGAAGCGATGTGACGATCGCCTACCGCTTCCCCAAAACTCGCCCAAAAAGCGTTCCCTTCGTAGCGCAGAAAAGCAACGCAGTGGTAAAGACGAAGCAGCAAATGTGGGTAACGCACCGGGTGGTTACACCAACCTTGCGACCAAGCCGCGCGCAATGTGGTCAGATATTCCTGGAATTCGTCGGCGTCTGGCAACGCGACGACACACGCGCCCATCGCGGCGCGGTTTGCCGCGGGAATTCTTTCGTAAGCGGCTCGCGCTTCATTTTCCAGTTCCAGACACATGGCCGGTGGCACTCATTCCGTACTTCCTCTGTGATAATAGCGAAATGCGCGGTGATTGAAAAGGCCCAACGTGTTCGCCGGGTCGCCGAGCACAACAGGCGAGTCGCCTATGCTATTCTTTCGCGTAAAGCTCACCGCCCTTCTCTGTGAACTCGCGGGCTTTGGCCTCCAGCCCCTTCTTGATCGCCTCCTCTTCGCCAAAACCGTGTTCGGCGGCGTATTTGCGCACGTCCTCCGTGATTTTCATCGAGCAAAAGTGCGGGCCGCACATGG
>Ga0315298_1000123_pt1 | contig 148449 bp, 132 predicted proteins | sample WHS_1_MG_FD_203077 | JGI IMG/M metagenome (GOLD analysis project Ga0315298, IMG submission 203077) | Extremophilic microbial mat communities from Washburn Hot Springs, YNP, Wyoming, USA - WHS_1_MG | ecosystem: Environmental > Aquatic > Thermal springs > Hot (42-90C) | place: USA: Wyoming...
TTGATCGACTCACACCCGATGAGGTATACGCAGGCCTTACGAGTCTGCCCGAGGCGGCATGATGGATGCCATCTCAAAGGCGAAGACTCCACTTATACCCCCTGTCCAAAAATCGGGGTCCATTTCAAGGTTTCAACTGAGTGAGGTTATAATGAATCGGGTAGATGTGATTCAGGAAATAATCGATAGGAAAAATGCAAAAAGCTATCTCGAAATTGGTGTAGATTATGGAAATAGCTTCTTTCCCGTTAAAGCAAAACGCAAAGTTGCAGTAGATCCACAATTCAGGTTTTCGATTAAGTCCAGGATTTATTGGACCCTAAAGAATATCTATAACATTACAGCAAAGTTTTATGAACTAACCAGCGACGATTTTTTCTCGCTAACTACATTTATGGAACCCTTCGATCTGATATTTCTCGATGGCCTTCATACTTACCAACAATCATTAAACGATGTAATAAATTCACTAGAGCGATTAAATCAACAGGGGATCATCGTTATGCATGATTGCAATCCCCCAAATCAGGCCGCGGCCTATCCAGCAGAGTCCTACGAAAGGGCTGCCGCACTCAAATTACCTGGGTGGACTGGAGAATGGTGTGGTGATGTCTGGAAGACCATATGTTACTTGAGAAGCCAGAGACAGGATTTAAAGGTATTCGTTTTGGATTGCGATTATGGTTTAGGAATAATAACGAGGGGAGATCCTGACAGTTATCTATGCTTAGATCTGGATACAATAAATCAAATGACTTATGATGATTTATCAGCGAGAAGGAAGGAACTGCTAAACCTGAAGGATGAAAATTACTTGTTTGATTTCCTGAAACATAACAACAAATTTACAGAAGAATGAAGCTATCGCCCGCAGAAAGATAAAATAATTTTTTTCAATACTAGATCATTGCTGTCCAACCTCCCAGGTCTGCGGTCATCCGGTTCCTCGTAACCTAGCCAGTTAGAAGGCCGAAATCGCGCCATGGAAGGTTAGGTTCCCTTTTTAGGCGGCCTGCTGCTGCCCAAAGGAGACAAAGGGGAGTTCGTCTTGGACAGACTCGGGCACGTGGGGGGAACCTCATAAGCGCTGTTGATCCAGTCCCAAAGATCCCAGTACGTAAACTGTCAAGGGGAACCGAAAATTCCCCATCTGTGGGAATTGAAAATTCCCCACCCCCCTGCTTTTAGGTTGCCGGTTCTTCCGCACGGATAAGCCCTGCCTTGAGCTTGTCTTTAAGCCGATAAGAATTGCCCCGGATGTTGATCGTGGTCGCGTGATGGAGCACGCGGTCCAAGATGGCCGTTGCGATCACGCGGTCCCCGAAGAGGCCCCACTCTTGGCAGCAGTGAGCTTGCACGCAAGGGGCTGGGATCTGATTCTTCCACGTTCGTGGCAGAACAGGCATCAAGGCTGGACGGACCCGGTCCCGAGTCGTTCCTGGATTTCTCTTTCAATCCTGCCAATTCGGCTCTCCCAGCGATGCCGAGTCGACTCCTGGATCCTGGCCCGCCAAAGCTCGTCCGCACCAGGGAGGTACATCTCCTCGAGGGCTGCCCCGATCTGCTCGGAAAACCTCTTGCCCTCGCCCAGGTAGAGCAAAGAACCGTACTGATCGCTAGGTGGTACAGGAGTAGATACGATCGGAAGGCCTGTGGTTAAGTACTCATAGAGCTTTAATGGGTCCATTGAAAGGGTGAGCTGAGATATCTTGTGGGGGATCAGCAATACATCGGAAGAACAAAGAATGCTTGGGATCTCCCTGTGGTGGACCAATCCCTTCCACTCCATGTTGGCGAGGGGCCGAAGCTCTCTGCGCCGCCGTTCGCCCTCTGGAGAAAGAGAAATCGGCCCAACCAACCGAATTCTGCACTGCGGCCAATCTACGGCGATCCTCTCAATCAAATCCAAGTCGACCCGCTCCGAGAGAACGCCCACGTAAGTAAGTACCCGTGGCTCCCGCCTCCTGGCGTTCCTACGAACCGAGGGGGGATCGGCAGGCCGGCAAAACAGGTCGGCATCCACGCCGTTAGGCAGATGGACCACCCGGGCCTGCTTCGCACTCTTTTCGAACTTCTCCTTCAAATAGTTCGAAACCGTAAAGACGATGTCTGCCTGTTGGTTGATGATGTCGTAGCCAGACCGGATCTGTCGCGCGAAAGGCTTATACGCCGCAACCGATTCCCAATCGTCGATCGCATCAAAAATGCGCAAGAGAGCCGGCACCTCTTCCATAAGATATGCCTTGTGCACATTGGCGATCCAGAGGATCGGAGGCGTCTGCAAGCGCCCCACAAGTTCGCGGACCAGCCGGAGCATGTACAAACGCTTTACTTCGGGGGGGCCCACCAGAAGTCGCGACGGATCCAAGAGCAAGATTTTCTCCTCAGCCTGCCTGAGGCCGCCCCGCAAGGGAAGAGATCGAAATCGCTCCAGCCTCGGGAGCGCATACCCTTTGCGGACGTATCGTAAGGTAACCGGCTCGTTTAGCACGTAGACCCTTGCCAAGCGATCCGAACGAGCGAGGAAGCGGCAAAGCTGAGCGCTTCGTGTGCGGAAACCGTCCATTTTCCAAAGATGCCAGTCGCCATAACCGACGAAGATCATTTCCCACGGTGCGTATCGGTTCATGCTCGGGGCCTCATTCTACATGGCAGAGGGTTCGCAGCCTTCCCGGCACCGTCGAGACTGAATCTGTAAACTTTCGTCCATACGCTGCAACCTGGGCGCGTGTTCTATGGCGATGCTTGGAAGAAAGCTGGGCTGGAGAGCCCGTCACGAATCGAGAAGTCTCTCAGGGCGATTGCTGTTCTCTTCGTTTTGCATCTCATATAGCTTCATGTACTTGACCAGCACATAAAATGCCGAAAAGAGGCTGACGGCGTACCCGTAAAAACCGTCTTTCCAGCCCCGCTGGAAGAGATAACTCTTGAGGAATGAGAACAAAGGCCGAAGGAAAAACCTGCTGGGCATGTTCCAAGGCGTGATTCGAAACCCCTCTTCCTTCAATCGCTGGCCGTCAAAGGAAGTGTAAAGGTTGAATTTGCGCAAGTAGTGCTGAATGTCTTCATAGCTGTAATGAATGACATCTGTTTGGAACGATGCCGTGCGGCCCTGGATCTCGAGCCATTCGTGGATGACGCCTTTCCATCTGGCCTTGCGCTTGTCAAAGAGCCTGATCTGGGGCATCGGATACCACCCGCATCCCCGGATCCATTTGGGGCCGAAATAGTTCCTCCTCGGAGCGTAATATCCGTCGGCGCGATCCGGAGCTTCGATCTTCTCTCGGATTTCAACCCTCAGAGCGTCCGGGACGACTTCATCCGGTTCCATTTTGAGAATCCAGTCGTGGGTCGCTCTGTCGTTGCCCAGATTCCTGTTGTAAGCAAACCCCTTGGAGATGTCTCCGCAAACGATCCTCTTCGTGTATCGTTCGGCAAGGACAAGAGTCCGGTCGGTGGAGCCCGTATCGACGATCACGATTTCGTCCACCCAGTCGATCGACTGGAGACACCTCTCGATATTCCTCTCCTCGTTCCGGGTCAAAAGAACGGCTGAAATTTTCTCCATGGGTCAGTTCTTCCTGCCAGCCCCGGGAGGAATCAGAGGACAAATCCGGAATCCAGGGAGGATCCTTTCAAGTTTCGAAGCCTCTCCTCGGCGATTTCCGCTCAAATCAATACCACCGCCGCGATTTATCGTCAATCTACGGTGCGTCGTCCCCGCGCACCGTCTTTCAATTGGGACCCCTAACATCGGGCCAGGCGTCTTTCAGAATTTTTACACTCTGGCTCTAGCCCGAGCCTGGCGTGGGGCGGAGACGGCTTCGGCCAGTTTGTGAGACGAAGACGTGGAGGAGGACAGAGGACAGCTCGAGCTCTTTCGCACACGCAGGGTCGTCCCTGGGACGGGCGCACGCATGGGTTACGTCTGCGTCCTTGCTGCACTCCGCAACCGTCAAACTCGGGATGCCTCTTCTTTCCGTGGGCGACCTTTGTTGAAGACACCTCTTACTGCACAGAACGCAGAAAAGGAGGTGAAGGAGGCTCGCGATCCGGATTGTCCGGTGGCGGCACCACAGGCGGCTTTTGGCCGGTCCCGGGGGTCAGAACCACGCGATTAGACAAGGGGCTTTCGTTTCCGGAGCGGTCCACGGCCCTGACCGCGTAGGTGTAAGCCACATCGTTATCGACGGTTTCATCCAGGAAATCCGTCCTTCGCACCGGTGCGCTGTTTACCCTGTGGGCAAACGGTCCCCCTTGCGCGCGGGAGCGGTAGATATTGTAACCGGCCACGTCCGAATCCTGGCTGGCCTGCCAGAAAAGGGACACGACCCCGTCTCCCGCTGCCCCCACAAGGCCTGTCGGCGCTTTGGGGGCGGTCGTGTCAATGCCGGTCTTTTCGAAAAGGAGCACGGTCACCGAATGTCTGGGGAAGGAATACGAGAATGGGCTGCCCGAGACAGAAACGACCCTTTCTTGCGTCTTCACGCAATCCCCGGAAAGGGCCGCGCAGGACTCGGGCTCGTTCTCGGAAGCAGGAGACGGCCCCGTGATGGTCTGGACCCGAACCTTCTGTTTGAAGGGAAAGCCGTCGACGCGAACCGGGATCTCATAGTCGCGCTCCGGGTCCAAATTGATCACGAAAAGGGACAGCCGGTCCTCCTTCGCCGAGAGGCTGGCCAGGGCCTGCACATACGGGGTCTCATAGTCATCGTTGACGTATCCCAAGACCACGCCTGTTTTGGGCCCGGCAGAGAACGTCGGAGAGCCTTGAACCTTTGTCGTAACAATATTGTCATACATGTTCGATCGGTACATTTTGAGCAGATGGAAGACAGGCCTTTTCCTGGGATCCGGACGGCCGAGCTCGCGAGTCTCCGCGTCATAGGCGACCCCTTCGAGCACGCCTATACCATCGCTTTCTTGGAAGAGAAGCCAGTAATTGGCGAGAGCAATGCCGCTCTGGATCATTACATGATAGATCGAAGCCAGACTCAACATTTCTCTCAGAGCCGAAGCCTTGCTTAGAAACGGGGGGGATTTCGCATCCTTGTAGTTAACGTTCATTTCTGTCACAAAAACAGGCTTGCGCCCGGTATAGGAACGACTCGCCTTCAGACCCTCGTCCATTGCATTCGAGGCACTCTGAAGGGCCTGGTACCACTCCAGGCTGTTCCGGAGATCCACGTAAACGGATTTGCCCTGGCTATCCACGGCTTGGATCTGGGGTGGGACGATGAGGTTGGCGCCTTGGGGGCTTTCACACGCAAGGCGCGCTCTGTGGCTGCCCTTGGAGAGCCGGATCGGATCGCTGGTGAAAAGCTCCAGAAAACCGCTGGACCTCCAAGACCCGACACGTTCCCCATCGACCTGAAGGGTGAGGCTTGGGCACTGGCCCGAACGACACCGGCTCTCGGCCTGGATCTGAAATCGATATTCGCTCGCGGTTGGAAGTTCGAAATCGGTCTCCACGGCCGCGCCGTCCTGGACAAAGCTCAAACCGCCCAAATCTCCGCTGGCCGCGGGCAGGTGCGTGTGGTAGATCCAAAAATCGAAGGCGCTACCAGCGTTCTCAAGCATAAAAGTGTGATACCTGAGCCAGTCCTCTCTCTGCCATTCCGAATCCAGGCCGGTGCCCGTTGCGATCACGCCGACCTGAATGGTCGGATCCACGGCCTTCATGGCCGCCGAATATTCCCGCACCCGGCGGGCGTAGTCGGACCAGCCCGGAAAGGTCTCTTCGTTTCCCAATTCCCAGTACTTCACCCCGTAGGGCTCCTTGTGGCCATTGGCCGCCCGAAGAGCCGCCCAATCGGTCCCGCCGTTCGGATTGGAACCGTCGGCCGGCGCGTTGCAGTACTCCACCCAGTCGGCCGCGTCCTGCACAGATCCCGGCCTCTTGCCCGCGACCGATACATTGACCACGAGAATGGCCTCGGCCCCGAGTTCTTCGGCGTACTGCAGGAACTCGTCTGTGCCGAAGGTCTGGGGAATCCCTGTGCCGTCGTAATTGCGGTTGCGCTTGGTGATCGGACCGATCCCGTCCTTCCAGTAGAAGTTGTTGGCACCGAGACCGTGGGGGTATCGGAGTACGGTTGGGCCCATCTCGACGATATAGGGGAGATAGGAGTTCCAGACGCTCCGGGCACTCTCGTACTGCTCCTGGGTCGACACCCATTTGTTGAATCCCATGATGTCGCCGCCATAGATCACCGAGTTCCCGAAGAGGAGGGGACTGACGGGCTGTTCGATTGCCTCTGCGTTCACGCGGATTTCCACTGCCTGCGCGCCCGGAGCGAAAGAGGCCGCAGTCAAGAGGAAAAAGGGTAGGACCACCACCGAGGCGCAGGAGAACACAGATCGTCGCTTCATGGATCACCCTGGTTTTCGGAGTTGAAAGAGAGTACGGAAAGGAACCGGGGCCCGGCTCCGGGCAGGAGAGAAAGCAAGGGACGTTCCAGGAGGGAGCCGGCCATTGGATGAACCGGGGAACGTCCTGATTTCCTGTTTGGGATCAGGCAGTTGAAAGGAGAGCCCGATACGGGTCAAAATTGGGCGGGCACGCGGGAATCGGAGGCGGCGCCTTTGAGCATCTTTAAAATGTACAGGCCATGACGAAGATTGTCACCGGACCCAAGAAGCTTTTGCTTTGGAGGAACGCCGGGGAGATGGATCCAACCATGGGGGCAGCCATGGAATCGGCAACGGGAGCAAGGGAGCCGGCAAAGCGCAGCCTCTTGCTGGTTGTTCTTCTGGCGATTGCGGCGTCTTCTCTTTTTCAAGGGAGCCGGGGCCTTTACGAGTCCACGGAAGGCAGGTACGCCGAATGCGCCAGAGAGACCCTTCTCTCCGGGGATCTGGACGACCCGGTTCTCAACGGAGCCTACCACTGGAGCAAGCCTCCCCTGACCTACGTGGCGATCATGGCCGGCATGAAAACGCTGGGCGAGAACGAATGGGGCGTACGGGCCTATCTCGTCTTGTGCTTCGCGCTCACCGTGGCCGCCGTGTACTGGGCGGGCTCGAGCATGTTCGGGGGAGAACCAGGATTCTACGCCTCCCTCGTCTATGGCTGCTCGATTTTCCCGTTGATCTCATCGAACGTGGTCTCCGCAGACGCCCTGCTCACCCTTTGGGAAGCGATGGCGATCGCCTGCTTCTGGCACGGGATCCGAACCGGGCGCTCCCGCTACGTGGTGCTCCTGTGGATCTTCCTGGGTCTCGGATTTCTCACCAAAGGCCCTCCGTCCTTGCTGCCCCTTTTCGGCATCGTCCCCGCATACTGGATGCTTAAGCGCACCGGGCGTCCGCTCCCCGGGCTCCTGTCCGTCCCGGCCCTGGCGGCCTTTGTCGCTGTGGGCCTGAGCTGGTACTTCTGGGAGGGATCTCATCACCCGGGGCTCTGGAAGTACTGGCTGAAGTTCGAACTGGTCGAGCGGAACCTGACCGGCCAGGCGCACCGCAATCCGCAATGGTACCTGGGTTTGGCCATGTACCTGCCGATTCTGGCGCTCGGGACGCTCCCCTGGCCCATCCTGGTTTTGTCAAAACGGAAGACGTCTCTGCCGATCTTTCCGCAAGGGAGAACCGGATGGAAGAATTGTCTTTCCGCCTTGAGCCCTGAATGGGCATTCCTGCTCGGGATGGTGTGCGTCCCCCTAGGAATTTTCCTCGCCAGTAAGTCCAAGCTGCCTCTCTACGTCCTGCCCTTGTTCATTCCGATGTCCTTTGCTTACGGAGCGAGGATCCATCGCCTGGTTGCCATGGGCGGACTCAGGCGGGCCACCGTGCTGCGGACGGCCTTTTTCGCGGTCCTGATCTTTGTCGCGGGAAAGGCGATTTCAGCACAAATCGATGCCCCTCAGGATATGAAGACCCTGTCGCAGCGAGTCACCGAGCTCAAGCGTCTCTATCCCGACCATAAGGTCGTTGTTTACAAGCGGCCGCTCAACGGCCTCGAATTCTATCTGGGCACGACCCTGCCGGTTCTGCCGATGGATCCGAAAGGCGGCGCTGCGATCAAAGCATTCCCGGTCGAAACTCCCTTGCTCGTGCTGACCAGGCAGAAATACGCAGGCAGGGTCCTAAGAGCGCTGGGCCAGGAAGAAGCCCGAATCCTGCCGACGGGCAAGAGGGGATGGATCGCTGTCGTGGCGGGCGGCCGTTCTGAAAGCGGACGAGCTGCTGGACCCTCCTAGCCGCACCCCGGGGCGAGAGCCGTCACTACGGCCCTTTCTGAGCCGCCCCACTTAAAACCACGAGGCAAAGGCACCCGGTTGCAATCCTCTGGCGCTTCACTTCTTTTTCGCCGTTCCTGCCCCCGTCTCCCTTCCCTTGGCGAGACAAGACCGGCTCAACCATGATAAGAATAAGAAAAAAATCCGGGGCACCGAGCATGCGGCTTTCTCTCTGGCCAGCCAGAATCCGAGGGAAGATCGTCTTCATTCTTGCGATCTGCTTTCTTTTCATGGTTGTGGTGGTGGCACTCAATTCCTGGAATCTAAAGAAGATCGAACTGCGCCTGTTGTCCATGGAATCCGTCGAAGACTTCTCCAACATGGTCCTGGAAATTCGTCGCTTCGAAAAGAACTACATCCTTTATGCGGACGAGGAGAGCTTCCGAGAGACCCGGAACTACATCAGAAGCGCCCAACAGATCACGGACAGACTCCTGGAGGAAGGCCTCGTCACAAAGGAGATGCACCGCGCCATCTCCGAGGCTCTGAAGCGATATCAAGAGAGCCTCGCCGAGATTCACGAGACACAGATCGAGGGCCTCGATCGCCAGAGACTGGAGAACACCTTGCGCGATCAAGGACGCATCTTGCTGGACATGGCCCAGAGCGTCCTCAAGGGGGAGCGCGACCGGATCGCGAAGACCTTGCAGATGGCCCGATTCGTGCCCTATTTCTTTTTGATGCTCCTTCTCCTGCTGATCACGTTTCTCGCCAATCTCCTGGCTCGGAAGATCATCACCCCCCTTCGGTACATCGAACGGACGACCGAGAAAATCGCGAGGGGGGACTTTACGACCATTCCGCCCATCAAGAAGACGAAGGACGAGATTTACACGTTGATCACCGCTTTCAATTCCATGATCCGCGAGATCGAATCTCGCCAAGAACAGCTTCTTCAGTCTCGCAAAATGGCGGCGATCGGCACGCTCACCTCGGGGATCGCCCATGAGCTCAACAATCCCCTGAATAACATCGCTCTGACCGCGGATCTGATTTTGGAGCAATTCGACGACCTGTCGGATCTGGAAAAGAAGAAACTTGTCGAAGATGTGACCGTTCAAGTCCAACGGGCAAGCGAGATTGTGAAGAACTTGCTCGATTTCACCCGCACAGAAAAGCCAGTCCTCACCACGTTCGCCCTCCAAGATGTGATCCGGTCCACCCTGAATCTCGTTCGAAACGAGCTGCAGATGGGGGACGTCACCGTCGAAGTCGACGTTCCGGAGAGCATTCCCCTGATCCGAGGAGACCCCAGAAAGATCCGCCAGGTTTTATTGAATCTGGTCATTAACGCAATTCAAGCCATGCCCAACGGCGGGACCCTTACCCTCGCGGCCGAGCCGGACGGAAGCGATTTCGTCCGACTCATGGTGAAGGATACGGGCGTGGGGATCCCGGAGGAGAACCTGGGGGCCATCTTCGACCCCTTTTTCACGACCAAAGAGACGGGGACCGGTTTGGGCCTCGCCGTTTCTTACGGGATCATGAAAGAGCAAGGAGGAATGATTACGGTCGAGAGCAAACTCGGCCAAGGAACCGTCTTTTCCTTGCACCTTCGACAAGCCGGGGCCGCCGGCGAAAGCGCAGAGGACAACAAGGCACGATGAAAGGCGAGAAGAGGTACCGCCTGGCTGTCGTCGACGACGAGCCTCTCGTGTGCGACCGCATTCGGAGGGGTCTGACGGGAGACGGATATACCGTGGAAACCTTTTCGGAGCCATACAGCTTCCTTGCCTCCATGGAATCCTCCCCGTTCGATGTTATCTTCATGGACATCCGGATGCCGGGCATGGACGGAATGACCCTGCTCTCCAAGGTGAAAAGGAGGTGGCCGGAAACAGAAGTGATCATGATCACTGGCTATGCCTCCATCGACGGAGCGATTGAAGCCACTCGAAAGGGGGCCTTTCATTACGTCGCCAAACCGCTCCGAATGGTGGAAGTGAGGCATCTGGCCCGGAAGGCCGTCGAGAAAATCCGGCTTGTGAACGAGAACCTGCTGCTGCGGGAACAGGTCTCGGGCCGGCACGGCCTATCCAGAATCGTCGGATCGAGCGCCGGCATGAAGGCGGTCTTCGACGCCATCCGGAAGGTCGCCCCTCTGGATTGCAACGTCCTCATCCAGGGCGAGAGCGGTACGGGAAAAGAGCTGGTGGCAAAGGCCATCCATGCCTTGAGCACTCGTTGTGAGGCCCGCTTCGTTTGCTTCAACTGCGGAGGATTCTCGGAAGACCTAATCGCCAACGAGCTGTTCGGTCACGAAAAGGGGGCCTTTACGGGCGCATCCACGCGCAAGATCGGCCTTCTGGAAGCCGCCGATCGGGGGACGGTCTTTCTCGACGAGATCAGCGAAATGCCCCACTCCATGCAGGTCAAGCTGCTGAGAGTCATCCAGGAGAGACAGATCCTGCGTCTAGGCGGAACGGAGCCGGTCGCCCTGGACATCCGCATCATCACGGCCACCAACAAGGACATCAAGCGGCTCGTACAAGAAGGAGCGTTTCGAGAGGATCTCTATTACCGGCTCAACGTGGTTTCCATCTGGGTTCCGCCCCTCGCCGAACGCCGGGAGGACATTCCGCTGCTGGTGGATTATTTCCTCCACAGGTACGCGACCGCTTTTAACAAAAGAGTCCGTTCCGTAGCGCCAGAGGCCATGGGTATTCTCATGAAGTACTCGTATCCAGGGAACGTCCGGGAACTCGAAAACATCGTTGAAAGGGCCGTCGCCCTATGCGACGGAGAGACCATCGAAGCGAAACACCTCCCCGCAGACCTGCTGGAAATCGAGGTCCAGGAAGTCCCTCCAACTTCATTCTCTTCTCTTGAAGAACACGAGAAGGCTTACCTGCGACAGGTGCTGTCGGCTACAGGAGGGAACCGAGGCCTGGCTGCGTCTATCCTCAAAATCCCCAGGACGACTCTTTGGAGAAAGATGAAAAAATACCGCCTCTAGCCCCCCACCTGAAACAAGCTTTTTCATCCTGTTTCATTTTGAAAAGGTCCCACTCTTTCTATCCCCGCCGCTGCCGGGCCGTGTAATCCCCCAAAACCGAGTCTTTTACAACCCTTATCCTTTCCTCTGTCCGGCAGTCTCTGGGTCGGGGAGCCCGCCCGCGGACAGCTTTGTTTCGGATTGAAACATGCGAGGACCCACCTGTCGCCAATCTTCCTGCTAACTTTCTGAAAAACAACCATTTTTTTCAACAGGAACGGAATTTGCTCGAAACGCCACAGGGCTTGGAGAGGCGCATGAATGCCTGAGAGGATTCTCGTAGTTGTGGATGAGACAGACCCGTCTCTGAGGGGACTTCAGTACGCCCTGAGTCTTGGCGAACGAGTTCAGGGAAGTCTGTACATCCTAGTTGTTTCGCCGCAGGACCGAACAAGAAGCCCCGGTGGCCCGATGGAGACGGAAGAAATCAAGCAAGTGTTGGACCAGTCCATCCGGGCTGCTCTGGAAAAAGCGCAATCGGCCGGTGTCTCTGCTTCGTATCATAGGGCATGCGGTTCTCTCGTAGAGGAATCGGTCGCATTCGCAGTTTCCAACTGCATCCACCTTGTGATCCTCATGGGAGCCGGCGACGGGACCGACCCGAGAAGCGACCAGTTGGCGGAATGGGCCGGAGAGATTCGAGCCCGGTCCGGGTGCAGGGTGCTCCTGGTCCAGGCCTGATCCGATTGGATCCCTTTTCTCAGAAATGGAACAGAGGAGATCCACGACATGAATCCATTCCTCTACCTCGTGATTGCGGGCAACAGCGTGAGCATCCCTCTGCTCATCGGTTTGGGGTTAGCCGTGGGCTTCCTTTCCGGTCTGTTCGGGGTAGGGGGAGGCTTCCTCATGACGCCCCTTCTCATCATGGCCGGAATCCCCCCTACCGTTGCGGCTGCCACCGACTCGAACCAAATTGTGGCTGCGTCTGCGTCCGGGGCGCTCGCACATTACCGCATGGGCAACGTGGATCTGAAGATGGGGATCTTGCTGCTATTAGGCGGATTTGCGGGCGGCACGGGAGGGGTTCAGATCGTCAAGGTCCTTCGCCAAGCCGGCAACGCGGACTTTCTGATTACCGTCACGTACGTGCTCATGCTCGGCAGCATCGGCATCTATATGTTCGTGGACAGCGTGCGATCTCTCCGGGGTGTCCGGCAAGAGTTGGTGGAGGCCGCAAGCACACAGCCGTCGTTTTATGTGCGAGCCCTCGAAGCCCTGCCGTTCCGCATGGACTTCCCGAAATCCGGGGTCAGCATGTCGGCCCTGGTCCCGTTTGTTCTTGGGGCCCTGGTGGGCCTGTTGGCGGCGGTCATGGGAGTCGGAGGGGGCTTCATTATGGTGCCCGTAATGGTTTACCTGCTCAGGATGCCCATGCACGTAGTCGTGGGAACCAGTCTCTTCAACGTCCTCTTCACCTGCATCAACGTGACTTGGATGCAGGCGGTCACAAACCATACCGTGGACTTCATTTTGGCGCTGGTTCTCATGATCGGTTCGGTCTTCGGCGCACAAATCGGAGCCCGCCTGAGCACACGTCTCAAGGCCGACCAACTGAAAATCCTGCTTGCCTGCCTGGTTCTGCTGGTCATGTTGAAAATGCTTTTTTCCCTCGTATTGCCGCCGGACCACATCTTGACGCCGCGAGGGGGGCACTGATATGGAGCGCAAAAGGCATACGATGCTCGCAGGACTCATCGTGAGTTTTCTCCTGGCTCTGCTGGGGCCGCTCGCGTATGCGCGCGAGGCCTCCAACGAGGAAACTGCGCTGCGCCCGGGGGAGGAGGCCAAGATTCCGCCTGACCAGCAGCCGATGCCGTCTGCGCACGGGGCCGTCCTCACCCTTGTGCCGAACACGCTCTCCATCGGCTTTTTCTTCCACCAGGCCAAGGTTTCCGTAAGGGGCATGGTACCCGCAGGCTGCGACGCTGTCCTGGCCGTCGAGGGGCCGCGCCACAAGGTCCAAATGGGAATCAAGGGGAAAAGACTCGGCTTGTGGCTGAACGTGGGAAACGTCGTGTTTGAAAATGTCCCTCTGCTTTATTATTGCCTATCTTCTCGGCCCTTGGCATCTATTCTGCCCCAGGACGCCGCAGAGGACCTCACCATTGGACTCGATGCCGTCAAAGACAGCATGACCGTTCATTCCGACGGCTGGACGCAACCGCCGGAATCCCTTAAAGACGAATATGTCTCCCTTTCCGTGGAGGAAGGCAGGTTCGTTTGCGATGAAGGAACGCTCCGGGTCCATAGCGACGGAACCGGAAGCGTGGCGAAAATCGAGGGCCAGATCCATCTCCCTGGCCGGCTGCCGCAAGGGGACTACCGCGTCGTCCTGCTGGCCGTCCAAAACGGACGGGTCCTTGCCGAGGCACAAGAAGCTCTCTCTGTCAAATGGAACGACTCGGTGGCTTTCCTTTACCGCCTCGCAATGACCAAAGGATGGCTTTATGGCTCCATATCGATCCTCGCCGCGCTGGCTGCTGGCCTGGGGGTAGGCGTTATTGCGGGATCGAGGGGTGGTCACTGAGATGAAACGGCCCATGGCAAGATGGTGGCAAAGTCTGTTCCACAAGTCGGAACGGGATCGTCTTCAGTCGTTGCGCACGCTGTTCGAGAAATTCCACGAGATCCTGGATCTCAACAACGCCGTATTGAACCTCATTGCCGATATGGGAGAGAAGCTCTCCGGCGATTATGTCTTCGATGCCCACTATATCGAGTCGGCGGTAGAGGAACTGAACGACCTCATGTACCGCATTATCTATAACCTCAACTCCATCACCGACAACCGCAACCTCGCTCTCTACGACGCCTTCGAACGGATCCGAAAGCGCATTCTCGAAGAACTTTCTCCGACGCCCACACGGGCAGGCGAACTGGTCCTTCCTTTGGACCGGGTCACGAGGGACCTTGAGGACCTCGTGGGGAAAAAGATGAGCAGCCTGGGCGAGATCGCTCTCCGGCTCGGAGGTCATGTTCCTCCCGGCTTCGTCCTGACAACTCATGCCTACCGTCGATTCATGGATCAGGCCGAGGTTCGGGACTTTCTGGAGGAGACATTCGACGCGCTCAAGAGAGGGCTGAGTCCGGAAGAAGCGTCAGAACGGATCTGCAAAGTCCTGACCCAAGCCAAGGTTCCCCAAGAGGTGGAACGGGCCCTGCAGCCGCATCTGGCCGCCCTCCGAGAAGCGGGCCATCGATGGTTCGCAGTCCGGAGCAGCGCTCTCTTGGAAGACTCCGAGCTGAGTTTCGCTGGCCAGTATCGAAGCTTCCTGCAAGTGGCACCGGACCAGATTCTGGCCCGATACAAAGATGTGGTCTCCAGTCTCTTTAGCCCCGAGGTTATCGAATACAGGAACAGGCACGGTCTGTCCCACCTCGACACGGCTATGGCGGTGGGAGTCCTCGCCATGGCGCCATCCCGGGTGAGCGGCGTCCTGTACACCCGAGACCCGGAGATGCCGGATTCGAATGTAATCCTAATTTCGGCTGCCTGGGGGTTGGCCAGGACCGTGGTCGAAGGCAGAGGACAAGCCGATTTCTACAAGCTCAGCCGAGCGCACCCTGCCGGAGCCAGCCGCCTGTTGGAGAGCCGTGTGGCCGAGAAAACCACGCAGTGGCTCGGCCAGGGAGAAGGAGGCGAAAAGGAGGTGCCGGTGCCGGCGGAACTCCGGAACGTCCCGTGTCTTTCCGAGTCCGACATCGAGAAGTTGGCGGACATCGGGGATCGACTCGAAATGCTCTTTCGGAGGCCTCAGGATATCGAGTGGACCATGGACGAATCCGGCGCCATTCACATCCTCCAGAGCCGGGACCTGCGCATTCGAACGCAGGAGCGCATCGCTCCCGAGGCCGTGGCGGAAGCCGCCAGAGCGCGGCCCCGAATCATGGAAAACGCCGGGATGGTGGCTTGCCGAGGAATCGGAGCCGGCAAAGTGGTCCACGTTCTGGAAGACGCCGACTTCGCCCGATTCCCGAAAGGGGCAGTCCTGGTGGCCAAGAGCACCTCCCCCAAGTTATCCAGGCTGATTCCCTTGGCCTCCGCCGTCGTTACCGACATCGGCACGCCCACAGGCCACATGGCCACCATTGCCCGGGAGTACCGGGTGCCGACGCTGGTGGACACGGGCAGGGCCACGCAGCTCCTCGCAGAAGGCACAGAGGTCACCGTCGACGCGGAAGAGCGAGTCATCTACTCGGGAATCGTAAAAGAGCTCCTCCAATTCCAGGCGACGGAGGAACATCCTTTTCCCGACGCACGGGAGTTTCGCGTCCTGCGCAGAGTGCTTCACCAAGTTTCCCCCCTGTACTTGACCGACCCGGAAAGCCGCGAGTTCACCCCCGAGAACTGTCGCACCTACCACGATATCACGCGGTACAGCCACGAGATCGCGGTCCGACAGTTCATCGAATTTCATTTGCGGGGCAGCAAATGGAAGCGGGTCCCGATGTTCCGCCTTTCCTTGCCGGTTCCCCTGGGCTTAGTCGTCATCGATCTCGGAGGCGGGATCGCCCCAGATACGCATGGCAGGGTTCTGACCCCGGACGCTATCGCCTCCAGGCCGATGAAGGCCCTGTTGATCGGGCTCTGTGCGGAGGGAGTTTGGAAGACGAACCCGGTCGATCTGGATTTCCGCAGCTTCATGGCCAGTCTAACACGAACGGCCCACACCGCTTCCATGGACCCTCACAGAACCCAGAATTTGGCCGTCCTCTCCAACGAGTATATGAACCTCAACCTCAGGGTAGGCTACCATTTCAACATGATCGACGCCATCCTGACCGAGAACCGGAACGACAACTATATCTACTTCCGCTTTCTGGGCGGGGTCACGGAAATGACCCGCAGAACGCGCCGGGCCCGTTTCCTGGGAGAGGTGCTGAACCATTACGATTTCATCGTGGAAGTGAAGGGCGATCTCGTGGTGGGTAGGATCAAGAAAATCAGCAGACCCATGATGGAGGATCGCCTCGCCATGCTGGGCAGGCTCATCGGATACTCCAGGCAGCTCGACGTGCTCATGCGGTCGGAAGAGGCGGTGGATACCTTCGTTAGAGAATTTGTCCTATCGAGGCATTCCGGACCTCCCCCTCGACCCAAGGAGGATTGAGATGGACGAACCGTTGGAGATTCTGGTCCTCGACGACGAGCCGATCGTGTGTACCCGGATCAAACCCAGCCTCGAGAAAGCCGGATACCAGGTAGAGATCATGACCGACAGCGTGAGGGCACTCGACCGGATCCGAGAGAAGAGATTCGACATTCTCATCACGGATTACAGGATGAGCAAGGTCACCGGTCTGGACTTGCTGAACCTGCAAAAACAGATCTGGCCGGACACCAAGGTGATCATCATCAGTGGATACGCGACGCTGGAAGTCGCCCGGAAGGCTCTTCAATCCGGGGTCTACGATTTCATGGCCAAGCCGTTCCGGCTGTACGAACTGAAGGAGGTCGTGGAACGGGCCGCCCAAACCATCCGGGCGGCAAGACAATCCCAAAGACCGGAAACGTAAGCGGCTCGGCGCTCCTCGGCCGGATCGGACGCGAGCCTTCGATTCGCAGGAGACACGGACCTTGCGGTTCAGATGGTGGAGAAGGGACGGAAAGGATGCCGATGGAAGGCCGGAGCAGGCAGCTCACGGCGCCTCCTCTGCTCGGCTCCGATACCACGCCTTTCAACACATCCTGTATACCAACAACCGGGCGTTGGAGCTTTTGGCCCGAATCGAAACGCTCTCCGATCAAGGTGGGGTGACCCTGCCCGAAGCGCGATCGCTGGTCCGGGACTTGGTGCGGATGACCTCGGACCTCGTCCAAAGCCTCAATGTCATGACGGGCGGGCGGGAAGGAAAGCTGATGGAAACCGCCAGGAGGATCTGCCAGCCCATAATGGAGGCCCTGGCCGAACCGCTGTTTCGCCCCGACGCCCCGCTCGTTCTGGACCTCGACCAGGTGAGCTACCGGCAGGTGACGCTTGCGGGCAACAAGGCCACCGCGCTGGCTGAGGCCGCCCGCGTCCTTCCGGAGGGCCTGCGAGTCCCTCCAGGATTCGTGCTGACTGTTCGAGCCGAGAAGATCTTCTTGGAGAGCAACAACCTCGAGAGCTCCATCGATGAGATGCTCTCCGGCGTGAAGGATCCCAACGACCCCCGGCTTGCGGATTTGTGCGAAAAAATCCGCCAAATGATCCTCCAGGCCACAGTCCCGCAGGAGCTGAGATCGGCCTGGGTGGCCGCAGTAGAAAGACTGGCCGCAAGATGGAAAGAGATACGATTCCTAGCCGTACGCTCCAGCGCCGTAGGGGAGGACTCGACCCTGTCCTTTGCCGGGCAGTTCGACACCGTCCTGAACGTCCCCCTGATGAGGCTGGAGAGTGCCTACAAGACGGTCCTGGCGAGCAAGTATTCGGCGCGCTGCCTCTGTTACCTGATGGACCACGGGCTCGCACGCGAAGACGTCCCCATGGGTGTGCTGTGCCTGCCCATGCTCAACCCGCGCGCGTCCGGCGTGCTGTACACGGCAGATCCAAACCGCGTCCGCGACCGCACCATGATCGTGAGCGCCACCTTCGGTCTCGGAGAGCCTGTGGTCTCCGGGCGGGCCAGGACGGACTTGTATCGGCTCCCGTGGCACGGGGATCTACGAGGGTCGGGCGAAATCATCGCAGAAAAAAAGACGGCACTGAGGCCGGACCCCGAGGGGGGGGTGATCGAGACGGCCGTCCCGCCGGAAAGGGCGAGCCAGCCGTGTCTGACCGAGCAAGACCTCCGGCGGCTGCGAGAATTGGGCGTCACGCTCGCCAACCACTTCCGTGGTCCTCAGGACGTGGAATGGGCTGTTGACGAAGAGGGAACCCTGTTTCTCCTCCAAACCCGGCCGCTTGTCCTCTTCCATTCGCCAGAAGAACGCGTCCAGATCCTCCCGCCGGACTACCCCACGCCCGTGCTCCGGGACGGATTCCCCGCCTCAGCGGGCGTTGCCTCAGGAGCAGTGTTCTTCCACTCGGGCAATCCCCGAAAGAACAAACCCCCTCGCGGGTCGGTCCTGGTGGTCCAGAGGGCCGAGATCGATTATGCCGTCCTCCTCCCCCGAATTGCGGCCTTGGTGGCCGAGGCCGGCAACCCAGCCGGCCACCTGGCCACCTTGCTTCGGGAACGAGCAATCCCGTCCGTCATGCAGGCCAGAGATGCAACCAAGCTTCTGGCTCCAGGCGAAACGGTGACGGTCGACGGCTATCGAGGAACGATCCTTCGAGGCGACCACAGCGCCAAGCTGGCTTCCCAACCTTCTCCGCATCCGGTCCCCTTCTTCGACCCCGGGCGCGCATGGCTCGCATCCGTGCGCAACGCGATCGTGCCTCTCAATCTCACCAGCCTCCTGAGCCTGGCCTTTGTCCCTTCGGCCTGCCGCACCGTCCACGATGTGATTCGCTATGTCCATGAGATGAGCATGCGAGCCATGTTCGAGTCCGCCGACACGCTTCAGCGGTCGCGCGAGACGCCCATCTACACATTGGAGTGCCCGCTTCCCGTCCGAATCCGCGTCATCGACCTCGGCGAGAACGCCCCTCGCCCTGCAAACCGAAAGCGGCCCGTCTTACAGCCTCAGGAGTTGCGGTCGAGGCCTTTCCAAGCCTTGTACCGAGGCATGACCCGCCCCGGGGTCAGATGGTCCGGGCCTGTCCCCCTCAGCGCCCGGGGCTTCGCCGCCGTTCTCGCCACCGCGGCGGCTGACGCAGGTGCGACCTCCAGAATTCTCGGGGGAGACAGCTATCTGCTGGTATCCGAGAAGTACCTCAACCTGAACGTCCGGCTGGCCTATCATTTTTGCATGGTGGACGCTTATATCGTCGACAATGCAAAAGAGAACTACATCAATTTTCGCTTTAAGGGCGGGGGAGCGAGCCTCGAACGACGACGAAGGCGGATTCGGATGGTAGAAGGGGTCTTGTCGGCCTCCGGGTTCACCGTCGTGGTGGAACAGGATCTGCTGAACGCCTGGCTCAAGGAGCGGGATAGGAATGAGATGGAGGAAGCCCTGGCCATGCTGGGCTCGCTCATGGGCTGGACGCGCCAAATGGATATGGCCATGGAGAGCGAGGCCCAAATGGAATCGCTCAAGCAAACGTTTCTGAAGTTCAACTCCAACATGGAGGCCGGCTGAGCCTTCGGCTGCGAAACGAAAGGGAGAGGCGATGCTGAAGTTCTTGGTGGCCCTAGACCACTCCGTAGAGTCAAGCTTCGCGTTGAGATGCGCCTGCAGCATGGCCAGAGGAAGGGACGTCCAGTTGGAGACGTTCCACGTCGCAGAGCCCCCCTCACGGGGTCGCGCTTTCGGCGCAGGCTGGGCGATCCATACATATGAAAGTCAATACCTGAAAGATGTATACCTCGAGATGGCCGGCATCATCGCCTCTCAGCGCGAAGAGCTGGGAACAGTCCCCGTCCTAAAAGTCGTCTCGGGCAGCCCCGTCAAACAAATCGTCCAAGAGGTCGAGGAGGGGAATTTCGACGCACTTTTCCTCGGCAGCGTGCACCCCTTGGAAGGGCACGACAGGGGAATCCTGCTGAAGCTGCTGGCCAGGCTGTTCTGCCCTTTTGTTATCGTAAAGCACTACCGACCGCTCAGGAGGGCCATGATCCTGGTGGACGACGACGAGCCACCCCCCCGTGCTCTCGAGAAGGTAAGCACGCTCTTGCAGGGCCTGCCGTTGCGTATCGATGTCGTGCGCTTCACCGGGTCCGCCTCCCAGGAGGAAGCGCAAGAAGTTCTGACCGGGTGGCGACTGGCCTTGGAGGCGTCCGTCGCAAACCTGGAAACCCGAGTGATCCAAGGGAATCCGGCATCGGACTTGCCGGAGATCGCCGCAGACTATGATCTCGTGATTCAAAGAAGGACCCCAAGCGGCAAGCCCGGTCCGGTGTCCCTCCGTCTCTTAAGGACTCTGCCGTCGCCCGTCATGCTCTGGGGATAAAAAAGAGGTCCCTTACCCCTTGTGCCGGACGGAGCACGGGAACCTCCTGGCCCCTGGAGAGTCTATCTTTACTGGACGCCGGAAGCCGGAGATCGGACATGCGCACGTTCTGCACAAAGGCCCCTATCGTTTTCCTGCTCGCCGCCGTTCTGGCCATGGCTTTCGCTGGTTGGGTCTTTCCCCTAGGCTCGGCCCCCGGCGACGTTGGGGATGACGAGACTTTCCAGATTCTGAACAGCCTTCGAGAAAGCGCCAACTCCGATGCTCCGCCTATGCTCGGCTTCTGCGGAATCTTTCCCAGAACCGAGACTGTGGGCCCGGCTCAAAATGGAAGAACCCCTCTGCCCCAAAAGCAGGCCCTTCCCCCGGTTCGGCTGCTCCTTTCGGAACTCCTGAGCAGCCATCCTCCGATCGGCCCTCCCCTCTAAGGACTGTCCCCTTTCGGTTCGCATGAAAGTCCGGCGTGAAAGCCGCCTCGCCCACGAGGCGAAACAGAGAGTTTCTCTCTGGACCGAGGCACGCGAGCGTGCAAGGATCGAGGCAGACCAGAGTCGTCGTGCCTGCCGATCCTTCTGAACGCGACAACTCCTTACGGAGGGTAAAGCCATGACAACCGACGGACATCTGGCCAGAACGTTCAGAACGCAAGAGATTTCTTCCCTTTCGAGAAGCTGGGATCACATCCAGAAATGGGCTCGGAACCCCCTGGCCCTAGACAAGGTCGCGGGAGCGGCCCTCGTGGTTGGGACCTTTCTGGCCGGGGGCTTCTTCCTGCACGTACTTTCCATGGCGTTTCACAAGTGGACACTGACAGGATTCTGACGAAGTCGCAAATGCGAGGAGAAAAGACATGTACTGCCCATTCTTTTTATACTCCAATGATCCGCCGGCCTGCGAAGTTCTCGGGGATGCAACGCGCGGCGTCTCCCCGATCCTGTTTCCCATGATCTGCACCGGAGGGTGGGAGCGACTCTGCCCTTACTGGAGGTACGCTCTAAAAGGATGGCCTGACCTTGCGCGTCCCGTGGACTGGACCCTTCCGCCGGACTCTCCCATTCTGCACATCGGCCACGTCAACAGGAGGGGCGGATATCGCTTGTTTCTGCGAGAGTTGACATGAGCTGTCTGCCGATCCCAGGGCCCTCCCCTGAGGTTGGGCCCTCTCCCCTTGACAGATCCGCCGGAGGAAGATATTCAGGGTCTTGGAAAGAAACCGCGAGCGAGAGGAGTCGTGATCATGAGCGATTCGGATGGAAGTTCGGCATGCCCCGCCGTGCCCGACAGCCGAAATGCGGAAGCATCCGACGAGTCGGGACCGCGCCGTGGCTTCTGGGGGTGGTCGACGTAAGCGCTCGGCTGTGTTCATCCGAGCCTAGCCCGCCGGTTCACCCCCGGCCGCATTCTCCTCTGGCCGAAACAGAGGTGAACCATGAGGACCCCCCCCTTCGCGGACTTCCGTTCCTCCCTTTGCCGGGGCCCGTCTTCGCTTGCGCCAGATGAGCAAAAAGGGAATTCCAGGAGAGCACCGGCCGCGTTCCGGTCGGTGCCTCCTCATCCCTGCGGCCCGACCTGGACACAAGGACGCATTTCTTCGGCAGGGGGAGGCACGCCGTGACAAAAGCCCTGTTGCAGAGTTTCTCGACCGCCTCCGGCGAGCCATCCCCCGTGCCCAGAGGCACGAGCCCCCACGAGCGCCGGCTCATTGCGCTTTGTTCCTTGCCCATTGAAGAGGCGTTGAGACACCTCGAAACGACTCCTCAAGGACTATCCGCCGAAGAAGCCGAAAGCCGTCTTGACCAATACGGCCCCAACGAACTGACCCATCTCAAACGGCCGGGGTTTTGGGGGGACATCCTGCGCCGGTTCAAGAGCCCGCTGGTCGTGCAGCTTCTGGTGATCGCCCTCGTCTCTGCGCTCATCGGGGAGACGAAAGCAGCCGTGATCGTCTCCGCCATGATCTTGTTGAGCGTCGGAATGTCTTACGTCCTGGATCGGCGGTCCAGCCGAGCGGTCGAATCGCTCGGCAAGCGTGTTCAATCGCGCTCCGTTGTCCTAAGGGACGGGGCGGAAACCGAGATCAAGATCTCCGAAATCGTTCCCGGCGATCTTGTGCTCCTCCAGTCCGGTTCCATCGTTCCCGCCGACCTTCGGCTGATCGCCGCCAAGGACTTTTTCGTCAGCGAGTCGGCTCTGACCGGAGAATCCATGCCGGTCGAGAAGACGCTTGCCGCCCCAGACGCTTCGGTCCCGTCCGCCTTGCATGTGCCCAACGCCTGTTTTTTCGGCACCTTTGTGACCAGCGGAACGGCCCGGGGCGTCGTCGTGAACACCGGCCCGCGCACCTTCTTCGGGGCCATTTCGGAACGACTCTCCGAGCAGAGAGAGCAAACCAGTTTCGACCGGGGCGTCCGCGGTTTCACCTGGCTCATGATTCGATTGATGGCCGTCATGGTCTGCTTTGTTTTCTTGATCGTCGGCATGACCAAGGGCAACTGGCTGGAGGCGCTGCTGTTTGGACTTTCCGTTGCGGTCGGCCTCACCCCGGAAATGCTTCCCATGATCGTCACCGTCAATCTGGCCAAGGGTGCCCTGACCATGGCCAGGAAAAAGGTCGTCGTGAAGCAGCTTCCGTCGATCCAGAACCTCGGGGCCATCGACATCCTGTGCACGGACAAGACAGGAACCCTGACGCAGGATCGGGTCGTTCTGGAACGGCACGTCGACATCCTCGGTCACGCGAGCGAAGACGTTCTCAACTATGCCTACCTCAACAGCTATTTCCAGACCGGTCTGCGCAGCCTGATCGACCGGGCGGTTCTTGCCCACGCAGACCTGGATGTGGAACAGAAATGCCGCCTTGTGGATGAACTGCCCTTTGACTTCCAGCGGCGGCGCATGTCCGTAGTCGTGGATTACGAGGGCGACCACGTGTTGATCTGCAAGGGCGCGGTGGAAGAAATTTACGCGTGTTGCGCCAGCTATCAGATCGGCGAGGAGGTTTTTCCCCTGATCGAGATGATCCGGGCGGACCTGTTTGAGGAAGTCGAAAGGCTCAACCGCGACGGATTCCGGGTCTTGGGTATCGCCTATCGGGAGTTCCCCCGATCCAAGACGGCCTTCACGGTCGAGGACGAAAGCCGGCTCATCCTGCTCGGATACATCGCCTTCTACGACCCGCCCAAGATCTCCGCTACAGAGGCAATGGGCCTTTTGACGAAAGCAGGGGTGGCGGTCAAGGTCCTCACGGGCGACAACGGCCTGGTGACGGAAAAAGTCTGTCGGGACGTCGGGCTCGATACGGCCGGCATGGTCACGGGAGCGGAACTGTCGCGGTTATCGCAGGACGATTTCGCCAAGGCGGTGGAGACGAGCCGCGTCTTCGTCAAACTGTCTCCGGCGCAGAAAGAGCAGATCGTGAACGAACTGCGCAAGAATGGCCATGTTGTGGGATTCCTGGGAGACGGGATCAACGACGCCCTCGCCCTGAAAGCGGCCGATGTGGGGATTTCCGTCGATTCCGCGGTGGACGTGGCCAAAGAATCCGCGGACATCGTGCTTCTGGAAAAGAGCCTCCTGGTTCTGGAAGAAGGCATCCTGGAAGGCCGGAGGGTGTTCGCCAACATCGTCAAATACATCCGAATGGGCGCCAGTTCGAATTTCGGCAACATGTTCAGTGTGCTCGGAGCGAGCTATCTGCTGCCTTTCCTTCCCATGCAACCGGTGCAGATTCTCACGAACAACCTGCTCTACGACTTTTCGCAGACCGGAATCCCCACAGACAACGTGGACGAGGAACTCATCGCCAAGCCCCTCCAATGGAACATCGCCAACATCAAGCGTTTCATGCTGATCATCGGGCCAATCAGCTCCGTTTTCGATTACGCCACGTTCGCGCTGATGTGGTTCTTTTTCCACTGCAGCGCCTTCCTGGACCCCGCAACCGACGCGATGAAACGGGAATCGCTGGCCCAGCTCTTTCAGACGGGGTGGTTTGTGGAGTCGTTGCTCACGCAGACGTTGATCGTCCATATCATCCGGACGAAAAGGATCCCGTTCTTCGGGAGTCGGGCTTCTTTCCATATGACGATGACGACCTTGATCATCATGGCCGTCGGGGCTTGGCTGCCGTACTCGCCGTTCGCCGCAGACCTGGGAATGGTTCGGCTGCCCGCAGTCTACTGGGCTTGGATCGCGGCTTTCCTGGCGACGTACGCCGCGCTGACCCACGGGGTGAAAACCTGGTTTTTTGAACGCTTCGGAGGGGATTGATCATGGATACGCTTTTGGATGCCCTTCAAGAGGGCAGACTGTTCGAGTTGCCCGAAAACGACAAGGCCCATGCCCTGCAGTTTCTGGCCCACATTGTCGAAGCCTTTCCCGAGACGCCCGCCGGAACCGATGTGGTCGGGCATGTCATGAAAAGAGAGCAGGCAGCCACCACGGCCTTGGGCAAAGGCTGGGCCTGCCCGCATGCCCGGGTGCCCTATGACGAAGATCTCATGTGCGTGATCGGGTGGAGCCCGGCCGGCATCGATTACCAAGCTCCGGACGGGCATCCGGTTTCGCTCGTCGTCATGCATCTGGTTCCGAACAATCAGCGGAATCATTACTTGCGCGAGATTTCCATGCTGGCCAAGGCGATCGAAACGTATCCCAACCTTGAAAAGCTGCATGAGGCCCGGAATCTGGACGATGTCCGCCGATACCTGCTCGACCTGATCGAGGCAACCAAGAAAACCGCCGGACCGGATGCTCGCGCCCGGATGATCCGGCTGCAAACCAGGCCTTCTGAGGAGATGGTTCCGCTGCGAGACCTCTCGAATCTGGTCGTCGAGCCGGTCACCCTGGTTACCGGTCCGGGGATCAAGCCCCTCGTTCTCGCACAGGATGCCCGCCTGGTGGAGGCCCTGGAGTCCGCACCCCGGCTCGTCGAAAAGATCCAAGCCGACGGAGTCTATCAAGACGGAGGGTGGCGCTTGTTGCGTCGGAGCGCCGTGACCTATCAAGGCGGCCGCGTCGTGTACGACTGCCTGGCCGTCCGGGCTCTTTCCGCCAATTCGGCCCCGCCGGCCTGACGGGCCGGAAAGCGCGCCCCTGAGGCGTAGCCCCGCCTCCCAGCCCGCGAGGCAAAGGAGTGGCCCTTTGCCCCAGCCCTACTTGGAGTCACCATGGCGAGATCTCCCACAACCCCAGCCCTGGAATGCGGGACAAGGCACGAAGATCGTTGTCGAGAGAGAACACGGGAACCTTGTGCCGCAGGGCCACAGCCGCGAGAATCAGATCCGGGATGCTGAAAGGGCCTTCTCCCTGATCGAGGGCGCTACGAGAACCATCAGCGTTTGCGGCCGTGACGAAGGCTCGTAAGATCGCGTTCCACTTTGACCGAGCCCTTCAGGTTGCGCAGCCGATGGATCTTCTTGCGGTCAATATAGTCTTTCAGCGCTAGAATCACGGCGGCGGTCTTGGATCTTGTGCGGGTCATTGCTGGAACGGATTCAGAGCCGCGCCGCCACGATGACGACGAGGCGGCGGGGGCCGTGCATACCGGTGAAGGGCGTTGCCTGGATGTCGGCCGTGCTGCTCGGGCCGGTGATGAAGGTCGTCTGGCTGGGTATGGAGCCGCTCGACTCGTAGAGAGCGGCCACGACCGGCTCGTAGTCGGCAACGACGCGGTCCGCGGGCGCGACCGCAATGTGCAGGATCGGAGCGAGCGAGATCAGGCGGGCCTGGCCGCGGTCATGGGCGAGAACCAGGGTGCCTGTCGAGGCCATGAGAAAGTTTGCGCCGGTCAGACCCGCGTCGGCTTCCCGGAACAGCGCCTCCTTGAACGCGGCCGGATCCGTAAAATCCGCGGGCGTTCGCAGCTCCACGCCGATCCCGGCTGCCCAGCGCGCAAGATCGAGCGGCGCGAGCACCGAGTCGGCCGCGGCCACAGCCCGCCTCACCCCGTTCGCCTTGAAAAGCTCTTCGAGCTTCGCGCACAGGGCCCGCCGATCCTCGACCTGGTGAAACTCCCCTTTCACCCCCTCGAGCTTTTGGCGGAACGTGTCGACAAGAAGAGCCCGTTCACTGCCAAAAGCCGACAGCGGCGGCAGGGGCGGCCGCTGCGGCAAGCCCTGGCCGCGGCCGGGCGCGGACCTGAGGCGGGAGAGGATCCACTCGCGGGCGTCGGCGCTCATGGCTTTTCCCCGCGCTCTAGGGTCTTCTCGATCTCTTTCCACCGGTCGTGAAAGGTCCTGTCCGGGAAGCGCGGCAGATCGCGCGAGCGGAACCACCCCTCGGCAGGTCCGGGTGCCTTGGAGATCTTTCCGTCCTTTTCGTACCGGTTGGCAGCCCAGCGGAGACCTTTCGCCATAGCCTTCCACAAGGCGGGATTGCGGACCGCGGCCGAATAAAAACGGTGAAGGGCCTTGCCGCTCCAGGGCGCGCCCTTGCCTTTGAGTTCAGAATCGCCCTCGGCCTGCCGGGACCGGTAGTAAAGGATCATCCTGGGATGGTCGATTCCGGCCGGGCAGGCCGCCTTGCACCGCTGGCAAAGCGTACACGCCCCGTAGAGGTCTTCGGTCCTGTCGAGCCCGAGAAGCAGAGGATTGACCACCTGCCCCATGGGGCCGGAGTAGGCCCACCCGTAAGGATACCCGCCGATCTTGCCGTAGACCGGACACACGCTCAGGCAGGCCGCGCACCGAATGCACTTCAAAGCGTCCCGGGTCTTGGGGTTCCGGTACGCTGCGGAGCGGCCGTTATCCAGAAGCACGATGTGAAGCTCCTCAGGGCCGTCCAGCTCTCCGGCCTTGCGGGGCCCGGTGTCGAAGGAGGCGTACGTGCCGAGGGACTGGCCCGTGGCGCACATGCACAGGACGCGCAGCATGTGAAAGGCGTCCCGCATCGTGGGCACGACCTTCTCCAAAGAAAGAACCGAGACCTGGATCCGGGGCCCGGACTTGCAGTGCCGGATGTTCCCTTCGTTTTCGACATTGATCACGGTCCCGGTCGAGGCCACCGCGATGTTCACGCCGGTCACGCCCATTTCGGCCCGGTAAAACTTTTCCCTAAGGAATTTCCGGGCCGCGTACCCGAGCTGGACCGGATCGTTCGTGGGCTCTTCGAGTCCGGCCTTTTCGTGGAAGATGTCCCGAATCGTTTCGACCGGCACGTTGATGGCAGGGCCGATGATGTGGAAGGGCGGCAGGTCGAGAAGCTGCGTAATGAATTCGCCAAGGTCGGTCTCCCAGACCTCGATGCCGGCCTTTTCGAGTTCCTCCCGCAGGCCCATCTCCTCAGTGACCATGGACTTGCCCTTGGTCACGCAGGCGACCTTCTTCTCGCGGGCGAGGTCGCAGATGTAGCGGTTTGCTTCCTCGCTGTCCCGGGCCCACACCACCCGGGCGCCCGCGGCCGTGGCGTTCCGCTCGAACTCCTCCAGAAGCTCGGGCAGCCGCTCGACCGCCTCGGCCCGGATTGCGGCCGCGCTCGCCAGGGCGGCCTCGGAATCCGGCAGCCCGGCCAGGGTCGCGGAGCGCATCGCCGAGAGCACCAGGGGAAAGAAGCCCAGGAACTTCTGGGTCTCGGGGTTCACGAGTTCCTTGCGGACAGTCTCGCGGAACCGGTCGGTCTTGATATCCATCGACCCGGGCCTTTCTAAGAAGCCAGGTTGCGCGCCAGGAACTCGGCCATGTGCAGGGCCTTCCTGTCCGGATGGTGCCGGCTTAAGTACCCGCTGATGTTGGTCAGGCAGCCGGGCTCGCACAGAACGAGGACATCGGCTCCGCTCTCGAGAAACCGCGCCGCCTTGGCGGCGACCAAAGCTTCGGAGATCTCCGGATAGCGGCTCGAAAACTCTCCTCCGAAGCCGCAGCACACATCCGCGTCCCGCATCGGAACGAGCTCGGCCCCCCGGACCGCCCGCAGAAGCTTCTTGGGCTGCTCCGAAACCCCGAGGCCGTTCAGGAGACTGCACGATTCGTGATAGGCGACCTTGCCCGAGAAGGCCGCGCCCACGTCCTCGACCTTGAGCACCCCCACGAGAAACTCGGTAAGTTCGTACACCCTCGGCGCCAGTTTCCGGGCCCGGTCGAGCCACCGGGGCTCGTCCTCGAGAAGCTCGAGGTACCGGTTCCGCACCATGTTCACGCACGAGCCCGAGGGACAGACCACGACCTCGTCGTCGCCAAAGACCTCGAGGAAATGAACGGCCATGCGGGCGGCCTCGCGCCGGAAGCCGGCGTTAAAGGAAAACTGGCCGCAGCAGGTCTGGTCTGCGTGGTAGACCGGCCGCACGCCCAGGCGGCTGAGCAGCCGGACCGTGGCCTCGCCGATCTCGGGAAGGAGAAGGTCCACGATGCAGGGAATGAAAAGAGAGACTTTTTTCATGGGGCGGCCCCGGGCTTAGGCGATCATCCGGTAGCCTTTGTCGTAAGCCGCGAGGTTCGCCTCGACTTTTTGCGGGCCCAGGCTTTCGGCAAGCACGCGGCCGAAGGCCTCCCTTTCGATGGGCAGCAGGCCGGTCGCCGCCAGGGCGCCGATCAGGATGATGTTGCCGAAGATCGGGCTTCCCATCCGCATGGCTTCCTCGGTGGCGTTCACGAACCAGTAGCAGGCCGTCATCTCGGCCATCCACTTTTCCAGGTCCTCGCGGCTCGGATAGTTCTGTTCGCCGCAGATCACGCCCACCGAGTAAATGGGCCTCGTGTTCGAGATCACCCGGGTCTCGGGGTTTCCGTACTCCGCGAGCACCCGAAGCGCCTCGGTCGGCTCCAGGGCCACGACCACGTGGGCCTTGCCCTTGGGAATGAGCGGGGACCAGGTCCCGCGGGAGGAGATTCTCACGTGGCTCATGACCGACCCGCCCCTCTGGGTCGCGCCGAAGGTCTCGCCGATCGTGACAAAATACCCCTGCCGCGCGAGCAGATTCCCGAGCACGCGCGACGCCATCACGTTGCCCTGGCCGCCGACGCCGGTGATGATCAGGTTGTAGGGGTCGCTGGCAAGCTTTGCGGCTTCCACTTATGCAGCCTCCTTCTTCTGAATGGCGCCCGACGGGCACACGGATGCGCACACGCCGCACCCCGAGCAGATGACTTCGTCGATCCGAGCTTTTTTCTTCTGGGTGTCCCAGACCAGGCCCGGGCAGCGGAAGATCCGGGTGCAGAGCCGGTTGCAGCCGCAGGATTCTCCCAGGCACACCTCCGGGTTGACCGAAACATCGAAAAGTTTCTTCCACTTTTTCTGCGGGCTCAGGGCGCAGATCTGACGCAGGACGAGCACGTTCACGCCGTCCTTGCGGTTGAGGAGGGCGAGCAGTTTTTCCTGAGTGCCGGCCAGATCGAAGGGATCCGAGACCTCCACGTGGGCGCCGATGGCCCGGGCGACCTCCTCGATCGACACAGCGGGCGCCTGCTTACCCGCGGCGTCCACTTCCAGGCCCGGATGGGGCTGGAACCCGGTCATGGCCGTGCCGCCGTTGTCCAGAACGACCATGGTGATGCGGGAGCGATGATGCACGGCATTGACCAGAGCCGGCATGGCCGCGTGAAAGAAAGTCGAGTCGCCGCAAACCGAAAGGACAGGCTGATCCATGCCGAACTGGGTGAGCTTGCCGAACCCGCTGGCCAGACCGGTGCCCGAGCCCATGGCGTGCACGGTTTTCACGGTGCTGAAGCCAGTGGGAGTCACCGCCATGGTGTAGCAGCCGATGTCCCCGCAGACAAAGCCCTCGCGACCGTCCATCTCCAGCACGTTATGGATGGACCAGAAGGATGCCCGGTGCGGGCAGCCCGGGCAGAAGGTGAGATCCCGGGCCGGGGCGCCGAAGAACGCGACTGTCTGGCCCCGCTTGCGGTACTCCTCGGGCGCCGGCTGGTAGTCGATTGCGAAAATCTTGGCCAGGGCCGAGACCACGTTATCCGGGTTCATCTCGCCCACCGAAGGGATCGTCTTGTCCCGTTTGCCGAAGAAGGTCTTGGGGCCGATGGACGAGGCAAGCTCGGCGGCGAGCACCTTCACGTTTTCTTCGAGGAAAGGAATCACCTCCTCCACGATGAGGATCTTGCTCGCGCTCGAGAGGTGCTTTTCCAAAAGCCTGGGCGGAAGGGGCCAGGTGGTGCCGAGCTTGAGGATCCCGACCCGGTCCTCGAGCCCGAGCACGTTTACGGCCTCGAGGCTGTAAAGGAAGCAGGCGGAGCTCGTGATGACGAGAAGCTCGGGTTTCTCCGGCCCCAGATAGCGGTTGAAAGGAGATTTCTCAAAAAGAGCCGCCGCCCTTTCGAGCTTTTCCTGCTGCTGCTGGTGCTTGAATCCGATCGGCACGCTCAGGACCGCGCCGGTCATGGGATCGAGGATGAATCCCGAGTGGACGAACTTGGCCTCGGCGCGCGGAGCCGGAAGCTCGCCCAGCACAACCGTGCCGCTCGCGTGGGAGAGGCGCGTGACGCTGCGGACCATGACGAGATTGCGGATCTCCTCCGAAAGCTCGAAGGCCCATTTTGTCACGTCCTTGGCTTCCTGGAAGTCGCCGGGCTCGACCAGGGGAATCTCCAGGAGCCTGGCGAACTGCCGGGCCTCGCCCTCGTTGATGCTGGAGAGGGCGCCGGGATCGTCGCAAGGCACGATGATCATCCCGCCCCGGGTGCCGCAAAGGCCCAGGTGAAGCAGAAAGTCCGAGCCCACGTTCACGCCGTTTTGCTTCATGACGCACATGGAGCGCAGGCCCGCGTAAGAGGCCGCGGCCGCGACCTCCATGGCCACCTTTTCGTTGACCGACCACTCCACGTAAAGATTCCGCTCGCCGGCCACGCGGGCGAGATTCTCGATGATCTCGGAAGAAGGGGTTCCCGGGTATCCGGCGGCCACGGAGACGCCCGCTTCCAGGGCGCCCCGGGCGATGGCTTCGTTGCCCATGAGCAGGCACCGGGTGCCCGCTTTCGGTTCGAGTAGTTGCGACATGGTGCCTCCTCACTCTCACTGAGCGGCAAGGATTGCGTTCACCACCTCAGGCGGCACGCGCAAGGCCGAGCGTTTCCCGTCTTCGTTGACGTTCAAGACCTCCCGCATCGCGGCGGTGCGAAGGGCTCTCTGCTTTTTCTGGAGAGCCGCGGCCGAAAGGCTTTTCACGTACCCCTCGGGCATGGGCTCGGTTTCGAGGAAGCCCTCGGAGCGAGCCTGTCCGACCAGATCCGCGCCCCGGTCTGTTCGCACGATAAGCGTGTTCCAACCGGAGCGGCCTTCGTACATGCCCACCGACACGTCCGCCCACTCGGAGGTCATGTCCGGGCAGATGAAGCAGGTCTGGGGGATCAGGGGCCGGATCTCGTCCAGGGAGATTTCCACCTTGCCGGAGACGGTTTCCAGGATGAGCAAGTTCGCGGGCGGAGGCGGAATGTCCATGGCGAGGATGCCGTTCACGTCCAGGCGCTTCTCCAAAAAGGCCTTCAGGGTCCTGTGATCCAGGGCCCAGTTGCAGAAGAGGCCCACGGCCAGGGCCACAGGGTCTGAAAAATCCTCCCGGCCCAGAGGATTGAGCCGCATCTGGGCCACCGAGGTCATCTGGCAGGGCGTGCCCACGACGCCCAGGCGGCCCTTGCCTTCCCGGACAGCCTTGTTCAAGGCAGCGAGCGTGGGCGCCGCGATGAACTTGGACGTGCCGCACTTGCCCACGTCCTCCCATTGCGTGACGACCTTCGGTACCGGCTCGAAGCCGCTGCGGTCAGTAAGGACAGCGGCCTCGATGCGGCCCGACTTCAGGGCCGAGGCGACGAGGGCGCTTACGGTGCCGCCGCCCTGGAACCGCCACATCTGGAACTTTCTTCCCGCCCGGGCACCCAGGATCTCGCGGTGACGGCCCAAGGGCGAGCCCGTGTAATCCTCGCCCCAGTGCCGCCGGGCCAGCTCCTGAAGGTCCACCTCGGCCTTGGGACAGTGGGCGTAACAGCGCCCCTGCGTCAGGGTGCAGGGGAAGAGCATGGCGGTCTTGCCCATGTAATTGCGGAAATACGGGCACAGATCCACGCAGCCGCCGCACCCGATGCAAAGGCCGCCTTTCTGCACATCGTTGAGAAGTTCGCTCGGACCATGTACCTTCATGAGATCTGAACCTCGCCGGGTGGAGGGGAAGGCGACGCAGCCAGAGCGGCCGGCAGCCGCCCCGGCCCCGATCCGACGTCGACAGATGCGTTCAGTCTAGGTGGCGATCCAACCCCCTGTCAACCAGGGCGAGTGTCAACCAGGGGTCAGTCCTTCATTTTACGGATTCGGGTGGGGGCACGAGGGCCGGCCGGGCACTCCCCCGACTCCGAAGGAGAGCGAAAATGGGCCAGATCAAGGATCCGAAATGTGCGGTTTGCGGAATCAGCCTCTTGGAAAGAGCCTGCTTTGCAGAATCCGGCAGAGGCCCAGACTTCTGTCCCACCGTCCACGCGGAGGACCTTCTCGCAGAAGCCAGGAAGGAATACGCGAAACCCGGGGTGCGCGAATTCGCCCGCTTGGCCTCGGTCCAGGAGGGAGAGTGTTACCTCGAGCGGGACCGAAAGCCCTTTCTTCCGCACTGCGGCAAAACCCGGATCCAAGAGGTCTGCGAGTTCGCCCGCAAGATCGCGGCGAAGAAACTCGGGCTGGCCTTCTGCGTGGGCCTGGCGCACGAGGCGCGCCTTGTCCACGACATTTTCGCGGCCCAGGGGTTCGAGGTGGTGAGCGTCTCCTGCAAGTCAGGCCGGATGCTCAAAGAGGAGATCGGCATTCAAGACCACGAAAAAATCATGATCGGCACCGCCGAGTCAGCCTGCAACCCGATTCTCCAGGCCAAGATCCTGAACCGGGCCCGGACCGATCTCAACGTGCTCCTGGGCCTGTGCGTGGGCCACGACGCCCTGTTTTTCAAATACGCGGACGCCTACACCACGGTGCTCGCGGTAAAAGACCGGGTGACCGGGCACAATCCCTTGGCCGCCCTTTACACCTCCCACGCCTATTATCTCTACCTGCACAGGCCCGGATTCTAGGCGACTGGGGGTTTGGAGACCCCCGCACCCTGTAGCGAATCCGTAAAATGAAGGACTGACCCCTCTACTGGCTACTTGCCTCCGATTGACATGGAGAAACAGAAAGGTCTACGTTGACGGCCGGGATCGAGGATCAGCAGTCCCAAAGCCTGACTGCTCTCGCGCTTGTCGCCTGGCCGGCCTTTTCAGTTGAACTGCCCTACTACCGTACAGGCTGGGCCGCAGGAGACGCCAGGCAGCGATCCGGCGTTCTTTCGGTGCTCGGCTGATGCCGTTTTGGATCGAGAAGGCGGCCGCCAGGCAGGCGTCTTTCGGGGACAACCCGTTTTGGAGGGCAGGAAAGTGAAGGGCTGTGGGCTGAGTCGGCGCGGATGTCTGGGCTTCTGGATCTGTTTTTCCCTCGCTGCGATCTCTTTTTTGTTCTACGGCTGTTCTTCTTCCTCGACGCCGGAAGGCAATGGCGGCGGTCCCCCTCCCCTGTCGGACGTCTCCATGACATTCTCTCCCTCTGATTTCAGCTACTTGGTACAGGGAGAGGAGCAGCCTCTGGATCTATACTCGAAAAAAATCGCCGCCCGGACCGACAACCTCGACCGGCTTCGGGCCTTCCTGCAGACCGAGCCCCTGGCCCGGCAGCCTCTCGGTCTCGAGGAGATCGGCCGCGGCGTCACCCTGATCTCCCTCGTCTCGGGCGCAAGCGAGGAGGAGATTCTCGATCTCGTCCTGAGGCTCAACCAGAGCGGCCTGGTCCGGTATGCAAGCCCCATGTTCAGCTCACCGTCCTGCCGGACCGTGGTGACGGACGAGATCGTGGCGAAGTTCCAGGGTGTCCGCCTACGGAGCGAAATCGAGGAGTTCGCGGCAGGGAAGAACCTCCGGATCCTCAGGGCCGACTATCCCCTGGAGAACTGCTATCTTCTGGGATTCACCTCGAAAGCCGGCACCAACCCTCTTTCGGTCTCCAGGGAGCTTTGCGCCTCGGACTGGATCGAGTACGCCCATCCGAACTTCCTCGAAATCCTGGAACCGCCCGACGCGAACAGGTCCGAGGCTGAGGAGGAGAGCCTCGTCTCCGAGCTTTTCGTCCCGGAGCAGAACGCCTTGCTTCTCTATCCGAACCTCTTTCAGGAATTCGACTGGATCCGTATAGCCGGCGAGCCTTCGCCGAACGGCTGGTCACCCCTTGTGCTCGAGGACTTCGAGGAGGCCAACCCGCCCACAGGGTGGTGGGCCAACGAAGACAAAAACCCCGAAAGCGGCAGATATGCGTGGGGGCCTGTGAGCGACGCAGAGTATCCAAGCTTGATGGGATCCAACTACGAGCCCCAAGGAAACAAAGGCTGGGTGGCCGGATCCCACGACCCCGGAGCGCCGGACCTCCAACCCGACATGGACGAAACGTCCGAAGGGTATGCGCCGGACATGGACACCTGGCTTGTCTACAAGGCCGACCTCAGCCGCGCTCTCTGGGCGAGGCTGCGGTTCCAGGGAGGCTTTTTCGCTCCGAGCACCGAGAGTTTCGGCTGGTTCGTGTCCCTGGATGGCGAGAATTGGGCGGGTTATGAACAGCCGGGCGTCGGCGACGAAGGGAAACTCTACTACTGGGCTCCCTGGCCCAATTCCGGCGAACCGAGCGAGAAAGGGATCTATTTCGACCTCACACGGGTGGAAGGCCTAGGCGATCTGACAGGTCAGAGCCAGGTCTACATCGGGTTCCGCTTCCGCAGCGACCCCAGTCTCACTCCCAAGGTCAGGCCCGAGGACTTCTCCTTCTACGGGGTCTTCCTCGACAATATCCGGTTGGAAGCATGCGGGAGCGCCGACGTTCCCGGCATCACGTCGGACCCTCTCTCCAACCGCCAGTGGGGTCTCAAGAACACAGGCCAATCGGGCGGCACCCCGGGCTACGATGGGAACATCGAGGCCGCCTGGGCTCTCATCGAGCAGATTCCCGAAGCCAGGCTCCCCTCCGATCCTGCAAACCCCCTGATCGTGGCCGTCCTGGACGAGGGGGTGGACCTCGAACACGAGGACCTGAACCTGGTCGAGGGCTACGACGCCACATATGACCCAGCGCTAAACCCGAACCATCCAGACAGCCGCGGCGGGCCGAACCCTTGGAACGGACACGGCACGGCATGCGCCGGCATCATCGGCGCCAAGGCGAACGGTCTCGGTGTGGTGGGCGTGGCGCCCGGCGTCAAGATCATGCCGGTGCGGATCGCTTATACCGAGGCTCCGAACGTCAGAGGCTGGACGACCACCACGGCCCAAATCGCTGACGGCATGCTCTGGGCCGCGCGCCACGGCGCTCGGATCCTCAGCAACAGTTGGGGAGGCGGGTTGGCGAGCGATCTCGAGAACGAGGCGATCCGTCAGGCGCGGCAGATGGGTTGCGTCATGGTCTTTGCGGCAGGAAACGACAACAGGAACTACGGCCCGTGCTATCCCTCTTCGAAAGAAGAGACGATCGCCGTCGGAGCCATGAGCCCCTGCGGCGAGCGGAAAAGCCCCTCGAGCTGCGACGGGGAATGGTGGTGGGGAAGCAATTACGGCAACTGGGAGCGGGGAGAGGAAAGTCCGCACACCGCTGTGGAAGTGGTCGCGCCCGGCGTGCTCATCGCCACGACGGACATTACGGGGGACGGGGGCTACGTGCCGAGCAACGCCGCAGCAGGCAAGGACGGAAACGACGTCCTCTCGTTCAACGGCACGTCTTCCGCCTGCCCCTTCGTTTCCGGCGTGCTGGCTCTCATGCTTTCAGCCGCTCCGGAGTTGACCCCGGACGCGGCGCGCGCGATTCTCCACCGGACTGCGCGCGATATCGGAGACGAGGGGTGGGACCTCGAGACCGGCTACGGCTTGGTGGACGCTTACGGCGCCGTGTTCGCCGCGGCCTCGCTCCGAACCGATCTGCGGATCACGAACTTCGCCCTTCCCGATGCGGTCAGCCCGGGTTCCCGGTTTTCGATGGTCCTCACTCTTCTCAACGACGGTCCGATCCTCGCCGACGCTTTCTATGTCCGGGCCTATCTTTCCCGGGATGCCCTTCTCGACGAGACCGATCGCTTTCTCTGGTACGGATCCCCTGGGGCCATGGGCCCGCAGGCCCAGAAGGATCTCACAGCGAACCTTCTCCTTCCTGCCGACGTCGCGGGCGGCTCTTGGAACCTCCTTGTGCAGATCGACAGCGAGGAGCAGGTGCCGGAAAGGGACGAAGAGAACAATCTTCTCGCTCGCCCGATCCAGGTCGTGGTCGTACAGCCGCCGAACTTGGTGGTCGAGCCCTCGTTGGTCGATTTCGGGGTGGTTCCCGTGGGGTCGGCCGAAGAGGTCACGATCCAGATCCGCAACGACGAGACAGAGGGGACGCCGGCCCCGCTGACCGTAACGAGCATCGGCCTGCGCGGAGATCCTGTTTTCAGGCACCCGCTCAACCGGATTCCTTCCACGCCTTTTCAACTGGGAGCCGGCCAATCGGCGGAGATCCTGCTCCATTTCGCGCCTTCCCGTTCGGACACGTTCACCGGATCCCTCGCCATAGAGAGCAACGACCCGGATCAACCTCTCCTCCTGGTGCCCCTGGTGGGGTCAGCCGTTCAGCCGGCGCCCCATCTTGTGCTCGAGCGCGTCCCGGTCGACTTCGGAGCGGTTTCGACAACCCAGTTTTTCCGCATCCGGAACCATGGGGACGCAAATCTCGTCTGGACCCTGGACACCTCGACCAAGCCTTCCTGGATCACCCGGATCGAGCCCACCTCGGGCACGATCCCGCCGGACGGATACACGGACGTCATCCTGAACGCGTCGAGAAATCTCCTGGCCGTGGGCTCCTACGGGTGGAACCTTCCGGTTTCCTCCAACGGCGGAAACGCGACTGTCTCCGTCACGCTCACAGTGCCGGGGCAGGCTCTGTCGGTAAGTCCCGTGGCGATCGACTTCGGCCAGACAGCGACCACCGAAGCGATCGAGATCGCCAACACAGGCGCCTTCGGCCTGAGATGGACGATCGAGCCGGATTTCCCCGCCTGGCTCAGCGCCGACGCCATGAGCGGTGGGCTCGACCCGGGAGCCTCGGTCGAGGTCCATCTCGGTGTGGACCGCTCGGGGCTTGCCGCGGGCACCTACCAGCACACAGTTCAGATCGGCTCGAACGGCGGCAGCGCCCGCGTGGCCGTTTCCATGACCGTGCCCTCGGCGGCTCCACTGGAAGTAACGGCATGGGCCGACCCCACGGGCGGCCTGCCTCCGTTGAGCGTCGCCTTTTTCGCAGAGGCCACAGGCGGATCGCCTCCGTATTCCTTTACTTGGACCTTTGGAGACGAAGGCTGGAGTTCGGAACAGAACCCGGAGCACGTCTATGCCTGGCCCTCGGAGTTCCATGCCACAGTTTGGGTCTTCGACGAGGAGGGCAATTCGGCCTCTGACGAGGTCGTAATCACTGTAGTCGGTCCGCCTCAGTAGCTGCCGGCAGGTGGGGTCGGCTGGTGCGGCGCCATTGGAAAAGAAAGTCGAAGTTCGTGCTGGGATTGAGGGCGTGCACGTGGTCGCCGATCCGCTCGAGGCGCCGGCGCTCCTCGTCGGTGACCGGCCCGCACTCCAGGGTTTTCAGGTTTTCCCTGAGCTGCTCGAACGTGGCGGGCGCGGTGAGAACCATGTGGATATGCGGGTTGGACAGAACGTACCTGTAAAGGTCCACGGGCGACGGGGGCGGCTCTCCGGGAGGCATCCAGCGCGGATCGAACAGATGGCCCCAGCGCGTGGAATTGTAGCAAATGACTCCGGGGTTGCCGGCCCCGGCCAAAAGGGGAAAAACCTCGGTCGCCGCGCCCCGGTGGGCCGCGTTGTAGCGGACCATGACAAGATCAAAGACGCCTTTGGCCAGGTGATCGCGATAAGCCGTGCGGTCATGGGCGCTCACGCACAGATGCTTCGCCAGCCCCTGGTCTCGGAGCTTGACCGCCTTGTCCAGGATCCGGCCAGGGATCGGGCCGTTTCGCATGCCCAGAATGAACACATCCGCCCATTCGATCCCGAGGGCCTTGAGGCCGCGCCGGAAGGTGTGCTCCAGAGCCAGACCCGTGTAATCGTAAGTTTGAAGGGCGATGATCATCCTCTCCCGGTGCCGAGGCGCCAGGTTGCGGATCGCCCGACGCATGCCGTCTCTGCGTCTGGAGCCCCAATACAGGTAGTTGACGCCCCGCTCGAAGGCCCATTCCACGGCTTCGCAGGGGACGCCGGAGTCGGCTCCGATGCCCATCCTGAGAGTCTTCAAACCCGAAGCGCCCAGGACAACTGGTTCGCCAAAGAGAGGCATTCTGGGGGCCCTCCCTCCTCTCCCTCGTGTGGTCGCTGTGGCAGGGGCAGGCCAGGTTATCCGTAAAATGAAGGACTGACCCCGACCCCTAGCCCTACTAGCCCTATGAAACCTGCCCTGTCTGACCTGCCCTCAGGCCGCATTCAGCCGACGGATCTTGGAGAGTTGTTTCCCGTATCGTCTCTCCGACTCCCAAAGATCCCTCGAACGCTGAGCGTTCAACCAGAATTCGGGCGAATTGCCAAATAGGCGCGACAACCTGAGCGCCATCACAGGGGTGAGCGACCGCCGTTCTCTCAGCAACTCATTGACCGTCTGGCGTGATATCCCCAATGCCGAAGCGAGGGCCGATGCTGTCAATCCGTAATCCGGCATGAAGTCTTCCCGAAGCATTTCTCCGGGGTGAGTGGGTGGAATCTCCCGCTTGATTCTTCTTGATACTGCCATGGTTTTGCTCCTCAATGGTAATCGGTGATTTCAACGTCATAGGCGTCGCCTTCTGCGAAGCGGAAACAAATGCGCCACTGGTCATTGATGGATATCGAGTATTGCCCTTCACGATCCCCTTTTAGGGCATGCAGCCGATTGCTTGGAGGAACCTTCAAATCGTCGAGTGTTCTCGCCAGATCGATGTATTCCAGCCGCCTGATCGCCCTCCTTAACAAGTCCGGAGGCAAGCGTTTAGACTTGCCGGCGACGAACACTTGTCGCGTTTCCTTATCGCCGAAGCTCTTGATCATGAAGGAATTGTAACGCGTCCCGTGACGCTGGGCAAGAACTGCGCGCTCCTGCCACTCTGGAACCCCTCCTGTGGCAGGGGCAGGCCAAGTTATCCGTAAAATGAAGGACTGACCCCTATGGCCTATGGCGCTATGGCGCGGGCGATGGAGGCCGCGTCGATGCCGGCCAGGCCCAGGATGTCCGGGTAGGGCGCCACTTCCATCACGAACTCGTCCTGGAGGCCGAGCCGGAGCAGCCGGCCGGTCCCGATTTCCGCCAGCACCTCGGCCACTGCGCCGCCCAGGCCGCCCGCCACAAGGTGCTCCTCCACCGTGACCAGCCTGCCGATCTCCTCTGCAGCCCTGCGGATCGCCTCCCGGTCGATGGGTTTGATCGTGTGCATGTTCAGCACGCGCGCCGAGACGCCCGATTCCTTGAGCAGGTCGTGAGCCTTGAGCGCCTGGGTCACGCTGGCGCCCGTCGCCAGGATCGCAACGTCCGAGCCTTCCCTAAGGACCGGCGCGCGACCGATCACGAACGGTTCGGCGTATCCCGCGATCGGCTCCAGGTAGCCGTAGCGAATGTAGACCGGCCCGTCCACCTCAGCCGCGGCCAGAAGCGCCCGCGTCCCCTCGGCCGGGTCGGCCGGGCACAGCACCGTCATGCCCGGCACGAGCCGCATCAAGGCCAGATCCTCGACCGCGTGATGGGTGGCCGCCCAGTGGCCCGCCTCCAGACCCGAGCACGGCGCCAGGATCTTCACGTTGGTTCGGTTGTATCCAAGATCATTCCGAATCTGCTCGAAGCTCCGCATGCTCACGAAAGGAGCCATGGCGAACACAAAGGGCTTCTTGCCCGCCCGGGCCAGCCCCGCGGCCACGCCCACAAGATTCGCCTCGCTGATGCCCAGGTCGAAAAATCGGTCCGGAAACGTCTCGGCAAAGGGGCTCATGGGCCCCAGATCCTGAACCAGTACCACGATATCCGGATCCTTGGCCGCCATGTCCGCCAAAACCGGCCCCTGGGAAAAGGCCCAAACGAACCCGAGCATGTCACACCTCCAGTCTTGCGAGAGCCGCCTGGATTTCTTCGTCGGAAAGGGTCGTGAAATGCGCGCGGCCCGTGTCCTCCACAGCCGGAACCCCCTTGCCCTTGACCGTGTTCGCGATGATCACGGTCGGGCCCGACGCAGCCGGGAACCGCGACAGAGCCCGGAGGATGGCTTTCATGTCGTGGCCGTCCACGACGAGCACGTTCCACCGGAAGCTCCGCCATTTCTCCTTGAGCGGATCCAAGGGAAGAATGTCGTCCACTTTTCCGGTCGCCTGCCAGCCGTTTCGGTCCACGATGGCCAGCAGATTCTCCAGGCCGAACCGGGGAGCGCTGAGCGCCGCCTCCCAGACCGAACCTTCCTGCAGCTCGCCGTCGCCCATGAGAACCACGGTCCGGGCCGGGCTGCCCTCGAGCTTTTCCGCCAGGGCGATCCCGATCCCGACCGAAAGCCCGTGCCCGAGCGAACCTGTGCAGACCTCCACGAGCGGAGCTTTGGGGCTCGGGTGGCCGGCCAGACGGGTCCCGAGAGTGGCCAGAGATCTGAACTCCTCTGGATCCACCTTTCCCATCTCGGCCAGGCACGCGTGAAAAGCGTGCACCGCATGGCCCTTGCTCAGGATGAAATGGTCCCTTGGGCCCCGGAGCCCCTCGATGTCCAGGAAATGAAAAAACAGCGCGGCCATCAGCTCCGCGATCGACATCGAGCCTCCGAGATGAATGTTCTGATTGTTCGAGGCCATGGTGAGAATGTGGCGCCGCAAAGCCGCGGCCCGTTCTTGCAGCATTCGCTCAAGACTTCTCTTTGGCATGCCTCTTCTCCTCTTCTCCTCTTCGGCTGCAGTGGAACCCTTTTTACGGTTCGAGGTCGGCCACGGATTCGACGATCCGCGTGGGCCGGTACGGATACCGGCGCACGTCCTCCCGCCGCGTCACGCCGGTTAGAACCAGCACGGTCTCCATGCCGCTTTCCACGCCGGCCACGATGTCCGTGTCCATGCGGTCGCCGATCATGACCGTGTTTTCCGAATGGACTCCCAGATGGTTCAGGGCCATGCGCATCATGAGGGGATTGGGTTTCCCGACGAAAAAGGGCGCGATCCCGGTCGCCTTTTCCACCAGCGCGGCCAGGGCCCCGCAGGCCGGCACGATGCCGCCCTCCGAAGGCCCGGAGGGGTCCGGGTTGGTCGCGATGAAAATGGCGCCCGCGACCACCAGGCGGATCGCCCGGGTGATGCTGTCCAGATTGTACGAGAGGGTCTCGCCCAGAACCACGTAGTCCGGGTCACGGTCCGTGATGATGTAGCCGATGCCGTGGATGGCCTCGGTGAGGCCGCTCTCGCCGACCACGTAGGCCGTGCCCTTGGGCTTCTGGCTCTGCAAGAATTTCGCTGTGGCCATGGCCGAGGTGAAGATGCGCTCGGCCGGGATGTCCAAACCCATGCCTCGGAGCCTGTGGGCGAGATCGCCCGGCGTGTAGGTGGGCGTGTTCGTGAGCACGAGATACTTGGCACCGCGCGCTTTGAGTCTCTCCAGGAAGCGGTCGGCGCCCGGTATCATGGTTTCCCCGCTCACCAGGACGCCGTCCATGTCAATGAGATAATTCTTGGGCGATTCCATGGCCACTGCCGCTCCTTTGCCAGACCGAACGGAAAGGTCCTGCCCTTTCGGGGAGCCACACGCCCGGACATCCCCTCTTGACCTGGGAAGAGAGACTAAAGCGACAGAGCGACCCATGTCAAAGCAGGGGGCCAGGCCGGCCGCCGGATCGGCGGCCGAAACGGGCGCGGCCCTGTTTGCAAACGTCCGGGATTTCTTTAGGATAAGCGGTCTGGGGCTGCGAAAGAAGGCGGACGCGACGGAGCGCGTCCCTCAACGGGGGGCATGTCCCTCCGTGGGGGACAGGCAGGGGCCACGGTCCCTCGTGGCCGGAAATCCAAAACGGCATTCAATGGAGGGCCACGCTCTGTCGTGGCCGCAGAGCGACGATGCGGGGACGGCAGGCCCCAAAGACGGACGTGACGGAGCGCGGCCCCACGGTAGAGTGCGAATCCCGAAACCGTAAAATGAAGGACTGACCCCTTGCGGTGTGCGGATGCTGTGTTTCTGGATGTGGGCTGGACTATGACGTACCCGCGCGAGTCCATGTGGGACGTGTTCGCGGCCGTCTGCGCCGAGGCAGGCTCGCCGGTCACTTCGGAAAAGATTGAGGCTTACGTCCACGACTTTCTGCTGAGCCGCAGAGGCCAGGCCATCGAAGAACTCGAAAAGGGCTCCGAATACCCGGATTCCGACGCAGAGTTCCTCTCGATTTTTCTCTCCATGAGCAGGCTCGTTTTCTCCTTCGCCGGCCTGGACGGGGACCGCCACGAGGTCCTGGCAGGCAAATTCCTCGATCGGTTCTGGGACCGGGCCAACTGGCACGTTTTCCCGGACGTGGTGCCTGCCCTCAAGCGGCTTCGGGCCCGCGGCGTCCGTCTCGGGATTATCTCGAACGCGAGCAGCGAGCTCGAGGACTTCCTAAAGAAGATCGGCCTGTTTCCCCTCTTCGACTTCGTTTGCATCTCGGCGGTCGAAGGTGTCAGGAAGCCGGGCCGCAGGATTTACGAAAAAGCCCTGGAGCTGGCTGCAGTGGACCCCTCTCGGGCCGTTCACGTGGGCGACATGCTCCTCGAGGACGTGCTCGGCCCGAGCAAACTCGGCATTCGCCCCTTCCTCATCGACCGCGGGCCCAGGAGCATGTTTCCCCGTCATCCGGAACGCCCGGATCCATGGATTCAAACCAGAGTGGAGGTTGTCCGAAGCCTGCACGAGGTGACTTCCGCCCTGGACGTCTGACCGAGGCAGGCTCACCGCCGAGTCCTGTTTTCGCGTTCCCTTGCGCACAAGAGAGGACACCTTGCCCCACCGATCCTGGAACTGGTTCACCCGGGACTTTCTCGGCATCTTCCGCGAATTCCGCTGGAGCTATCTTCCGCCCCTTATGGTCTACTTCGCTGCCGGGGTCTCTGGCTTCACGGGCATCATCGAGACTTTTTTCGTCAAGGAAAAGCTGGGCCTGAGCGCCGCCTTCCTCGCCACCCTGGGCTTCTGGGCGGGCCTGCCCTGGGCGCTCAAAATGCCGGCAGGCCATCTCGTCGATCTCTTCTGGGAACGGAAAGCCTTTTTCGTCTATCTCGGGGCCGGCCTCATGGGGGCGAGCCTGCTCATCATGGTCGGGCTGACCGGCTCTCCGGACAGGATGGCGCGGATCCTGCCCCTGGAGACCTGGTACGTGGTCTCGGTCATTCTCTCGCCTGTGGGGTTCATGCTTCAGGACGTGGTGGCCGACGCCATGACCGTGGAAGCGGTCCCGGCCTTCCGGGAAGACGGGTCGCCCTTCAGCGAAGCGGAATCCCAGCGCATGCACGTGACCATGCAGACCCTGGGCCGGATCGCCATCGTGGGCGGCAGCGCCCTGGTCGCGGGCACCGGAGGCTGGCTGGCCAAGGTGTTTTCGTACGAACTCATGTATGAAATCTCTCTCGTCATTCCGGTCATCTCGGTTCTCGGCGTTCTGCTGGCAGCCTCCATGAACCGCAGGCGCCGCAAGAGACTGCGGCGCGACGGTTTCAGCGAAGAGGAAATCCGCAGGATCCTCGAAACGCGCCAGGAGAAGCCGCCACCCAACTGGCCCCTCCTGGGCGGGAGCGCCGTGTTCGTGGCCGTCACCGTGACCGTGGGCCTTTCGGAATTCGCTTTCAAGGAAGAGGTCATTCTTTTCGGCTCCCTCGCGATCATCCTCTATCTCATGCACCTTCTGCTCCGGGAGATGCCCCCTGACAAGCGCAGGGAGATCCTCGGGATCGCTTTCGTGGTCTTCGTCTTTCGGGCCATGCCGACCGCAGGCGCAGGCGCAGGCTGGTGGGAGATCGACGCGCTGGGGTTCGACGAGTCGTTCTTCGGGACCCTGAGGCAGGTTTCCTCGATCCTCGTCATCATCGGCATGATCGCCCTTCGCGGCTGGATGGGCAGGCGCTCGGTGCCCTACATCGTGGTGTTCCTGTCTCTTTACGGCGCCCTCCTCGCCCTCCCCTACATCGGCATGTTCTACGGGCTCCACGAATGGACCCAAGCCCACTTCGGGTTCGGCGCCCGCACGATCGCCATCGTGGACACCATGGCAGACTCGCCGGTGAACCAGGTGGCCATGATCCCCATGCTGGCCTGGATCGCCCGGGAGGCGCCCCGCCACCAGAAGGCCACCTACTTCGCCGTGATGGCCGCCTTCACGAATCTGGCTCTTTCGGCGAGCAGCCTGGCCACCCAGTACGTGAACCGCATCTTCGTCATCGAGAGGGGCCGGTACGACGAGCTCGGTATGCTCCTCATTACCGTCACCGCCGTGAGCGTTGTCCTTCCCTGCCTTTCGGTTCTCGCCGTTCATCTGCTCCAAAGAAAGGCCAGGCAGGGTAGGCCCGCGGCCTGAGCGCCACCCGCAAGGAAGACCCGCGGCCTTTTCGGAAGCCTCCTCCCTGCCGTTCCCCCTGGGTCTGCGCGTCAAAATCGTTGGTCTCTCCCCGCGTCCCTTTCTCCTCACAAAGAAATCATGCGATCGGCATAATCGCTTAACTGTCGGCGGCGTATTTTCTCAACCTGAGAAAAGCCGTTGAGAAACCTTCTCACTTTGAGTGGCAAAGCGGAGAGATTTCAGGCTGTACGGACCGTCGCAAAGATGCGTAACTCCTTGTTCTTTCTGAACTTGCGTAGAAAAAGAACCTTGGGGCACCGGTGGCAGAACATTTGCACTCGCCCTTTTTCGCATTTGATCGCCTGGACAGAGGAACGGGGGAAATCGCCCTATGAACCGCAAGCCCAAGACCGTCCTCATCGTGGAGGACAGCGCGTCCGCCATCGCAGGCTATCTCCTGGTCCTCGAATCCCTGGAGATCGATATCACGCCCTTCCTGGCGTCGAGCCTTTCCCAGGCAGTCCAGATCCTCAAGACCGAACGGGTCGACCTGGTCATTCTGGACCTTGTCCTGCCCGACGCCTGCGGAAGCGAGGTCATCGAGGGCGTCCGCGCCCTCAATCCCTGGGTGCCGATCCTTCTCGTGACCGGCTACCCCGAAAAGTTCGACACAACGAGCTTGGAGCCGTACAGGGTGGGCGGATTCTTCGCAAAGCCCTTTCGGGTGGAAGCGTTCGGCGGCGCAGTCGGGCGTTTTCTGGCACCTCGGGCAGGCAGGTGTTGCTCATCGTAGTCCTACAAAGGCTGAAAAAACTTGTGGAGCCGCCGCATGAGAGACGAAGACAAAAGCCGCGAGGAACTGATCCGGGAACTGGCCGAGCTGCGCAGAAAGTGCGAAAGGCAGGACAATATTCTTTCGAACATCTACTGTTATGTCCTGCTGGTCGTGTCCCCGGACAGGACGATCCAGATGTGCTCCCCTTCGGTCTTGAAGGTGTTCGGCTACGAGGAGGAGGAAGTCGTCGGAAAAACCACGGACCTTCTCTACTTCGACAGGCGATCCAAGCCGGGCGGCGGCGTAGGGGAGATCTACAGGGTGCTCGAAAAAGAAGGATTCCATGTGGGCCTGGCCACCGGCAGGAAAAAGGACGGCAGCACCCTCTCCCTGGAAATCGTAACCGGCAGGCTCGGCGGAGAGGGCGGCGGAGCGGTGCTCCTCGTGCGCGACATCTCGGAACACAAGATGGAGCGGGAAGCGCTCATCCGGCAGGCCTCGGCACTGGAAAAACTCGTGGAGATGCGGGACGCGGCCATGCGGGAGGTGGAGAGAAAACTGCGGTGGGAAATGGCGGACCGCATCCGGATCGAGGAAGAGAGCCGCAGGCTCCGCGAAGAGCTCGAGGAACGGGTCCGGGAAAGAACGGCCAAGATCGAGAGGGAATACGAGGAGCTCAAGGCCCTGGACAGCTTGAAGGACGCGTTCCTGTCGAGCGTCTCCCACGAGCTGCGCACGCCTCTGACCTCGATTCGTTCCTCGGCCGAAATCCTGCTCGAATACTCGGACGAGGACGTGGAGACGCAGCGAGAGTTTCTTTCGGTCATCCGCAGAGAAAGCGAACGCCTGGGCCGGTTGGTGGATAACCTTCTCGATCTGTCGAAAATCCGGGCCGGCAAGATGGAATGGCGGTTCGAGAACGTGGGCGTCGGCTCGGTCGTGCGAAGGGCCCTGGAGAGCGTCAAGGGTCTGGTGGCGGCCAAGCAGATCGAGGTCGAGACGCGCATCGAACCGGGCCTTCCACCGTGCCGGGCGGACCGGGAACGGATCCAGCAGGTGCTCACCAACCTCCTGGGCAACGCGGTCAAGTATTCGCAACAAGGCGGAAAAGTCCGAATCGAAGCCGAATTCCTCGAAGGCAGGAGGTCCGGGGACCGAAGCGACTTCGTGCATCTTTCGGTCCAGGACTTCGGGCCCGGGATTGCTCCTGAGGATCTGCCGCTCATCTTCGAACGGTACCGGATGGGCGCAGCAAGCGGGGCTGGGGACCGGCCCAAGGGAACCGGCCTGGGCCTTTCGATCTGCAAAGAGATCGTTTCGGCCCACGGCGGAGACATCTGGGTCGAGAGCGTCCTCGGCCAGGGAAGCACCTTCCACGTCAGCCTGCCCGCCGGCCCCATCGGCGAACAGGTCCCGGCCGATTTCGGCGTTCTGAGTCCCCTTCCTGAACAGAAGGAACTGTGCTGACAGCCAAAGCCCGCCTGTTTTACATTCCTCCCCCCAGGTGCTAGTAAGAGCCTATTCCGATACAGCCTTGCGCGGGCCGAACGGTGTCGGGGAACGGCTCTCGGGTTTCGGCGCCCGGCACCGAATCCGCCCGAACGACTAAAGAAGAAAGTCAAGAAGAATTTGCCAGCAAAACTCCTGCCGGACAGTCTCCTCGGCCGAAGAGCGCACGGTGAAACAATCCTGCCGCGGCCGGCCTCTTGGCTTCTTCTCGTCTGGGCCGCCGCCGCGCTTTGCGGCTGCGCGGCGAGCCGGGAGCGCGTGGAGCTGGGGCCCCTCTACGCGAAGCGCGCCTTTGCCCAGCCCAGGTCCACGGAGTGGTCCGCTCTCTGGCCTTTTCTGGACGGATACGAGGACGAAGCCACAGAGCAGTTCGGACTGCGCCCGCTCTTGAATCTCCGGGAGACCCGAGGTCCCGAACCCTCGGAAGAGAAAATCGAAGCGCAGGCTCTCTGGCCCCTCTTCTTGTATCGGGAGACCGGAGGGGCCAAGAGAAAAACCGTGCGCCTTTTTCCTCTTTTTTTCCACAGAGATTACGCGCACCCGGACGGGACCGAGGAATCGGACACGGCCCTGGTGCCGTTTCTATGGCGGGGCCGTTCGTCCGACGACCGGGAAAACTATTTTGCCCTGTTCCCGCTGGGCGGAACTCTCAAGGGCTTTTTCGCCAAGGACCGCATCCGGTTCGTTCTTTTCCCGCTCTATGCCGACACCTCCGAGGGCGATCACCGAAGCTATCACGTCCTTTGGCCCTTTTTCCGATACAGCTCGGGCGGCGGAAAAAGCTCGTTCAAGATCTGGCCTTTTTACGGAACCAAGAAAAAAGAGGGCCAGTACGAGAAGACCTTTGTGCTCTGGCCCTTTTACGTGCGCGTGCGGGAACGACTCGGGAGCGAGCATCCCTTGGATTCGTGGTATCTGCTCCCTTTCTATGGAGACCAACAGACCGCTTTCGGCAGGATCCGCTATTTCCTGTATCCCTTCTTCAGCTACCAGCGCAACGAAAGGCCGGGATACCGCTTCCGGGAATGGCAGGCGCCTTGGCCCTTGTTCAGCATTGCCCGGGGAGACCGGTACCGAAAGACCTGGATCTGGCCTTTCTGGGGAACCGAGGAGCGCGGCTCCTACCACCGCGACATGATCGCTTATCCTCTGTACTGGCATTCCGCGTATCGGAGCGCGGACAGGCTGAACGAGCGCAGGTACTTGCTTCCTTTCTACTGGTCCTGGCGGCTGGAGGACCAGGGAACTCGGGCGCGGCAGAGTCGCGTAAAAATCTGGCCCTTTGTCTCCTGGTCCCGCTCGGGCGAGACCGCCTCTTCTGTGGAGGCTTTGTCGCCCCTGTGGTTCCGGGACCCGGCCGGGTTTGAGCGAAACTACGGCCCCCTCTGGAGGTGGTATCGCCGGAGCGTGTCCGAGACCGGAGCAACCCGCACGAGGCTTTTCTGGTACGAGTGGCAGAGCAGTGCCGACGCAGGAGCCGGCAGCGAGAGCGAGACAGAGGCGCATCCGACCGACAGGGAAGAGCCCGGGGAAGAGCCCGCCTCAGGAACCGTCGAGCCTGAACCGGAGCCCGCTGAAGGACGGGACCCCCTGGGCCTGGGGCATCTGGGCGAACTTTTCGGAGCCGTCCAGGGGGATTGACAATTTTGCATTCCAATTGCAGATTTTATGCATGTAAATTGTCCGAAAACGTGACGGCCATACCGGGCACCATGATCGATGAAGTCCTCGCCAAAGCGGTGCCTCCATCCGCCAGAACGGGACGGTAGAAACGTGCCCGCCCGGCGGGGTAACCCCTGACCTCCTGGGGCAGAGAGATTTGGAAGGCCGTCCCCGAAGGACCGGATCCCTCAGGCCCGCGTGAGCTGGCGGTACTTGATGCGGTGGGGCTGCTCGGCGGCCGCGCCCAGCCTGGCCCTGCGGTCTGCCTCGTACTCCGAATAGTTGCCCTCGTACCAGACGACCGTGCTGTCCCCTTCGAAGGCCAGAATATGGGTGGCAATCCGGTCGAGGAACCACCGGTCGTGGCTGATCACAAGCACGCACCCGCCGAAGTTGAGAAGGCCTTCCTCCAGAGCCCGCATGGTGTTTACGTCGAGATCGTTCGTCGGTTCGTCGAGCAAAAGCACGTTGGCCCCCTCTTTGAGCATGCGGGCGAGATGAACGCGGTTGCGCTCGCCTCCGGAAAGGAGCCCCACCTTCTTCTGCTGGAGAGTTCCCGAGAAATTGAACCTGGCCACGTAGGCCCGCGAATTGACCTCGCGGCTGCCGAGCCGGATGACGTCCTGCCCGCCCGAGATGGCCTCCCAGATCGTCTGCTCCGGGTCGAGCACGTCTCGGCTCTGTTCCACGTAAGCGAGTTTCACGGTCTCACCCAGGCGGATCGCGCCCGAGTCGGGCTGCTCCTGGCCCGTGATCATGCGGAACAGGGTCGTCTTGCCCGCGCCGTTGGGGCCCACGATGCCCACGATCGCGCCCGGGGGCACGGAAAAGCTCGCCCGGTCGATGAGCAGACGGTCACCATACGCTTTGGTGACTTCCTTGGCCTCGATCACCACGTCGCCCAGTCTCGGCCCGGGCGGGATGTAGATTTCAAGGTCCCGGGCCCGCTTCTCGCCCTCCTGCCCCAGCAGGGCCTCATAGGCCGCGATCCGTGCCTTGGACTTCGCGTGGCGTCCCCTGGGCGACATGCGGATCCACTCGAGCTCTCTTTCCAGGGTCTTCACCCGCTCGGCCTCGGCCTTCTCTTCCTGGCGAAGGCGCTTCTGTTTCTGCTCGAGCCACGAGGAGTAATTCCCTTTCCACGGGATGCCCCGGCCCCGGTCAAGCTCGAGGATCCAGCCCGCGACATTGTCCAAAAAGTATCGGTCGTGGGTGACGGCGATCACCGTGCCCGGATACCGCTGCAGGTGCTGCTCGAGCCAGGCCACGGTCTCGGCGTCCAGGTGGTTGGTGGGCTCGTCCAAGAGCAGGATGTCGGGCTTCTGAAGCAGGAGCCGGCACAGAGCCACCCTTCGGCGCTCGCCGCCGGATAGAACCTTGACCGGTGTCGCGCCGTCCGGGCAGCGCAGGGCGTCCATGGCCATCTCCAGCCTCGCGTCCAGGTCCCAAGCATCCAGGGCGTCGAGCTTTTCTTGGACCTCGCCCTGGCGCTCGATGAGCCGGGCCATTTCATCCTCATCCAAGGGCTGGGCGAGCTTCTCGCTGATCTCGTTGAACTCCCGGTGAAGCGCCACGGCCTCCTGCACGCCCTCCTCCACCACCTCCCGCACGGTCCGGGTCTCGTCGACAAGGGGTTCCTGCTCCAACAAGCCCACGGTGTATCCGGGCGAGAGAATCGCGCGGCCGTGGAATTCCTTGTCCACGCCGGCAAAGATGCGCAGCAGAGAACTCTTGCCGGACCCGTTCAGGCCGATGACGCCGATCTTGGCGCCGTAGAAGTAGGAGATGGAAATGTCCTCCAAGACCGGCTTCTGCTCATAGTACTTGCTCACGCCGATCATGGAATAGATGATTTTGTTCGGTTCTGTGCCCATGGACGCATCCCGTGCTTCCTGGTGATCCGTACGCCTGTCGATGCTCCCTGTATAGCAGATCGACATCGAGCCCACAACGGAGCAGCCAGAGACACAACCACTCTGTTCGCATCGGAGCCGGCCGTGCCCGTTCGTCCGGCGGCTGCCCAGGCCAGGGGCCCATAGGCCCCTCTATGCTTTTCGGGCTCAAATCGAGTAGAGTAGGATTCCAGTGTCTTTCCTGGAGAAGCCCGCACAGGCAACGCAACGACTCGCGCCCCGGGAATGAACGTGAACGCAGAACCCAAGACGCGGCTGCTCTGGTACCGGATCTTCCCTTCTCCCCTCGGCCACATCCTGATCGCCCGGTCCGATCGAGGCCTCGCGGCCATCGAATTCCTTGAGCCCGGCAAGAGTCTCCGGGCCTCGCGTCTGAGCCGCAACCCCGAAATCGAGCTGGCCAGGGACAGGGGCGGACAGGACATCGAGGGAGCGTGCCAAGATCTGCTGGATTATCTTCGCGGCCGGCGCCGAGGGTTCGACTGGCTTCTGGACCTGCGCTGGGTTCGGAGCGAATTCCATCGGTCCGTGCTGCAGGCCACGGCGGCGATCCCGTACGGAGCGGTCGTCTCTTACGCGGGACTTGCCCGTATCGTCGGCCGACCTTCGGCCGCGCGGGCCGTGGCGCAGGCTCTGCGCTGGAACCCTCTGCCGATCGTCCTCCCGTGCCACCGAGTCGTCGGAAGTTCTGGCGCCCTGACCGGGTACGCAGGAAACAAGGTCGCGCTCAAGCAGCGGCTTCTGTCACTGGAAGGTGTGCCCACGGTCCAAGCGAGAAAGACAGGCCCGCTGACCATCCAGATTCAGGCGATGTACGTAAATCACCCCGGACAGCAGGTGTACTGCCTGCCCACCTGTCCATCCGTTCTCGCCTGCGGGCGTGCACCGCTGCTGCGCATCGCATCCCGGAAGCGCGCGGAGGAGGCCGGCCTGGCCCCTTGCCGGATCTGCAGGCCGGACCTCAACCCGCTTCCGCGGGGGCCGGGCCGGCCGGTCTTCTCCTGAAGGCCCAAGCCAGAAGCGGACCGGCTTCCCCTTGCGGAAGATTTCCTTGTCCCTGTCCACGAAGTCCGGAAGGCTGAGGTCGTATTCCCTGGGCCGAGTCCGGTCCAGTCCCTCGCACGTCGTCTTGGCCAAAGCGATCCTCCTCCCTTTCCAGTGCAGAGCCACGAGGGCCTCCATCAATGACCACCGGCGGGCGCCTCGATCGACATGCTAGGCCTGACGTGCGACGGGGACAGGGCCTCCCCATCTCCACCTCGATCCCCCGGGGCAGTTTCCTGCTCGATGACCCTATCGTTCAGAGGAATCTTGACAGGACGGCTGCGTGAGGTGTACATGGTTGGTGTACATCTCCGAGAAGACGAGGAAGGCCATGATCAAAGTCAATGTCAAGGAAGCCCGCATTCAATTGAGCCGTTTGCTCGACCAAGTCGAGCAGGGCGAAGTCGTCCTGATCACGAGAAAGGGCAGGAAGGTAGCCCAAATGATTCCGCCCAAAGGGGAGCATCGCATGCCCAGCCTGAAGGATCTGCGTGCCTCCCTTACGGTCAAGGGGAAGTCTCTGAGTCGCACCGTCATCGACGCGCGGGAGGAAGAGCGTCCGTAATGGCCTACGTGGATACCAGCGTCTTGGTCGCATACTACTGCCCGGAACCTCTGAGCGAGACGGCAGAGCGGCTCTTGCGACGTATGCGCCAGCCATCTGTCAGCGCTCTAACAGAGGTCGAATTCGCGTCGGCCCTTGCACGGAAAGTCCGAGAAAAAGGATTAACCGGGGAGGAAGCGCGTCTCGTTCTTCATACGTTCGTGGTTCACCTCGGCCGCGGGCTCCTTACAAGAATCCCCGTCCATCGAGAGCACTACACCGTGGCATTCAACTGGCTGACGCAATTTTCTCTTCCCTTGAGGACCCTGGACGCGCTCCACCTGGCCATCGCTGCCGCAAGCGATCTGGAGCTGATCACGGCGGACAGGAAACTCTCCCAGTCGGCCCGCAAACTTGGAGTGCGCCACAGACTCCTTGTCCTCCGGTGACGTCGCGAGACCTCACCCTCGCCTGCTTTCCAAAGCCCGCCAACTTTGATCCGGCCGGTTGGACGCGATAGAATAAGCAAAAAAGGGAGAAGCCCGGAATGCAGGAACGCCCTCTGCTGCTCAATGCGTGCTACGTGATTCCCTTGAGAGAACGGCTCGCCGTGCATCTTCGCCGCCTCGTGGTCCTTCCCTACCTCGCCCTCCGGTACCGGCTCCGGCGCCTTTTCCCCACGAACCTCGCACGACCCGGAGACGTGGTGCGGGTCTTCATGCGAGACTACGAGGCTCCCAAGATTCTCCAAACCCTCGGCATCCGCGAGCGGGACGCGACCGCGGCCGTGAAGGTCGCCACCTACCTGCACAACATCACACACCCCCTGGGGGAAATCACGGAAATGACGGCCACGCGAAGCGTGCGCACGGAGCGCCACTGCCCGTATGCGAGATTCCTCAAGCCCGAAATCTGCAGGGATCTCGTCAGCGGCCCCGCCTTCCAGGGGCTGTGCGAAGCGATCCATCCTGACCTCGTGCATCTGCACACGAAGTACCTGTCCGGAGGAGACGACTGCTGCGACATCACCTTTGAACTGAAGCGCTGAATTGACCGGCTCACTTCCCTCCCAAACAAGTCCCGCCCGTCCCCCGGCCCTTCTCCAACGCCTCGGAGAGCGCCTTCTCGGCCTGCGCCTGCCCGTGGTGCTGCTGGTGGGCACATTGGCCCTTTTCAGCGCCTTCTTCTACGGCCGCATTCCCCGGGACCCCTCGGTGGAATCCATGGTTCTCGAAGACGACCCGGATCTGGCGGCCTACCGCCACTTCAAGGAGATCTTTGGGAGCGACGAGTTCTTCCTGGCGGCCGTCGAAGGACCGGACATCTTCGAGGCCCAATTCATGGAGGACCTCGAATCCCTGCGGGCCGAGATGGAGCGGATCCCGCACATCCGGGAAGCCCTGGCCTTTACGAACGTGCTCACCCTCCGGGGGACCGAAGACGCCCTGGTCGTGGAGCCGCTGGCTCCGCGCATCCCCCGAACGGAAGCGGAACGGACGGCCCTGCGGGAAAGGGCCCTGGCCGAGAAGGATTTCGTAGGAAGCCTTTATACCGCGGACGGCCGAGTGGCGACTATTGCGGCCCGCCTGGAGACGCTCGCCCCGGCCGACGACACGACCCAGACACGGATCGAGCTGACCCGAACGGTCCGCGCGCTTCTCGCCAAGGCACCTTACAACCGCTACCGGTGGTATCTGGCGGGCGTTCCGGTCCTCAAGTGCGACCTGGCCGAAACGCAGAGAAAGGAAACGCGGAAGTTCGAGCTTATCAACACGGCCCTGCTCATCTTGTGCCTCTACGTGATCTTTCGGACCGCAAGCGGAGTCGCCGTCACCCTGGGCGTGGTCGGCGCCTCGATCCTTGTGCTCATGGCAGCCCATTACTTCTCCGGAATCCCCCTGAGCATGGTCAGCACGATCCTCACACCCCTCATGCTGATTTACGGGGTGTCGAGCTGCGTTCACCTCCAGGTCCACTACGCCCTCCAGTACGCCGAGAAAAAAGACCAGCGCCGGGCCCTTGTCGCCGCCTTCTCGATCGCCCTGCTCCCTTGCTTCTTCAACGCGGCCACAACCGCCGCCGGATTCGCCTCCAACATGATCTCCCCGATCCGGCCCATCCGCGACTTCGGCCTGTTCGCTTCCTGCGGCGTCCTGCTGAGCTTCGTGATCTCCTTTGCCGCAGGGCCTGCAATCCTTTCCTGGCTTCCGCCGCCGGGCCAAGCAGCAGCCAAAGTCAACGAGAGCGGCCTGCGGGTCCGCGCCATCGAAGGAATTCTCGCTCTCATCCGGCGCCGCACCCGTTCGATCCTGGCGGTCAACGTGCTTCTGCTCCTCGTGGCCGCGTGGGGGATCAGTCGGATCCGGGTGGAAACCAAGATGCTCGAGTATTTCCGACCGGACTCTCCGATCCGCTCTTCCTACGAGTTCATCGAAGACAGGCTCACAGGCATCTCCAGCCTGGAGATCCTTGTCGACGCCGGCCGCGAGGAGGGCCTTCAGGAGCCGGAGGTCTTCCGGGCCATGGAGCGCCTCTGCGACGAGCTGCGGGCGGAGGAGCCCTCGGTTTCGACCGTTCTCTCCCTGGGGAATTTCTACCGAAGGCTCAAGAGCGCTTTGGAAGGAGACGCGCCCGGATCGGCGTCTTTGCCGGCCACGCGGGAGGAAGCGGCCCAGCTTCTGCTCCTGTACAGCATGTCCGGAGCCGAAGCGAGCTTCTACAACTTCGCCTCCTCGGACTACCGCGTCGGCCGGATCTCGGTTCGGCTCCGGCACATCTCCTCGACCGAGCTGCAGAAGGTCGTCGACCGCGTCCGAAGCCGGGCGGCTCGGATCTTCGGCCCGCTGGAAGAAAAAGGAATCCGGGCCTCGGTCACGGGCGGAGCCGTTCTCTACGCGAACATGAACCGGTCCCTGCTGGCCGGGCAGCTCATGAGCTTCGGCCTGTCCCTGGGCATCATCACGTTTCTCATGATTTTGATGGCCGGGGAAGTCGGTCTGGGGCTGATCTCCCTCATCCCGAACTTGCTGCCTATCTTTTGGACGATGGGCCTCATGGGCTTTCTCGGGTACCCCCTCGATTCGACCACGGCCATGATCGCGCCCATCGCCCTGGGCATGGCCGTGGACTCCACGATCCACTTTCTCTCGCGGTTCCGAAGGGAATACAAGAAAACCCAAGATCACCAGAAGGCCATGGAGCAGACGCTCTACCTGATCGGCCGGGCCATGATCGGAACCTCTCTGCCCTTGGCCGCCGGCTTTTTCGTCCTCACGATTTCGGTCTTTCGGCCTGTTTACGCCTTCGGCCTCCTCTCGGGCACCGTGGTGATCCTGGCCATGCTTCTCGACCTCATCCTCACGCCGATCTGCTTTCTCCTGTACCGGCCCGACTTCCAAAGGCCCGGGCTTCTGGACCTTTGGGATAGCTAGCAGAAGGATGGACACGGGACGTGGAGAGCCGCCCGAAAACCTGCTAAACTTTTTCAGGCAAAGGGCCTTCCGGAAACGGAGGGGACTGTTGGCTTTCTCCGCGCGCGAGGGAAAAGGACCCTCGGGAGTTCGGACATGAACTGGCAGGATCGCATTTTGATTGACCCCAAGATTCTGGTCGGCAAGCCCGTGATCAGGGGAACACGGATCTCCGTCGAATTCATTGTCGATCTGCTCGCTCGGGGCTGGACCTCAGAAGATATCCTCCGCGAGTACGATCACCTCGAGCAGGAGGACATCCAAGCGTGTCTGGCCTATGCCAGGGACGTCCTAAGCTCGGAACGCGTTTACGAAATTCCCGGATGAGGAGGCAGGGATGCGGATCCTTGCAAACGAGAACGTATCCGCGTCCGTCATCAAGCGACTGAGGGCAGACGGCCACGATGTCCTGTCGGCCAAAGAATCCATGCGCGGGCAGACGGACCGGGCCATCCTGGAGCGTGCGCAGAAGGAAGAACGGCTCCTCTCGACCCATGACAAGGACTTCGGCGAGCTTGCCTTCGGATGGGGTCTTCCTGCGTCCTGTGGAGTGATTCTGCTCCGCCTGACCGGGGCCAAAGCTCACGTCGACTGCCAGCGAGCCATCGCAGCTCTCGAGAGTCGCACCGATTGGGTCGGCCATTTCTCCGTGGTCACAGACAACCAGATCCGCATGAGACGCCTACGGAGCCTTGCCGCATCGAAGGGAGACGCTTCGGACAGATAGAGGGCGGCCGAAAACAGACCGTGCAATGCATCGAGGCGCGCAGGACATGGCGGCGGAACCGTATCCGTACACCGGGCAGGAGATCGCGGCTTTTTTCCGCAGGCACGCTTCCTTTGCGGTCGGATACCTCAAGGTCGAGCGGAGCCTGGAAGATTTCGGCCACTACCTGTGCGAGCTCCTGGTGCAGGCAGGCCCGGAGCGCTTGTTTCTTCAGGGAATCCAGTTTTTCGGCAACCGGTTCCGCTGGCCGGCCCACCTCGAGACGATCCCGGCCCAGACCCGTCTGCGCCTGGAGAGGCAAATCATCGAGCACTTGATCCGCAACCGGGTGACCGAGTCTCCTTTGTCGGAGCCCGCTCTGGCCTACACAGGAGAGAGGATCGTTCCGGCCACGGCTCCTTTTCACGCCTATTGGGCCCACGCACGCCGCTACGCGTTCGCGGCCAGGAGGGTCAGGGACCTCAGCGTGCTCGACGCGGGCTGCGGGTCCGGCTACGGCACAAGAATTTTGGCGCAGGTGGCGGCCTACTGCCTCGGCGTGGACGCAAGCCCGGAGGCCATTACCCTCGCCTCGTCGCTTTTCGCGAGGCCGAACGTTGAGTTCCGGGTGTCCGACGTCTGCTCTCTCGAGGGCGTGGAGAACGCGAGTTTCGACGCCGTCGTGGCCCTGGAAGTTCTGGAGCACCTGCCCGGCGACCGCATCGGCTCTTTCCTCGAGGCGGTCCGGAGGGTCCTGCGCGAGAAGGGGACTTTCGTGGTGTCGGTGGCCAATAGCAACCACCCGGCCGGCGAGGTCAACCCCTATCACTTGAGCGAGATGACCTTCGAGGAGTTCCGGGCTCTTTTGGAGCGATCGTTTCCGGCCGCCGCGATCCAGACCTTCGGGCAAGGCGTGTGGGAGGGAAGCTACAGGCTTGAGCGGGAATGCAGAATCGTGCCGGTCCGGTCCGGCGCGGATCACGCTGTGTATTTGGCCTTGGTCGAGCTGGCCGGCCCCACCCGGGCCGAGACGCTCCCTCGAGGCAAGGACTTGGATTAGAGAGCAACGAGAGAGGACGGGCACGGCAGATGAAAGAGCAATCCCTTTCGCTCCGCGTTGTCGAGGCTCTCAAGAAGGACGTCGGCCTCCACACCGTGCGGATCGACAAGCAGGACATGGCACGCCTCGGAATCCGGCCCGGAGACGTGGTCCTCATCCGCGGCTCCCAGCAGGCTCTGGCCCGGGCCATGCATTCTCTCATGTACGACCGCGGCCAAGAGCTCATCCAGATGGACGGCATCCTGCGGGAAAACGCGGGCTGCGGCCTCGACGAAATCGTCCAAGTCGAGAAGGCAAACCCGGTTGACGCCTCCCGCGTGGTCCTGCGGTGCCTTCACCCCGAGGCCTCCCCGAAGAGTCGCGACTGCGAGTACATCCGGCGCCTGGTGCAAGGGATTCCCCTTCTGGTGGGAAACCAGCTCAGGGTCCGCTTCATGGGCGGCGGATTCTGCCACTACAGGCTTCTCGCCGCCGAGCCGGGCCAGGCAGTGGTGATCACGCCCGCCACCCAGGTCGAGATCTCCGAAACCCAGAAGGAAAACCATGAAGAACACAAGACCGGCATCACCTACGAGGATATCGGAGGCCTGCGGGAGGAGATCCAGCGGATTCGGGAGATGATCGAACTTCCCCTCAAGCACCCCCAGCTTTTCGAGCGGCTGGGAATCGACCCGCCCAAGGGCGTGCTCCTGCACGGGCCGCCCGGCACGGGCAAGACCCTTATCGCGAAGGCGGTGGCGAACGAGACGAACATCCATTTCATCAGCGTCAACGGCCCCGAGATCGTCAACAAGTTCTACGGGGAAAGCGAAGCCCAGCTCCGCAGCCTCTTCGAGACAGCGGCCAAGAAGGCTCCCTCGATCCTGTTCCTGGACGAGATCGACGCGATTGCGCCTAAGCGCACCGAGGTCACGGGCGAAGTGGAAAAACGCATCGTGGCCCAGCTCCTGGCCCTGCTGGACGGCCTCAAGTCCAGGGGAGAAGTCATCGTCATCGGCGCCACCAACATCCCGAACGTCATCGATCCGGCCCTGAGAAGGCCCGGCCGGTTCGACCGGGAAATCGCCACGAACATCCCGGACCGCCAGGGACGGCTGGAAATCCTGCAGATCCACACCCGGGGCATGCCCCTGGCCGACGACGTGGACCTGGCCCACCTGGCCGAAATCACCCACGGCTTTGTGGGCGCGGACCTGGAAGCTTTGTGCCGCGAAGCCGCCCTGTTCAGACTCCGCAGAGAAATGGAGACTCTGGATCTCTACGTGGAGGGCGTTTCGCTCGAGCTTCTGGAGAGGCTGTCAATTACGAGGGCCGACTTCGAGGGCGCCCTCAAGGTCGTCGAGCCCTCGGCGATCCGCGAGGTGGTGATCGAGATTCCCGAAGTGAGGTGGACCGACATCGGAGGTCTCAAGGAAGCCAAGGCGCGGCTCCACCAGATCGCGGAATGGCCCCTTCTCTACCGGGAACTGTTCCGGGAGCTCGACTGCCGCCCTCCGAAGGGCATTCTGCTGACCGGCCCTCCGGGCACGGGCAAGACTCTCCTGGCCAAAGCCCTGGCAACCGAGACGCAGCGGAACTTCATCTCGATCAAAGGCCCTGAGCTCCTCTCCAAGTGGGTCGGCGAGAGCGAAAAGGGCGTGCGGGAGGTCTTCCGCAAGGCCCGCATGGCCGCGCCGAGCATCCTGTTTTTCGACGAGGTGGACGCCCTTCTGCCCCGGCGCGGCTCGGGGGAGTCGGACGCCCGGGTGACGGAAAAGGTCATCAGCCAGTTCCTGACCGAGCTCGACGGCATCGAGCTTCTCGGAGACGTGATGGTGCTGGCCGCCACGAACCGGGCCGACCTGCTGGACCCGGCCATTCTCAGGCCGGGCCGGTTCGACGAAGTCATCGCGCTGCCCATGCCGGATCAAGAGGCCAGAAAGGAGATCCTTTGCGTCTGCAGCCGCAACCGGCCGCTGGCTTCGGACGTGGACTTTGAGGAGCTCGCAAGCCGCACCGAGGGCTTTGCGGGCTCGGACCTGGCCTGGCTCTGCGACCGGTCCTTGCGGCTCGCCATCGAGGAGTTCATCCGCGCCGACCCGCAGAGAGCGCGCACGCCTCCTTTCCAAATCGAAGTCAGCCGGGACCACTACATGCGGTCCCTCGAGCTGTACAAGACGCACCGCAAGGGTCTCTGCGGCTGACGTGCGCTCCCTGTACGGAAATGTCGTAGCCCGGGTGCAATAGCGGAATCGGCGGAGGGCCTTTCTTCGCCCGACTTCCTTCGATCTTCCGTGCTGGCTGCGCCGTCACGGTCTCTCGTCTTTTCGCTCCCCGTCCTGCGCACTTCCGGTCGATTTTGATCCCCAAAAGAAACGAAATGCGTGCCCGGGAAAGACGCGGTGGAACGCGTCTTGCGTACTCCCCTGGCCGCGTCTTGCCATCGCGTGCACCTGAAGAGGGGGAGGAATGCAATGGGAACCCAACAGATCGTATCGCGTTGGTCCCTTCGCGCGGCGGTTCCACTGCTATCGGCTCTTCTCGTTCTGTGTCTGGCCGGACTGGCCCACGGCGTGCTCTACGACGACTGTGACGGCGACGGCCTGCCTGACGAATGCCCCTGCGGCGGGTGCGGCGCGCCGCCTGTGCCGGGCGGAGGGGGCGGAGGGGGAAGCGGCCCCGTGATTCTCTACCAGGACCAGGACGACAGGATCTACATTGACGACGATTACGACCAGGACGGCCGTCGCGACGTGGCGGACAACTGCCCGTACACCTCGAACCAGGACCAGATGGACTCGGACGGAGACGGCGCAGGAGACGCCTGCGACAACTGCCCGGCCCTCGCCAACCCGGACCAGGCAAACACCGACCGGGACGGGCTGGGGAACGCCTGCGACCCGGACGACGACAACGACGGCGTCGCGGACGGCGCGGACGTGTGCCCTCTGGTTCCGGACCCTCCCCAGTACGACACCGACGGCGACGGCCTGGGCGACGCCTGCGATCCAGATGACGACAACGACGGCGTCCCGGATCTGGCGGACAACTGCCCGCTCATCTCGAACCCGGCCCAGCAGGACAGCGACCTCGACCTTTACGGAGACGCCTGCGACAACGACAGCGACCAGGACCACGTGCCGGACAGCGCGGACAACTGCCCCTACCTGCCGAATCCGGACCAGAGGGACAGGGACGACGACGGCCTTGGCGATGCCTGCGACTTCGACGCGGACGCCGCCGCTCCGCCGGCTGGCCAGTCCGGCGGGGATTCAGGCGGCGGAGGAGGCTTCTGCGCCGCGGTTCCGGCTCATGCCAAGGCCCCGGGCGCCGGGTTCGCTCTGCCCTTTGTGGCGGGAGCCTGCTGGGTTCTCTGGTGCCGCCGGCGGGCGGCGAGAAACGAGTGAAAAGCGCTCCTCGAACGATTCGGCTCGGTGATGCATAAGGTGCCCCGCAGAGAGAGGAAGCCCTTGGGCCTGAAAAAGATCCTCGTCGCGCTCGCCGCCGTCCTAGCGGCGGCCTCCTGTTCGGACGTCAAGCTCGGCCACTACGAACCGGACATCACCACCGAGATCCGCGGGGTCTTCTGCACCGAAAACCCCCAGGAACTCGTCTTCCCGGTGAAGATTCTGTTCATCATCGACACCTCGGGCAGCATGGCCTTCACCGACCCGGAAGCGCAGCGCGCCCAGGCGGTCGGGGAGGTGGTCAACCGGTACAACCCGAACCCGGGCGTTTCTTTCGCTCTCATCCGCTTCAGCGGATCGAGCATTCTCCTGACCGATGGGTTCACCAAGGATCCGGCCGAACTGGACGACGCGCTCCTCCAGCTCCGGGAGGCGGACGGGGTCACGAACTACCGGGGAGCCCTCGGTCAAGCCACGAATCTCCTGAGCGGCGACATCCTCGGCTCCGGGCTGGGCGAGCGGGTCCGCTCCCGGTACGTGATCATCTTCTTTAGCGACGGCCTGCCCTATCCTCCGGACACCAACCGCTACGAGGACATCTACGAAGACGTGCAGCGCCTCATGCAGCTCGAAACCCTCGACGTGGGCGAAATCCGGTTCCACACGGCCTTTCTCAACAGCCCGGACACGCCTTTCGACGTGGCCCAGGAAGCCCGGCAGCTCCTGCAGAACATGGCGACCCTCGGCCAGGGAACGTTCACGAACTTCGCAAACGGCGAAGAAATCAACTTTCTGCGCATCGACTACACGTCCATCCAGCGGGTCTACACGCTTCTGAACATCATCGTCACGAATCTCAATGTCCGGGCCGGCGTGGACAACCTGCTCGTCGACAGCGACCGGGACGGAATCCCGGACGACGAGGAGACCCGAACCGGCACCTCCCCGATCCTCGCCGACACGGACGGCGACGGCTGCAGCGATCTTCTGGAGCAGCGGATCCGCTTCGACCCGCTCGTCGCCGACTGCGGCTGCATGCCTCCGATCACCGATGATGACCGCGACGGGCTGAACAGTTGCGAGGAACTTTGGCTCGGCACGGCCCGGGACATCTACGACAGCGACCGGGACGGGATTCCTGACGGCCTGGAGTTCACAAACGGCCTCAATCCGCTGGGCGACGACCGGCTCGACGACCTGGATTTCGACGGGGCGCGAAACGGCGACGAGGTGCAGCGGCACACCAATCCCGAAGCCGACGACCCGACCGTCCGGAGCCGTTGGGCTTACGCGTACAGCGTGGTGCAGCGCGGCACGGACGACCAGAGCCGGCGCTGTTACGACTTCACCGTCTCCAACATTCAGTTCCGGCCGGCCCAAGCCGTGCCGGACCAGATCCAGGGCTCGAATCTGCTGCGGGTCTACTTCGCTCAGGTCCCTTGGGACGACCCGGAGGATTATCCCGTGTACCGGATGGCCGAAATTTCGGTGCCGACGAGCGACATCCCCCAAGTGATCCGGATCTCGCCGGACGACTTCGGCTTGTTCGACTGACCGGCGGCCATCCCGGGGCCGCCTCCCTTCTTCGCGGAGGTGTTCATGTCCGGAACCGCTTGCTCGAAGCCCAAGGCGGCCCTCGGCCGGATCCTTCCGGTTCTGCTGGTGCTGGCCGGCCTCGGATGCGGCACCGGAGGCCTTCAGGACAACGGCTCTGCCCACGAAAGAGAACCCCAGGCCGACCTGGATGCCGCCGGCGCCAGGCCGCTCGCGCCCGGCACGGCCCAGCAGGGCTATATCGAGTACGTGGGCGACGCGGACTGGTACCGGCTGGAGATTCCGGCGGGCGCGGACACCCTGAGAATCGAGCTCAGCAACCAGACGCTCTCCAGCCCCGTGGACCTTTCCTTCACCCTGTACGCCGAGGACGGCGCCACGATCCTGGGCGGCCGCTACGACCCTGACGGCTCGGACGGGATGACCCAGATCACCCAGGAACTCGCGGTGGACGGATCCAGTTTGTTCTTCATCGTGGTCCGGGACCACGGAGGCGACGACGCGGACCCATTGAATCTGTACTTTCTCAAGGCCACCCTTTCCGCGGGCGCCGGAGACGGAAACAACAGCCCCGAGTCCGCGCGGACGGCCTCGTGCGGCGACTCCGTGGAGGACTCCATTCAAGTCCGGGGGGACGTGGACTGGTTCCGGATCGACCTCTCGGCCGGCGCAGACATCCTTGCCCTGAGCCTGGCCATGCCCGCCGGAACTCCGGACCTTGCGCTCACCTTGTACGATTCAGCGGCCACGACCGCCCTCGTCTCTGTCGCCGACGGCGACGGAACGGACGGGCCGACCCTGCTGGCCCGCAACGTCCGGCTGGCCACGGCCGGCCCCTATTTTCTCTCGGTCCGGGACACGCTTGACGACGACGCAGACCCCGGACTCTTCTACACTCTCCACGCCGAATGCCTCCCGGACCCGGACACGCACGAGCCCAACGGCAATTTTTCGACTCTCGACGAGAACCGCGGCCACGCCACGATCCTTTCCCCGGGCGCCCCGGCGGAAGGATTCATCGCCTTCCAGGGGGACGAGGACTGGTTCAGGCTCACCATGCCCGGGCAGGGGCTCATGAACCTTTCGGTCGCCACACAAGAAGGCTCCCAGCCTCTCCAGCTCGTCTGTACCCTGCTCGGACCGGACGGCCGCACCGTGGAGGCGGAGTTCGAAGTGCGCGCAGGCCAGCAAGCCGCGGCTTACGAGGCCAGGTTCGCGCTCTCCCAGGGCGTCCATTATCTGCGGCTCCGGGACTCTGGAAACGACGGCGCGGACCCGGATGGGCCGTACACGGTCTCCTGGTCCTTCGAACCTGACCCGGACCTGAACGAGCCCAACGGCAATTTCGCCACTCGCCAGGAGAATCTGAACCACGCCACGTTCCTTCCCGTGGGAGGATCAGAGGAGGGGTATATCGGATCGACCGCGGACCAGGACTGGTTCCAGGTGTTCGTGGAGCGGCCGGGCGTATACCATTTCGCCCTTTCCAACGACAGCGCCTCGAACGTGGATCTCACGCTCTCCCTGTATCAACCGGACGGCCAGACCCTGTTGCTCACCCGCCAGGACGAGGACGGCCAGGGCGAAGAGGGCCCGACCCGGATCGAGGCGCAACTGTATCTTTTCCAGGCCGGCACTTACTACCTGCTCGTCCAGGATCTCGGCAACGACGATACGGACCTTTCGGTCCCCTATCGGGTCGAGACCCGGGCGGTCGCGCTTCCGGTCGGAAGCACCGAGCCCAACGAGGACCGATCCCAGGCTCAGCTCATTCTGCCCGGCCAGACCGTGACCGGCTGGATCGAGTTCGAGGGCGACCGGGACTGGTACGGGATCCTCATCCTGGGCAACCAGGATGTCATTGTCGAAATCTGGAACGAGGCGCCCTCGCCGGTCGAGTTCATCTGGTTCATGTATCCGCCGAGCTCCACGCAAGTGTACGCGAGCGCGGGCGACGACACCGAAAGCGACGAAAACCTCATTCACATCGTGACCGGAGACGACGAGACGTTCTGGGTGGACGAGAACCACCCGGGGCTCTATGTGTTCAAGGTGAGCGACTACAACCGCAACGACTGGGATACGGCCGTGCCGTATCGCTTCCGGGTCACCCTGTGGCCCCACGGGCCGTAAGGCGGATTTCAATCGCAGGAGCCGGACACCGGGGCAGGCCCGCTGTCCGGGCAAAAACCGAACCGGTTTCTCAAGCAGGAGGCAACCCGATGGAATTGCTCTCGAAAGGCGGTTTCTTCATGTGGCCGATCCTCTTGGTGTCCATGGCCGGCCTGGCCCTGATTCTCGAACGGGCCTTCACGCTCTGGGTCCGCTTCCGCCTGGACGGCCGCGGCCTGCTTGCGGCGGTCCTCGACCGCGTCGACCGGGGCGATTTCCCGGGCGCCCTCGAGGAATGCAGCCGCGCGGCCGGACATCCCCTGGGCCGGGTGCTCCGGGCCGGCCTGCTCAAGGCGCACAGGAGCGACCGGGAAATCGAGATGGCCATGGAGGAGGAGATGCTCAGGGCCATGCCCGCCCTGCGCAAGCGCATCAACTATCTGGCCACCTTCGGCAACATCGCGACCCTGCTGGGTCTTCTCGGCACGATCTTCGGGCTCATCCAAGCTTTCGAGGGCGTCAGCCTGGCGGACCCGGCCGCCAAGCAGGAAATCCTGGCCAAGGGCATTTCCGTGGCCATGCTCACAACGGCCTTCGGCCTCATCGTGGCGATTCCCTGCTTGCTGGCCCATTCGTTCCTGTTCAACAAGTCCACCCAGATGATCGAGGAAATCGAAGAGAGGGCCTTCGCGGTTTACAACAAGATCTCCTCTCTGCACCGGGACCTAGAAAGCAAGGAGACCCGCCTGCGGATGAAGGCGGTCGAAGGCGGAAGGAGGGGTTAGCCGTGCTTGACAGGAAAAAGGGCTTTTTCGCCTTGTCCGGATCGCACGCCCCGCAGGACGATTCCTTGAACCTTATTCCGATCATGAATTTGTTCGTGTCTCTCATTCCGTTCCTGCTCATCTGCGCCGCCTTCTTCAACGTGAGCGTAATCAACGCCTCGGTTCCGGCGATCCAGAAGGAGCGGAGCGACCTGGCGAGCACCGAGGACTCGGTCACCCTGATGGTCCAGGTGCTCCCGACCGGGTATCGAATCTCGGCTTCGAGCGAGACTTTGGACAGAGCCTCCCTGGAGGCTCTGCGCATCGAGATCCCCCGCCAGGGCGAGAAGCCCGACCTGGAGCGCTTCTCCCGGCACCTGGCGGCCTGCAAGCAGCTTTACCCAAAAAGCGACACCATGATCCTGGTGGCCGATCCCTCGATTCTCTACCAGGAACTGATCGAGACCATGGACGCGGCCCGGACCTGGAAGACCTCAGAGGAAGGCCGGGAAATCGTTTCCGAGCTTTTCCCCAACGTCGTGGTCGCCGGGATGCTCTGAGAAGAGCCGGGGAGGACAAGATGGGACGCACCTGGAGCAGGCGAACGGGCAAGAACGGCAGCGGCGCGACCGCCGTGCTCAACATCACTTCCCTCATGGACGTGATGACCATCTTGCTCATCTTTCTTCTCTACCACTTCTCGACCCAGGACCAGAACATCCGGCTCCAAAAGGAAATCGAACTTCCCCGGTCGAGCTCGGAAAAACCTTTCAAGTGGGCGATCAACGTGACGCTGGGCTTGAACCGCCTTCTTGTGGAAGACGAGTTTGTCTGCCCGGTCAAAGACGGCCGCTTCATCGTCGGCTCGGAAGACCCGGAGAAGATCGTCCCCCTGTACAACCGCCTGGTCGCATTAAAAGACTTGGAGAAATACCGCCAGGTGGAGCGCGACGCCGCAGAGCCTGTCGTGATCTTTCATGCGGACAAGAGGCTCAAGTTCGAGACGGTCAACGCCGTCATGAAAACCGCGGCCATGGCCGGATACCCGAATTTCCGGTTCGCCGTCCTGAAACACTGACCGAGCGTCTCGAAAGGACGCGCCATGCCCCAGGGAGGAATTCAGGAAGTGGAAGGCAAAAGGTCGAAGGGAAAATCCGCATTTCCGGACCCCGCTCCTGTCTCGAGCGAGAGATTGCGGCACCCCGGCAGGATCCTTTCGGTCTCGGCGAGGATCCTCCTGCTCGGCCCTATGGCGGCTCTGGTTCTTTCGACTGGAGCCAGGGCCCTGGCCGGCGAGAGATCTGAACCGTTCGAGCCGCAACAGGCGACAGGGTTCAAGAGGCCCAGCCGCATGGAATTCGACGAGAGGCTCATCATGGGGCAGTCGCTCAAGTCCGGCGCCGTGTATCTGTTTGAACGCAAGGACAGCGAGATCCAGAGCATGCTCCGGATCCGCAAGGACTACCGGAAAGAGCTGCTCGAACCGATCGAGCCGCCCGCTCCTTAGGGCGCGAGGGGCACAACAGGACCACGGACAAAGGGGAACACGGCGTGAGGGGAGACAAGGAAAACGCGACCTGGCCGGCCCAGCCCCAAACACCTTACCAGGGAGAAACCCTGCAGGTGTTCGTCTTCTTCCATGGGCGCTACCTGGGCTATCAGTGCTACGTGCAAGACCGGGTCACCGCCGGGGGCAGGCAGGATCTGGATCTCTATCTGCCGGCCTGCAATCCCGAGGACGGATATTGGTCCTTCGAGATCTGCGGCGGGACCCTTGTCGCCTGGCTGAGCCCATTCGAGGAACGAATCCCTGAAGGCTCCAAACCCGTTCGCCGAGCCGTGGAACCTCTGGACGTGTTTCCTTTGGGCCCGTACCGCCTCCAGGTCAAGATCCTCAAGGCGGCCGGGTTTGTGGATCAGTACGCGGACCTGGCGGCCGAGCCCGTCTGTACCTCTGCGACGACAGCGGAACCCGGCAGGCGGGAGGCGGCCCCACAGGAGCAGGAGTCAATCTGGGAGGATTCCGGGGCGAGCTGCTCGCAAACGCATATCGAGCGAGGTTCCAGAAACGCGCCCCCCTTCAAAGGCACCTATCTCGAAGAGACTCCGGGGGATGTTCAGGACGAGGCTTTGACAGAGCCGCCGACACCTTGCGAGGAAACGCGAATCTGTTGCGAACCGGCGCAATGCACGGCAGAGACCGTTCCGCTGCCCGAGGCTGCTATTGGAGAAGACCCTTCTGGTGCGCTCGCGGTTCTCGATCAGAACGAGGACGGCGAGGTTTTGGTCCCGGAGCCTTCCTGCGACGACCCATGTGAGGAGACTGTCCGGCCGGAGCCCTACTTTCCCCTGCTGCGGGAGATCTTTCGGAGTTGCAAGACCGCAGCGCCCATACCAGATCCGGCCCGCAGGGCTTTGGAGATCGTCCGGTTCCGCGGGAGCGACCTGCGGGATGTGACGTACCTCGAGGGAAAAAGCGCGTACACCCTCCGCAAGGACTGGCCCCGCAGGCTCTGGAAGAAACGGGGTGGGCCTCGACCGAACTCCCGCTTGGTCAGCCTGGCCGCAGACGGCCGGGCCCTGCTCCACGTTCCGGAGGGCGTGACCGGCAGGCTTCACTCGAAGGCGGGCTCCAGCGACCTTCGGGACCTGACTGGCCAGGCACGGCCCGGAACCAGCAGCGGCCCCTTCCGGCCAGGTCGACCGGCCGCCCAGGTCGAGCTGGCGCCTGACGCATGGGCTGTGCTCAGAGTCGACCCTGACCGGTACCTCGTCCGGCACGTGGCCCGCAGGCCCGGCCTGCCGACTCAGCCTCTTCGGCCTCGCATGAGCCGGTCCCAGGCGAAGATCCTTTCGGCTTCCATCGTGTCCCACATCGTGCTGATCCTTCTCGTGGGCCTGACCGTCCCAAAAGGCACGATCGGGGGCACCGCGGTCCCGGACCGGTTCGCCAAAGTGGACCCGGCCGTGCTCAAGACCTTCAAGAAGCCCGAGCCCCCCAAGCCGGACAAACCCGTTGCAACGCCCCTGCCCGCGCCCCAGAACAAGCCCAAGCCGACGCCGGCGCCCAAAGCTCAGCCGCCCAAGCCTGCCGAGACGGCGAAGGCCCCAAGCCGTTTCCAGCCGGCTGCTCCGCACAACTCCGGCGCGGAGCGGGCCCCAGAGCCTCCAAAACAAGTGGACGTCGCCCAGGCAGGGCTCCTCGCGGCCCTCGGTCCTCCGTCCGCCGCCGGCGCAGAAGCCAAGGCTTCTGGCCAGAGCCAGGTTCTGCTTGCTGCTGTGACCAACCTCGACGCCGTCGCCGTGCCCTCGGACTCGACCACGTTCAACCTGGCCGGCATCGCAGGAAAACTCGCCACGTCCGAGATCCAGGTGCCGACCGGAGGCGGGGAAGCCATCCGCACCGTGGGCGCCCAAGAGCTTCTTAAGAACTCGCAGGGCACAGTGGGTGCCCTGGCCTCGAAGGGCACGGGGTCCGGCCAGGTCAAGGCGGTCGTCCGCGAGCCGCCCAAGGCCACGATCTCCATCCGGGGAGGCATGAGCCGCGAAGCGGTCCTGCAGGTCGTAAACGCCCACCTGGACGAGATCCGGGACTGCTACGAGCGGGAACTCCTGCACAGCCCCGGCCTGACAGGAAAGATCGTCCTCGAATGGCTCATTCGCGAGGACGGCTCGGTGAGCTACGCCAAGGTCGCGTTCACCAACATCGGCCATTCCTCGGATCTGCACCTGTGCGTTCAGGCGCAGGTGACGACCTGGATGTTCCCCAAACCCACGAACGGCCACGAGGTCTTGGTGACCTTCCCGTTCCTGTTCGAGAACATGGGCTTTTGACCCGACCTCTTTCACGAAAGGGAGACATTCCCATGAAAACCTTGCTCCTGCGCTTCGCTGCCCTTTGCCTGGCCTGCGCTCTGGCCATCCCCTGTCTGCCCGGCCTCCTCGCGGCTGAGGAGGCTGGCTGGGGGGAGGAAGGCCGAATCTACGCTGTCCAGAAAAAGCCTTACCGGCTCAAGCACGAACTCCACGCATCGGTGGGGGTTCTTCCCATGGACGCTTTCTACAAAGGCGTAACCTTCGGCGGAGGTTACACCTACCACTTCTCCCATCACTTTGCCTGGGAGGTCTTTCAGATCCAGTCTTCCCAGAATGTGGATACCGGTCTGAAGAAGGCCCTTCAGGATCAGTTCTCTGTCGAGGCCAGTTCCTTCCGGGAGGTGGACCTTTTGGCCAGTTCCAACGCGGTCTTCGTTCCCCTCTACGGCAAGGTCGCCTGGCTCAACCGGAGCGTGGTTCGCATGGAATGGTTTCTCACGGCTGGAGGGGGAGTGGCCCAGTACACGGAGTTCGAGCGGGAGGGAGCGTCAGACTACAGCGAAAAAAAGAAATATGAGATCTCGATGAACTACGGCATGGGCATGCGCGTGTTCCTGAGCAAGAGCCTTTCGGTCCGGCTGGATCTTCGCGACTACATGAATTTTGTCGACGGGGTGGATCACGCGGCCTTTTTCGGGCTGGGCATGGCCTGGAACTTCCGGCTGCCCCGGTTCGCCGATCTCGAGGAGGAAAGCGAGGAATGACCGAGGATCGGTTCCCCAAGAGCCTTGCGCCGGACCGACCGGCGAGACCGGAATCGGGCTGCCGCAGCGTGCGGCGGACCGCTCGCGCGCGCACACGCGCACCCGTCCTGGCCGCCCTTTGGCTGCTGCTCCTGAGCCTGCTCTGGCCGGCCTCAGAAGCCGGCGCCTGGTTCTGGTCCAAGAAGGACAAACCCGCAGGCCTGCTTCCCCAGGGACCGGAGGCACTCGGCCCGGCTCTCGAGGATCTCCAGGCGGGCCGCTGGGAGAAGGCCGCGCAAGGGTTCTGGCAGTTCCGTCAGGGCAAGGCGGCTCACGAAGAAGGGATGGCCCTGGCCGGGTTCGGCCTCGCCCGGGCACTGCTCTGCCTCGGGCTCAGGCAGGCGGCAACCGAGTACTTTGTCGACATCGTCCGGGACTCCCTCGACCTGGATCTTTCGATTCGGGCTTTGGCCGAGCTCGAAGCCATCTCCCGTCAGGAGGCGTTCGACGAGGAGACGATCGTCGAGCAGCTCCTTTACGAGAAAGAATTCAGCGCCCTCCCGGATCCCTTGAACGATTTCGTCCATTACTACCAGGCCTGGATGGACTATCGGAACGGCTATCCCTCCTGGGCCGAAACCCATCTGGGAAAAATGAAGGGGGAAACCGTATACGCCCAGCGAGGCCGTATCCTCCGGGCTCTCTGGGCTCTCAAGGAAGGCGACACGGCCCGCTGCAGAAGCCTCCTCGAAGAGCTGCTCGCCAGCCCTCAACTCGATCCTGGGGTGGCGAACGAAGCCCGAAAGGCCCTGGCCCGGGTGCTTTACGAACAGGAGGACTTTGAGGGCGCTTATCGCCTTTACCGCGAGATCGACGCGCCCGAGACGACCCTCGCCGACGTGATCCTCGAGGAGGCATGGGCAAAGTACAGGCAGCAGGACTTCCGCAAGGCCATGGGTCTTCTGGTGGCGTTTTCCGCCCCTTCTTTCCAGAACCTCTTCAAGCCCGAGCAGTACATCTTGAAGGCGCTCATCTACATGCAGTTCTGCCACTACCAGGCGGCCCGCTCGGCCATTCAGGAGTTCGAGGCACGGTACGGGACGGCGATCGAGAGCGTTCGAAACCGCAAGGACCTCTCCGAAGACCCTGAGGCCGCGCGCATCCTCCAGGCCGCTCCCGCCGTTCGCCTGGCCGACGCCCGGCTGCGGGATCTCGCGGCCGAGTCGGCCCGGCTGAAGAAGCTCGCCCTTCCCGAAGGTCTGGCCAAGGAGCTCGAGCGCATGTACGGCCTGGAGCAAGCGCGGGCCGAGCGAAGACGGGACCGAGCCTGGGAGAGGGAAATCGAGAACGTGAAAATGGCTTTGTTCGAGGCCGAAGAGCAAATGCACCTGCTCCAGTACGAAGCCGGCGCGAGCCGCTACGAAAGAGTCCGCAGGCTTTACTACGAGGAAGACAAGGAAGAGCAGAAACCGGGCAAGGTGCCCGCTCTGTCCGCGAACACCTATTACCGGTTCCGCGGCGAGTTCTGGACGGACGAACTGGACGACTACAACTTTTTCATCGAGGACCATTGCAGGTCCTCCAAAACCGGGCCCCTCGACTGAACGCGGCCCGGCCGCCAACCCGTTTGGAGGGAATCCGAGACCGGGCGACCCACTGGAGAGGCTTGAAAGAAATGACCCGTCCCGTGGCGCACGCAACCCGCAAGTCCGATCCTGGGAGTCAGCCCTCGACACCCGCGCCGGCTCCTTTCCGCCGAAAAGCCCGGCCTGCTCCGCAAAAGGCCGTCGAAGCCTTTGGGGCGATCCTGGCGGTCCTTTTCTTGTCTTTAAGCGTTCCGGTGCCAGCCCGGGGAGTCGAGAAAAGCGACAACGCACGCCTCCTCCGCCAGCTCGACCTGGACCTGCAATCCGTCGAAGAGGCCATCGAGGGCACCCGGAGCCTCATCGAAAAGTCCATGCACCGGCCTTATCTGCCGGACCTCTACATGCGGCTGGCCGAGCTTTATGTGGCCAAGTCCCGGATCCTTTACCACCGAAAGAGGCTCGAGGATCCCTCGGCCTCCAAAGCGGTCGTGGCCCTCGAGGCCAACCTGCTCAAATCCAAGGCCATCGACCTGTACGCCAAGATCCTCGAAGAATTCCCCCAGTACGGCCAGCCGGACAAGGTCCTGTTCTTTATGGCCCACGAGTACCGGGAGATGGGCGTCTTCGACAAGATGCTCGACGCGTACACGAAACTCGTCCAACGCTATCCGTCGAGCCCTTACCGGTTCGAGGCCCATCTCATGATCGGCGACCACCATTTCGACGCCATGAACCTGGAAAAGGCCGAAGCATCCTACCGGACGATCCTCGAGGCTCCGGAGAGCCACGTCCACGGCATGGCCCGGTACAAGATGGCCTGGTGCCACATCAACCGCAACCGCTACCCGGAGGCCGTCGAGCTGCTCGAATCCTTGGTGGCCGACCCGCGCTACGACGAGCAAAAGACCGAAATCGACGCGTACAAGAAGATGAACCTCCGCCGGGAAGCGCTCATGGACCTCGCGTACTGCTACACCGAGGTTCGAAAGCCCGAGGAAGCCCTAGACTACTTCGCGCGCCTGGCGGACTCGAAGGCCCTGTACCTCGCGGTCCTCGACAAGCTCGGCCAGCGGTATTTCCTGAAGGAAGACTGGACTTCGGCCGGCCGCGTGTACGCGAAGATCCTCTCCCTGTGCCGGGACACCACCCGGGCTCCGGAGTACGCCGAGAAGCTGTTCGCTTGCGCCCAGAAAAGCCGGGGGCTGGACAAGCCCGACGAGAATGTCCGGCTCCTGGTCCGGACCCTGGCGGACATCGAGCACGACTGGCGCATTCCGGACGAGGCGAAGGAGAAATGGAGAAGAGACCTGGAGCTGTACGCCCGGGACATGGCGACCCGGCTGCACGTCGAGGCCAGGGAAAAACACGACCCGGTCCTCGCAGGCCAGGCCGCCGACGCGTACAAGCACTACCTCGAGTTCTTCCGGGAGGGCGAATTCTCGCGGGATCTTCTGCACAACCAGGCCGAAGCCCTGTTTCTCGCCAAGCGCTACTTTGAGGCCGCCCAAGCCTACGAGAAGCTCGCCACAACGGCCCAGCCCGATGAAGCAGACTTCCGGCGGGACTGCCTCTACGGAGCGATCGTTTCCTACCAGAAAGCCCTCAAGGAGGAACAGGGCCTCGACGATCTCAAGAAGCTCGAAGCCCGCCAGGCCCTCAGGCAGACAGGATCCGTGTATCTGGCCTCCCACGCCACTGGCGAGGAAGCGCCCGAGGTGGCCTTCAACGTGGCCTGGGTCGCTTACGAGCAGGGAGACTATGGAACCGCCCTTGCGGGATTCAAGGACTTCATCCGCCAGTATCCGCAATCCAAGGAAGCCAAAGCCGCGGGCCATCTCATTCTGGACATCCACAGAAGTCTGGACGACATTGAGGGCCTCGTGGCCGACGCCCGCTCGCTCCTTGCGGACCGCAAGATCGCAGACCCCGAGTTCCGCAAGGAAGTGGAAGCGATTCTCATTGCATCGGAGCGGAGGCAGCTCGAGGAACTCACCGTCAGGGTCAAGGACGGCGTCGAGGGCTCCGAGAGCGCCCTGGCAGCACTGGGGATGCAAGCCATGGATACGGGACTTCGAGAGACGGCCCTGTACAACGTATTCGTGGTGAGCAAGCAGGCACGGCAGATCCCCAAGACCCTTGAGACCGGCCGCAAGCTCCTGGAAGCGTTCCCCCAGTCCCAGCACCGGGGAGACGTTGCCACCACCTTGGCCCACTTCTGCTTCGAGGCTGCGGATTTCGCAGGCGCCGCGGCGTGGTCCGAAAGAGCCGCCCAGTCCGTCAAGGCCGAGGAACAAGCCGAACACTGGCTCAGGGCCGCCAAACTCTACGGCTGGATGGGCGAAGTCCAGGCTTCGATCGTAAACTACCGCAAGGCCCTTCCGCTTCTCGGCTCCGAAAAACGGCTCCAGGCCGAAAAGGACCTTCTTGAACAGCTCGAGGAAGCAGGGGACTGGCCGGCCGCGGCCGCGGTGTGCGGTTCCCTGATGGCAGAGGAGCCAGGGCAAGCGCGGTGGGCCGTGCGATACGCGAATGCCCTGCTCCGCCAGGGGAAGGCCGGGGAGGCCTCCGGGGCTTTCGAAAAGGCCCTGGCCCTGTGGAGCCGGAAGTCCGGGCCGGCCGCTGACGGGTCCGCGGAGGACAAGGCCGCTGCCGCAGAGGCTCGCTTCCGTCTGGCCGAGCGCGACCTGGAGTCTTTCCGTTCAATCTCTCTAAAGGCAGGCGCGCTCGACAACACCGTGGTGCAAAACAAGATAAGCTCTTTGCAGGCCCTCGAAGCCGCAAGCCTGGAGGTGGCTCAGATCGCGAGCCCCCGCTGGACCATCGCGTCCCTGGATCTGGCCGCCCGCGCGAACGAAGATCTGGTCTCCTTTCTGCTGGCCACCCCGATCCCGGCCGACCTGACTTTGCCGCAGAAGCAGCAATACGTGCAGCTGCTCCAGGAAAAGGTCCAGCCTTACCGGGACAAGGCCCGCCAGTACAGGCAGGCCGCTCTCGAAAAAGCGTATGACCTGGGGATCTTCTGTCCGGAGGTCCTCGCTTGTCACAACTCCCTGCATCCGGGCCAGTCCCTGCCGGCCATTGCCCGCCGCCAGGCCCTGAGCCGAGGCTCGGGAGCCAGCGAGACCCAGCCGGCCGCCGCGCTCCTCGAGAAACTCTACGCAGACCCCGGCAACGCCTCGCTGCTGCTGCCGCTCGCATTCGCCCACGCCGCCGAAGGAAAGCCGGGCCTTGCCTCCTTGGTGCTGCTTAGGCTCCTGGAAAAGAGTCCGCGCGAGGCCAGAGCCGAAAACCTGCTGGGCCTTCTGCACCTTCTGCAGGGCCGCGACCAAGAGGCGTACGCCTGTTTCCGCAAAGCCCTGGAATTCGACTCCGGTCTTGCCGAAGCCAAGGCCAATCTCGTGGTCCTGTACTCGGCCTACGGCAATGACCGCATGGCCAAAGCGGCTCTCGACGAACTCGAGGCGCGCCGGGCCCTGGCCACGCTCGACCTCAGGGCCGTGCACCCGGATTTTTCCTCCTTCGCCTCCCGATTCAGCGCCGTGGCCATGCAGAGCCCGGCAAAAGCTGGAGATGCACCTTGAACACGCTCCGTATCCCTTGCAGGTTCTTCAGGGCTCTGGTATCAGCCGCCCTGCTTTTCGCGGCCGGATGCGGCACCGGCGGCTTGAGCGGCGACGCGGACATGGCCAGTGGGTCCGGGAGCGGGGGAGGCGGCGACCCTCCGGCGGAGGCGGTTCGAGCGACTGGACCGTGAGCGTGGTGGACACCAACGGGAACGCCGGCTCCCAGAACACTCTGCGCATCGATCCTTTCGGCAGACCGCGCGTCGCCTACTTCGCCGGGGCCGATCCCATTTTCTGGATCCGCGAAGCCTCCTTTGACGGATGGACTTGGGACATCGAGACCGTCTACGAGACCGATACGCCGACCGGCTGCACTTTGGCGATCGACCAAGCCGGGCAATCCTTCATGGCCTTTGTGGGAGGCGGCCGCCAACCCCTCTATTACTGGCCGTTTCAATCCGACCTCCTTCTGGCCTCCCGAAGCGCCGGGGCCTGGCAGTGGGAACCTGTCGATGAGGCCGGAGTGGTGGGCCTCTGGGCTTCGGTGGCTTTCGACCGTTTCGGCCGAGCCGGGATCAGCTATCAGGATCTGGGCAATGGGATCGACTATGTGGACTTCCACCTGAGAGACTTGAAGTTCGCCCAAGAGACAGCCGACGGATGGGCCGTCGAGACCGTGGAAAAGGATGGGGGCGGCTACTACACGCAACTCGCCTTCGACGAAGACGGACAGCCCGCCATTGCTTACTGCGGAAACCTCGACGGAGACGTCCAGCCGGTCCGTTTCGCCCGGCGCGGGGACTCTGGCTGGCAGTTTCAGACAGTTGACGCGGTCGGCAAGTGCTCCGAGGCGAGCCTTTCGCTGCGGGCCACACCCGCAAACGGGTTCGGCCTGGCCTATTACGACGACCGCTTTCAGGATCTCAAGTACGCCTCCTTCTTCGGCGGCGTCTGGCACCTGGAAACCGTCGAAGCCCACAATCAGGTCGGCAAATACTGTTCCCTGGCTTACGACGCCGACGGCCAGCCGGTCATCAGCTACTACTATTGCGGCCGGTCGACCGACCAGGACTGCCAGGGCGGAGGCGATCTGCGCGTCGCCCGCAAGACCCAGACCGGCTGGACCGTGGAGACCGTGGACTCCGAAGGCAACACGGGCCTCTTCACCTCTCTCGCCTTTGCACCGAGCGGCCAGGCCTTCATCGCCTACCAGGACAAAACCCTCGGCGCCCTCAAGATCGCCGTGGGGAGGTAAGGGGCCCAAACGATCCGCGGTCTCGGCCCACGCAGGATCGCCGCAGCAGGGCGACGGGGGTAAACGCTTCGCTTCGGACGCGCAGATCTTCGAACATCCCTCCTCGAAGATTCCCCTTGACAGTTACGGTCTCCCTTCCAGAAAATGCTTCTCAATCCGTTTGCTGCTGCGGACTCCATTAGAACAATTAGAACAAAAGGAGGGCAGACCATGGCGCGCGTGCGATGGGCCCTTGTCATGAGCTGTCTTTTTGCGCTTGGGGCTTGCGGGGGAAACGGCGGAGGAGACAACGGCGGCCCCAACTTAGACGATTTGACCGGGAAGTGGATCTTCTCGCCGTCCAACCCTGGGATAACCGGAGGCGATCTGCACTTGACCGTGACCCAGACTGGCTCGAACCTCGATCTGAGGCTGACCTGCAACGACTCGGCTCCTGTTGGCAGCGGGACCTGGTCCGGTGAGGTCCTGTCTGCGTCCATCGAATTCGGAGAAGGCGTAGCGCTCACGCTGGAAGGCCAGGCCGACGGGAGAGCCATCTCCGGCGTTTATTCGCTTCTGGGGGTAACCGGCACGTTCACTCTGTCGCGGACGTCGCAGGACCTCGACTGCGACCAAGTCTGCGAAGAGCTCGCCTTACCCAAATTCGTAAACACAAACTTCACCGAGCTGGAAAAAATCGCCGAAATCTCCCTCTTCAGATCGTCGGCGGGGCACGATTACAGCGACTTCTGCGAGAGCTGCCGCAGCATGAAGCACTACTTCGCACCCTCGGAGCTTCACCGCGTCAACGGAGACGTGGAGGTATATTCCCCTGTGGCCGGCACGATCTTGGCAATCTGGGACGCCAGGCACGGCGCGAGCGAGGGGAACGAGAACAAGGAACTCCGGATCCAGGCGGCCCAATATCCTGAGATTTCCTTTATTCTCATGCATATCGACATCGAAGAAGGGGTGACGGAAGGCAAGACGGTCCAAGCCGGCGAACTCCTCGGGACCGGCCGGCTCGTGTATCCCGATCTGGGCGAAGTCGCTCACGACTTCGACATCGCGGTGCGCTATCACACGCTCTCGGGAGACCGCTTGGTGTCCTGGTTCGATGTCGTCACAGACGAACTGTTCGAGAGTTACCAGCAGCGCGGCGCATCGGCTCGCACGGACTTTATCCTGACAGCCGAAGCGCGGGAGGCGGACCCTCTCACGTGCGACGGAGAGACCTTCACGTCAAGGGGCACCCTGCCTGCCTGGTTCGAACTGAACGCTCCCTAGCGAGACGACGGGCACCCGCGGTTGCTCGAGGAGCGCTTTCGGCTCCCTGGCCGTCAGCCTTGAGTCTGAAAGTGTGTGCCCCCGTCCGGTTCCCGTCCCGGTTCCTTGCATCGCACGGGCAAGGCGGCTATGATGCCCATCGGAAAGACAAAATCTCTTGCGGGTGCGTGCAGCTTTGGGAATCCTCGCGACTTTGCTCCGCTTTCAGCTTAGACCGCTCGCCGCCGTCGGGCCTGTTTCTCGAGGCCCGCGGCAGCAGAGGGCGCCGCAGATTCTGTCCGTCCTCCTGGCCCTCTGCCTCCTGCCCTCTTCGGTTTTGGCCGGAGAGCTCCCGGCAGCGCAGACCGAGGAAGGCCTGCCCCAGACCGTAGAGTTCCGCCCGGGCCGCTGGTCCATGTTCCTTCTCGGCGGCGCCATGAGAGAGCACAAGGACGACATCCTTCTCCGTTACGGAATCGCGGGCTTCGAGCACACATTTTCCGACCGCTTTTCAGGGCTTGTGGAGCTCGTCCGGTACGACGTCAAGCAGGAACCGGACGGCACCACGGACGGCCTCGGGCTGAACCTTCTGGCCGGCCTGAACCTTTACCGTACCCAAAGGTTCGTCTTCTTTGGCGCAGCCGGCTTGGGGATAGCCGACTTCGAACGCCGCATGCCTCTTCCGGACGGGACGCACTTCAACTTCACCATTCACGGCAGGCTCGGGTTGAGGTGGCTGCTCGGAGATCGGTTCTGGCTCCAGGCCGCGGCCCAGTACATGCACCTGTCCAACGCAGACATGGAGGGGGAAGCGCGCAACCCCAGCTTCGACGGCTTCGGAGGATACGGCGGCCTCGTCGTCCAATTCTGAGGTTCTGCCGCTGGCAAACGGAAGGAAGGTCCAGTCGAAAACAGGGGCCTTCTGTTTCGAATGTAAAAATGACCTTGGCAAACGAGATCTCATGAGCCTGAAAAGCAGGGCCTATCCAGGCTGGCCGGCATGAACCCCGATCCTCGCACCTTCGTCTTCGGGGCGCTCGTTGCCTTCAGCCTCGTCTCTCCTCTTTCGATCGCCGCGACGAACGCGGCGTGGGCCGTGGCGCTGTTTTTCGCGCTGGTGGATGCCTTCCTTCGCCGCAAGAGCGGACTCGGTCTCCCCTTCCGCCGAACCGATCTCGACCCGGCCGTGGGGCTTCTGGTTCTCGCTTCTTTCCTGAGCGTGTGGACCTCTGTGGCCCCGATGGCCAGTCTCAAGGAATTCCGGTCCCTCGGCCTCGTCGTGGTGTATTACCTCTTCGCCTGGTATGCGCGCGATGAAAAGGCCCGGAGGATTCTCCTGGCGTGTCTCGTCGGCTCGGCGAGTCTGGCGGCTACATACGGCATCGTGCAGTCCTATACGGGATGGGACTTCCTCGGCCATTTCGATCCCTCCACCGGAAAGGCGAGCGGGTTTTTCAGCCTGCACCTGACGTTCGGGGAATATCTGCTCATGACCGCGTGCGTCGCTTTGGGTCAAGCGATCTGGGCAAAGGGCCCGGCCTCCAGGCCTCTGGTCCGCGCTTCTTGGCTGGGGGCGGCGCTGCTCATGGCCTTCGCCGTGCTCAGGACCGGGGCAAAGGGCCCGTTCCTCGGACTGCTTGCAGGCATCGTCGTCCTTCTGGCCCTGAAAGGGAAAAAAACCGTGCTGCCGGGCCTGGCTGTTCTCGTCCTGCTGGTGCTCGTCCTGCTCACCCTTGCCGGCGGCTCCCCGCTTCGCACCGCCCGGGAGCTTTTTGGCGTGGACGCGTCCGAGGCCGCGGGGCCGGCCGCCTCGAACACCCAGAGGCTTTTCATGTGGTGGGCCGGCTGGCGCGCCTCGGCAGAGCACCTCATGACCGGCGTGGGTCTCCACGGCGTGGACGCCGTCTACCCTGCGTTCCGGCATCCCCTGGCCCGAGAACCCAACCAGTGGCACCTGCACAACAACTTCCTTCAGCTCGGGGTGGAGACCGGTCTTTTCGGGCTGGCCGCGTTCCTGTGGCTTTTAGGCCGCGCTTTTCGAAGCGCCTGGGTAAGGTTCCGGGCGCCGCTGGCCGGTAACGGCCAGGGACTGGCCGCAGGCGTGCTGGCCGCTCTGGCGGGATTCCTCCTGAGCGGCCTGACGGAATACAACTGGGCGGACTCCGAGGTGCTTCTGTGCCTCTACATGCTTTTGGGCCTCTTGAACTCCACGCCTCGCACGGAGACCGCGCGGGCCACGGCGGCCCCTCGGCATGACCTGGAGCAGTCAGTCCAAACCGGCTCTCCTGGCCCGGTCCCTCTCCAGGAGCGAGGCCTGGTCTGGCTCGTGGTCGCGCCGGTGCTCGCGGCACCTTTTTTTCTCGGCGCCGGCCCTGCCGAAGCGAGAACTCGATCTCTCGATTTCGCCGCAGCCTGTGTTTTGGCGGTCATGGCCATCGGCCCAGGGTTCTCCTGGGGAGTGAGGCGGCGTCAGCTCACAGGCGCTCTGCTGGCCCTGTCAGGATATACCTTCACAAGGCCCCTCTGGACCGACCCGCAATCGTCGGCCCCTTGGATTCTTTGTCTGTCTGCGGCGGCTGCGGTCGGCATCGCCAGCCTGCCCTGGGGCCTGCTGCCACCGGCAGCCCAGGGTCGCTTGCGCACGTTGCGCGAAACGAGGCCAGGAGGCCTCGATCTGGCGGCCCTGGCCGCTCCGATCCTATGGGCGGCCCTCGGCCTGGGTACAAATCTGCTTCTCCGGGCCGCTGGTGCCGAGCAGAGCTTGCTCGATCCGCACTCCCGGAGGATTGTGGCAGCCTGCCTGCAGGTTTTCGCTTTGTACGGAGTCGGCCGTTTCCTTGTTGTCGAAGACCGGTGGGGCAGAAGCGTCCTGGCGGCTACCTCCGCGTGCCTGCTTCTGGTTGCCCTTCGGGGGCCTGCGGGCTGAGCGCCCCTGCGGTCTGTTCTCGACCGAGCGCGTCGGTTCATGTGGGCAAAGGCCTGGCCCACGGATCTCGGCCACGGCAACTGGAAACTGGGCTCCTGCCCCTTTGGGGCTTGAGCTTTTGCCCTGGGGAGTCTATCTTTTTGCCCGATGTCGTCCAGGAGGGAAGGAAAGCTGTCGAGCCGGGACGTCTCTCGAAGGGAGCGCAGTGCGATGACGAAGCCGAAGGTCGCGATCTTGGGAACGGGCTATGTGGGTCTTGTCGCCGCCGCCGTTTTTGCGGAAAGAGGATTTGATGTTCTCGCCTCCAGCCAGGACAAAGAAAAGGTGGACACCATCAACCGGGGCCGGGCGCCCTTTTTCGAGCAGGACCTGGACGCGATCGTGGAGAGCACGGTGCGAGCCGGAAGGCTCAAGGCCGTTTTGGGCCGTCGCGAGGCGGTTCTTCAATCGGACATCTTCTTCATCGCGGTCGGCACGCCGAGCCTCATGAGCGGAGAAGCGGATCTTCGTCTCGTCAAGGAGACTGCGGCTGCGATCGGCGAGGCCTTGCGGGAAAAGAAAACCTACAGCCTCGTCGTGGCCAGAAGCACCATCGTCCCGGGAACGACGAGGAACGTGATCCTCCCGCTTCTGGAGAAGCATTCGGGAAAGAAGGCGGGCGAGGATTTCGGGGTTTGCATGAGCCCGGAATTCCTGCGCCAAGGCGCAGCCGTCCACGACACCCGCAATCCGGACAGCGTGGTCATCGGCCAGCTCGACGCCAGGAGCGGGGATTTCCTGGAGAGTTTTTGCCGGCAGGTCTACGCCGGGCAGGACGTGCCGATCCTCAGGATGAACCTCGAGAGCGCCGAGATGGTCAAGTACGGCCGCAACACGTTTCTGGCCATGAACATCTCCTTCATCAACGAGCTGGCGCGCATCGCCGAGACGATCCCGGGCATCGACATCTACGAGGTGGTCAAGGGGATCGGGGCGGACTGGAGAATCAACCCCGCCTTCCTCAACGCCGGGTGCGGGTACGGCGGCTCCTGTTTCCCCAAGGACGTCAAAGCCCTCATTTCCTTCGCCAGGCTCCGGTCCGTGCAGCCCCAGCTGCTGGAAACAGTGGAGGAAGTCAACGAGCAGCAGGCGATCCACGTGGTGGCCATCGCCAAACAGGAATTGGGGGGATCTCTCAAAGGCAAGCGGGTGGCCCTGCTGGGGCTCGCCTTCAAGCCGGGCACGGACGACATGCGCGAAGCCCCTTCCATCAAGGTGGCGAATCACCTCTACGCCCAGGAAGCGGACATCGTGGCCTACGACCCCAAGGCCATTCCAAACGCGCGAAACCGGTTCATCCGCGATACCATTAAGATTTCCTATGCGAACTCCGTGGAAGAGTGCCTGACCGGCGCCGACTGCTGCATCCTGCTGACCGAATGGGACGAATTCAAGAAGCTCACGCCCGACATCTTCAACCGGTGCATGAAGAGATCCGTCATCGTGGACGGCAGAAGGATCTGGGACGAGTCCTTCCGGAAGAAGGTCGCCTCCTACCGGGGGATCGGCCTGGGAAGCAACAATGCTTACGCGTCCGAGCATACGGTGCTCTTCAAGCTCGGAGACCAGCTCATCCAGGCGGGCTTGATCACGCCCGAACAACTGCAAAAAGCCCTGGAGGAACAAAGCAGGTCCGGGGGCCTGATCGGCGCCAATCTCATCAGGCTGGGCTTCCTGACCGAACAGGCGCTTCTGGACTTTCTCGGCAGGCAGTACGGCATCTCCAGGACGAACTGACTTCGAGGCTTCTCCTGAGATGTGAACGGACCCACTGGGAAAGCTGCATGGGTCTGCCGACGCGCTCTGACGGTCCTACGCCTCTGACGGTCCTATCCCTTACGGTTCTATCCGTAAAATGAAGGACTGACCCCCCCCTTCCCGCGCACTTCGATGTCATGACGCCTTGACATCGAAATGTCATACGGCTACTCTTCCTCCTGGAGGTGATCCCCATGAGTGAGCCCGCAAAGCGTTCGACGGTCTATTTCGAGCCCGAACTACACAGAGCACTTCGGATCAAGTCAATTCATACGCGCCGCAGCCTTTCCGAGCTCGTAAATGATGCCGTTCGGGCGAGTCTCCGAGAGGATGAAGAAGACCTTGCCGCTTTCGAGGAACGAGCGAGCGAGCCGACCATGCGTTACGAGGACCTTCTGAAAGATCTGAAGGCCCATGGCAAGATATAGGCTCACCTTCAAGAGATCCGTCGCCAAGGATCTTCGAGACCTTCCGAAAAGGGATGTGACTCGCATCCTAAAGTGCTTCCGGGCCCTGGCAGAAGATCCACGCCCCCCGGATTGCGAGAAGTTATCCGGACAAGAAAGGTACCGGGTCCGTCAGGGTGTGTACCGGATCCTCTATGAAATTCAGGATGATTTACTTGAGATCCTGGTTGTGAAGGTCGGCCACCGCCGCGACGTCTACAGAGGCAGCTAACATGCGGCGCCCCCGCCGAAGCTTGGCTGCCGGCGCGCTCTGACGGTCCTATCCCTTACGGTCCTATCCGTAAAATGAAGGACTGACCCCTCCGGGTCGCAGGATCCTCATGGCTCGCTGCCAATCCGAGCGATCCACGGCTTTGAGCAGAACCGCGGCCGCCAGGTACAGGCCGAGAGCGAGCGGGATCCCGAGCGCCAAGGGAGGCCTGACCGTCCCAACGCAAACAAGAGCCGCAGCCGCGGACAGGGCCGGCCGCCAGGACTGAGCGGCGAAGGCGCGAGCCACGGGCCTAAGGGCCGGCCTGAGCCAGAGGATCGGCAGGCAGGACAAGAGAGCCACGAAGGTGGCGACGGCCGCGCCGTTTCCGCCTCCGAGGGCGTCCTGCCGCGGGATGAGCAGGGCGTTGAGACCCACGTTCGCCGCGGCCATGCACAGGGTCATGAGGACCAGCGTGCCCCGGCAGCCCAGGGCGATCGCCACAGAGGCGGCCACGTGGGCCACGGCGAACAGGATCGCCGACCAGCAGAGGATCCTCAGGGCGGACGCTCCATCTGCATAGGAGGGGCCGAAAACCGTCGTAAGGATCTCGGCCGGGTACAAAGAGAGCACCATGACCAGGGGGAGCAGCGCCAGGGCCAGGGTTCGAAGCCCCGCTCCATAGATCCGGGCAAGGTCCTCGCCCGGAGTCGCTGCGGCCCGACTGAGCAGGGGAAACAGCGACGCGGTCACGATGGCCGGCAGGATGTTCAGGGCCTCGCAGCACTTGACGCCCACCGAGTAAAAACCGAGCTCCCGGCTGCCCCGCATGGCCTCGAGCATCACCTGGTCGATTCGCATCACGATTTGGGCGAGCATAAGCCCGAGGGCGATCGGCAGGGACCGCGCGAGGATCCGCCGCATGGCCCGTCCTCGAAAAAAGCCGATGCGCGGCCTGAGGAGCTTCCTGCCCCAGAGGACCGTGAGAAACGCAACCGCGTATCCAGGAAGAACCAAGGCCACGAAGACTGCGGCCAGACTGCCCTTGCACAAGACCACGATCACGACAAGAGCCACGAGAAGGGCCCTGCCCAGAGCGTCCAGGAACGCGGACAAATGGAGCCGCAGCGTGGCGAAAAAGGCCGCGCCGTAAAGCGTCAGGGGCGCGATGAGAAGACCGGATGCCGAAATCGCCACCAGGCCGAGCCGCTCGCCCCGGATGCCGACCACCCAACCCACGAGCAGGGAACCTGCGAAGGCCGCGAGAGCCAGCCAAGCCTTGAGGCCGATGGCGCTCCCCAAGGCGTCCGCCGAGCCCGCCAGATCCCTGGAGGCCTCGCGGATCACATGGATGTCGATCCCCATGTCCGCAACGAGGATGAAAAACCCCACGTAGGCGCACACGAAGGCATACTCGCCGAACCGCTCCGGCCCGAGGTATCGGGTCAGGATCATCGCGACGACGAAGGCGGTGAGCCGGTTGAAGACCTGAGCCGCGAAAAGAGCGGCCGTGTTCGCGGCCGTGGCGCGCAAAAGGTCCGCAGGCCAGGCTGCCGGCGGCGCAGGCGGTTGGCCGGTGCGGCCCGCTCCGTCCCTGTCCGTCGCCGGTCCGGCTCTCATGGGCGGCCGCTCCTTGGAGGAACATCGAGGGACCGCATCAGGGCCTCTATGCCTGCAAAGGAATCCTCGGCTGCGAGCCTTTCGAAAGCCCTTCTCGCCGCGGCGCCGATCCGGCCCGCACTCGCCGGATTCTCGAGAAGCCAAGAGATTCCGACCGCCATTCCTTCCACGTCGTGGGGATCCACGAGAAGTCCTGTGGCACCTTCCTGGACGACCTCGGCAAGGCCGCCCAAGTTCGAGGCCACGACAGGTCTTCCAGTGCTCATGGCTTCAAGGGCCGCGAACGGACCGGTTTCCGGAACCTGCGAGGGGATGGCCACCACGGCCGCTCCCCGGTAAAAGCGCGGCATCTCCTCGTGAGGGACCTCTCCGTGGAACCGGACGGCGCCGTCCAAGCCGGCTGCTTGCAGGACAAAACGCTCCCGCTCCGGGCCGTCGCCCACCACGTCCAGGACTGCGTCAGGAACGGTCCGCCTGACGAGCGGAAAGGCCTCCAGGAGGCGGCCCAGTCCCTTTGCATCGGACAGGTGCCCCACGAACAGAACGCGGCGCGACGAGGGGTCGGGCGGGCAAAAAGGAAATGAGACGGCCTCGGTGCAGCGGGGCAGGCAGACCGTCCTGACCCCGTACGCCTCCAGGATCTTCGCCATGGAGGGGCTGTGGACAAAGACCGCCCGGGCTCTACGGAAAAATCTGCGCTTCAAAGGCTCTCGGAAAAGCCTCTGCTCCAGCCACACCCGCAGCGAAAAGCACCCTCTCTTTCGACAGGCGCGTCCGAAATGCCCATGGCAGAGCCGCCCCTCCTCATCCAGGCACTTTGCCGGAAGAGGACACGAAAGGCTCAGGTCGTGGACCGTCGCCACCGCGGGCCAAGGAGCGCATGCGCAAAGCAGGGCGTTTCCGGCCTGCGCCCAGTTGTGCACATGCACGACCTGCGGGTCGATTTCCCGGATCATCCGCCTTGCGGCCCAAAACAAGGAAGGATCGAAGTCGAACTTCCTGTAGATCCGCAGAGCGAGCGCCCAGTGGCTCTTTCGCGGCACCGCGGCCCACCCCGACGGGCCGGCTACAGGCTTTTCCGGGACGCCCAGCATGAAACACTCATGGCCCCGCGCCTCAAGATACCTGCGCAGAGCCTCTGCGTACACGAGCGCCCCGCCGCGGATGTCCGGCCGGTCCAGGACATGGAGGATTCTCATCTCCGACCCCCGCCGCCCTCAGGCCCGTCCCCAGGACGAAAGGCCTGCCACCTGCTGAGAAGATCCAGATACTCGGAGGCCTCCATCGCGAGAAAGGCCTCGGCATACCCTCGGCCGCCCATCCTGAGCCCGGCCCGATAGCGGTTGAGAGCCAGGCTGACGGATACATAATCGAGGGCCGCCTGCTGGGAGCGGTATTCGGCCAGGGCACGCTTCTTCCACTCCGCCTCGGCCGTGATGTCCACAACCCGGTTCGGAAACAGGGGACTCCAGACTTCGTAGGCCCACACAACACACCGGCCCCGCCATTTCTCCCAAGCATCCCTGAACACGAGGTTCACGCCGACGTGGTCAGCGTGGTTGTCCAGAAACCAGGGAAGGTACACCGTCTCGGGCCTCTTTTCCCTGAGAAGCCCTGCGAGGCGATCGACGAGCGCCGGATAGGGCCGCACGCCGCGGTCCAGCTCTCCGAGAAAGACCAAATCCGAAAGGCCCAGCACGGCCGCCGCACGCCGCGCCTCTGCCTCGCGCGTGCCCGGAGCGTACGCCGCGACTCCGGCCGCGGACACGGATCCGGTGAAATGCACGACCGTCACCGGATCACCCGCGGCGCCGTGCCTGCGGAGAAGTCCTCCCATGCCGATCGTCTCGTCGTCGCAGTGCGGGCTTAAGACCACGGCCCTTCGGCCCTTGGGCCCGGAGACGAGATCGGGCACGAAGATCAAGTCCTTGCCCACGCCCAACCCGACGAGAGCGGCCAGGTGTTCCCAGAAGGCGCGCCGGTCCAGCAAAGCTTTGAGCCGCCCGCCCACCGCCGCAGCCATTGCCGCATCCTCCTTTCTTGTCCAGGCGGAGCCGTCCACGGCCGCCCCTTCCCGGCTAGACGCCGTCGAAGTCGCCGTAGGTCACATGCCAGTTTCGCCCGTCGAAGAAGGACTCTTTTTCGAGCGCGGGATCGAAAATGAGCCCAATCATGGGCACCTCCTGAGGCTCCCTGCTGAACCCGAGATCTGCCAGGGCCCGCCCGAGAACCGAGGACTCCACAGCCAGGCATCTTACAAGATCGCAGCCCAAAAGCGCGAGCCGCTCCAAGGTCCGGTGGACCACCGTTCGGGTCCATGGGGGCTCGCCGAACACATCCACCATGTAGCCGACGCGTACATCCTCCTCATGAACCGAAGTGGCCGCGTAACCCAGGGGGCCAAGCTCGTCGGCAAGAAGCCACACGTCGTAGGGCCTGCCGGGCTTCTCGAAGTATCTCCACGCCAGTTGCCTTCGATCCCGATAGGACAGGATGCCATAGGCGGGCGCTGCCTTTTCCCAAAGTCGATCCAGCCTCTCGTCCGGCTCGGGCAAGGAAAAGAACCGAAGGGTCCCACCGGCCGCCCTTGCGCGGGCCGCCTGCCCCGCCGCGCACCACGACGCTCTGGACACAAGGCGGCCCGCCGCGAGGAGGCTCCTGGATCGAACCCGCCCCAGGAATCGGCCGAACGGGTTGAGCCACCGAGTCCAGACCGGGATCCAAAGGAAGTCCCTCGTCCCCGCGATTCTCTTGTGAAACCGGTACGCCCGCTCGTTGGGAAACCCGTAGATGAAAGGCATCCCCTGGGCCATCCACGTCTCCCGCAGACCCTTCAAGAGGATGCGGTTGAGCCGGTAGAGGGCGAGGTCGAACCGCACCGAGGGCCTGACGCCGAAATCCACCATCTGGCCGGCCACGACCTCCCTGCCGAGAACCCGGAAGCGCATCGGCAGAGACGCCCCATGCCCAACGAGTTCACCGCGGCGCCTCAAACACCGGACCACCACAAGATCCCGGAGCGGTATTTTCTGAAACTTCCAGCGCCAGGCAGCCAAGCTCCTGGAGAAGTTGAACGTCTCGTTGTAGAGCGCGTTGACCGCCTCCTCTTCGCCTGGCCGGAGATCCGTGACCGCAAGCCCTTCAGCAGGCATGGAGGTTGTCCTCCCCGATTCCTCGTTCCGGCCTCAGATCCTGTTGCCCAGAAGGCAAGCCCTGGCAAAGTCGAAAAGCCTACGGCCCCCCCGAGACCACCGCCGCGGACGAGCTCGGGCCTCCCGGAGATAGGCCCGGACCTTCTGATGCTTGTACAAAGGGAAGTCGACCTCGTCCGGGTCGGTCCTGCCTGCGATGAGCGAATTGAGGAGATCGTAATGGGTATAACAGGACGCACATTCGGGACCATACGTGAACCGAAGGCCGCCGCATTCGCAGAAATAGCGGACGAGCCTGGGCGACGGCGTGGCCCCGTTCCGGAGAACCCGGAAGGTGACATGCTCCGGCACACAGCACGGGTCTCTGCGGCCCCGTTCCAGGCAGCGGACGAGCCCCTCCATATAGTCTCGCGACGGCAGGAGGGACGCATACCGATCATATCGGCTCAGGGTCCACCTGAGGTCGGTCGTGTCGACTTGCGCGGCCAGAGGCCTCACGGGGAAAGGACTCACCAGGAGGCACGCCCCTGAAAACCGCTCAAGGAGAAATTCGAGAAAACCAGAAAAATCCCTTGCGTTCGCTTCCGAAAGGACGGTCTGGATCTCCACAGGGACCCGCGCCGCAACCAGACGGGATAGATTTTCGAGAATCCTCTTGAGCGTGCTTTGGCTCATGCCGGACGGGCCTTCCCGTAGGCGGTTCATGGCGGTCGTGTGCCCGTCGAGGCTCAAGCCCACGGCCACGCGGTCTCGTGCGTCCGCAAGCTCTTTCACCGTCTTTTCGGACAGGATCGACCCGTTGGTGAGGAACTGGGTCAGCGGGAAGGTGCGGTTCAGCAGCTCCCGCAGGATCTCCTCGGCGAGAAAGATCTCCCCTCCGCTGAACCGGTAGATGAGGAACCTGTCCTTCAGGGAAGCGAGGGCGCGATCGAGGTTGGTCCAAAGAAGACGCCGGGCCGTCCCGTCCAGGCCCGTTGCGTTCTTGCGGGACGAACAGTATCGGCAGCGGAAATTGCAGATCTCCCAAGCATAGACGAAATCCAGGACGAGCTTCTCCATGGGCTACCCGGGACGCGGGCCGTACTTCTGCTCGAACCGCTCCACGACGCCGTGCAGATCGTCCGGAAGAAGCCTTAAAGCCTGCGTCCTCACCTCGGCGGGGATGCCTCGATAATAGGCCTCGGCGATGCCGCCCGTGATGCAGGCCAGGGTGTCGCTGTCCCCGCCCAAGGAGACTGCGTTGCGGACCGCGTCTTCCCAGGAGCAGGAATCCAGAAAAGCGATGATCGCCTCGGGCACAGTGCCCTGACAGGAGACGTCGAAGCGATAAGCGGGCCGAATCCCGTCCACCGTGCGGTTCAGATCATAACCAAACCGATCGGCGATCGTCTTTCGGATGCCGTCCTTGGAAGTGCCGTTCCGCGCCAGCCACACGGCCAGAGCCGTTGCCTGGGCTCCCCGGATCCCTTCCGGATGATCGTGGGTGATCGCGGCAGAAGCCGCGGCCTCGCGCAGAACGGCCTCCAGGGTGTCGAAGGCGAATCCCACCGGACTCACCCGCATCGCAGACCCGTTGCCCCAACTGTTGTAAGGCCTCGGATCGCGCGCCCGAAGCCACTGCCGGAAAGCGCCTCCATAGCCCGCGTGCGGGTACCGCCTGCCGAACTCCAGGACGGTGTCCCGGTACGGCCGGCCCGTCAGAATCGCCTCGGCCACGGCCACCGTGAGCACCGTATCGTCCGTAAAGCGCGAGCGGGGATGGAAAAGAGGGAAGTCCTTGGTCTTGATCGGGCGGCCCTCGTAAACCGAGCCGATGATGTCGCCCGCCACGGCGCCGATCATGAGAGCCCTTTCTCCCGCACACCCTAGGAACCGAAGGCCTCAGTTGGCCTGGGCACCCGGTTTGTTCTCGGCCTCAGGAGCGGACTGCGTGAGGTGGTACCCGATGACCCGCCACTTGCCTTCGGGATCTTTGAGCGCGGTCACGTTTTCGGTGCAGTTTTGCTTCTTTTCGAAATTCGTCTCGTATTCGACCACAAAGTAGTCCCCTTCAGGCAGACCCTCGAGAGGCGGAGTGGTGGTCGTCGAAATTTTCTTCCTCGAAGTGGCTTTCCCATGGGGGCCGCGGAAAGTCGCAATGGCCCGCAGCCACTCCCCCTCGCTGACGCTGTTTCGAAAATAAGCTCCGGCCTCTTTATAGCTCTCTTCGTACTTGCCCTCGTCCAACAGCTTGAGCCAGGCCTCCACGGCCGCAACCGCCGCGTTCCGATCCGCTTCCGAAAGCGCGTGGGAGACCGCTCCTCCGGAGGCCTGGCCGGTCGCAGCCGGCGCAGGAGCCGAGGTCTGGCCCGAGCCCTCACCGGCCCAGAGGGACGTCCCGGCACAAGAGAAAAAGGCCGCAAGTGAGCAAGCCACCGTGACGAGAACGACCTTTCTGTTCATCTTTCCACTCCCTGTACACTCGGGTTGCAAAATCGCCGGAGGCCTTTGTTCCTTTTATCTTACCGGCAATCCCTCTGCGCCTCAAAAGGACGATCCTGGCGGATTGCCGAACTCCCCTGAGCGCCGCGACACGAGGCACACACCTTGCCTTCCTGGGTCCCTGAAAGGCTTTCTCAGCGCCCTTTGCGCCGAGCCTTCCGAGGCCTTTGCCCCGGCTCAATGACGTTTTCCCTGCCGGGCTTGGCCGAAGCCGGGGCCTGGCTGTAATCGCCGAAGGGGCCGTCCCGTTCGGCCACGGCCGCAGCCACGCCTTTGCGGGCCGCCGTCTCGATGAAGCGCAGGGCCTCGGGCGTGTTCCGCATGTATCCGTCCAGGACAGTGCCCAAAAGCTGTGTGCTGTGAAGACCCATGTTCTCGTAAGCCTGGTTCACGATGAGCTTCATGGCGGCCAGTTGCGACAACGGAATCGACGCCAGCTTGCGGGCCGTACGCTCCACTTCGGCTTCGAGATCCCGGAAAGGCACGGCCCGATTGATGAGTCCGATTTCAGCGGCCTCCTTCCCGCTCAGGCTCTCGCCCGAAAGGGCCAGCCACTTCACCTTGGTCAGGCCGAGCCGGTAGATCCACATCCCTGTCAAGTAACAGCCCCAGACCCTGGAGTAGGGCGTTCCGATGCGGGCATCTTCAGAGGCGATAACCACATCCGCGCACAAGGCCATATCCGAGCCGCCGCCCACGCACCACCCATGCACCTGCGCGATGACAGGTTTCGGGCTTCGCCACAGGCTCATGAATTTGGGCACAGGACCTCGGAAGGGATCTGTGGTCAGGAGGAAATCCTTTCCCGGATCCCAGCGCCCTTCGGTCGTGAGCAGCTCCCGGAAGTGGCCGAAGTCGCCCGAAAAATCGAATCCGGCGCAAAAGGCGCGGCCGGCGCCCCGCAGGACAATGACCCGCACCTCGGGATCTCGGTCGGCCTCGGTCACGGCTTTTTCGATCTCGTCCGGCATGGCCGGAACGATCGTGTTCAGGTAGTCAGGCCGGTTCAGCGTGATCGTGGCCACAGCATCCTGTTTCGAGTAAAGGATCGTCTCGTAGGCCATGGGCGCGCTCCCCATCCGAGGTGTTCATGTTCCGGAGCCGCCGGCCGCGGTTCGACAGCACCTTCTTCGAAGCACGCCCAGCGTCTCGACCATGGGCAGTTCCTCAAACAGGCCCGAAGCGACAGCCAGCTTGTAGATCGTATAGGGCGCCTGGCCGCCCTTGGTTGGATCCGGGAAGATATCATGAACCGCCAGAAAGCCGCCGGGCATCACATGGGTGGCCCAGCATGTATAGTCCGTCATGGCCGCCTCCAGGCTGTGCCCTCCATCGATAAAGACAAGCGACAGGGGCGTGGCCCAACACCGGGCCGCCACCTCAGAAGGAGCGACGATCGGGACCACCGTGTCCTCCAGCCGAGCCAGAGCCAGGGTGTTGCGAAACTCTCGGAACGAGTCCATGAGACCCGTCTCAGGATCGAGCAAATCCGGATCGTGGTACTCCTGGCCGGGCTGGTGCTCCTCGGAGCCGCGGTGATGGTCAATGGAATAGAGCACGGTGCCCGCCTCTTTGCATGCGAGCCCGAGATAGATCGTGGACTTGCCGCAGTAGCTTCCGATCTCCAGGCAGGGGCCAAGCCGGCCCGCTTCCCGGGCCAGCTCGTACAAGCGCATCCCCTCGACCTCGGGCAGGAAGCCCTTCACCTGGGGCGGCAGGGTCTTGAGAAGATGGCGGACATCCACTCGTCTCCCCATCAGCGAACATCCTCCGAGCGAGGAGGGTAGAACAAGGGTTCTCGATTGTCAAAGAATCCGTCGGGCGCTCCGAATCGACAGTCGCGACCTTCGCAGGCCCTTGTCCTTGTCTCGGCCGCGGGCTCGGGGTATTCTGGAGTCGTCCTTTCCCTGGGAGAACCGCGCACATGGGAACCGGGGCATGCGGCATCGATTGCGAAGTCTGCCGGCTCAAGGTCCGAGGTCTGTGCAGCCCTTGCGGCGCCGCCACGAGTGCCGAGGCGGCAGCCAAACTCGAGGCCCAGTACCGGATTTTCCAGGGCGAATGCCCGGTCCTCAGATGCGCCCGCGATCATGGGATCCCATACTGCCTGCGCGACTGCAAGCGCTTTCCTTGCGAGATCTTCGAGCGGGGCCCCTATCCCTTCAGCAAGGGATTCTTGTCAATGCAGAAAAGGAGACGCATGGAACACCGACGGCCCACTGCCGCCCTGAAAAGCATGCTTCAATGGAAGGACGAGGAGGTGGACCCAGCTCACTGGAAAGAGCTCGAGAGAATGGTTCCGGGCGAAGTGTGCCGCCGGGCCCTTGTAGACTTCGACGCCAGCGCCGGTGCCTACCGGATCCCGTTCCTGAACAGCCTTTACTCGGTGTTCCCTTTTCGAAGGTCCGTTTCCGCAGGCAGACCCGAGGCGTGCAACGCCTTCCACCATGACGAGGCGTCGTTTGCCGAAGCCCTGGTCCTGGTTCTCTACCTCCTCAAAGCCCAGGACCTTCCGCTGAGCGGCAAACAGCAGACCGAGAGAGAGCTTCCGGGAGGAGGCACGTTCTTCCAAGGTCCCCATGAACTGCCGCGGGAGCCGATCCTCAAACGGTTCAGCCGAAACGCGGGGGCGTTCCTGGAAGCGGGCCTGCGCCTCGGGGGCCAGCGCCACCCGTACGGAGACGCGGCGTTTCGGCTGCAGGTCCTGCCCAGGATCCCGATCGACTACATCCTATGGGCAGAGGACGACGAGTTTCCGGCGCGGCTCACCGTGGCCTTCGACTCCACGGCGGCCGAGCACCTTCCATTGGACGCGCTCTGGGCGCTCGTCCACGTCGTCACAGCCCGCCTCATCGCCCCCTAGAGGGGTCAGTCCTTCATTTTACGGATTGAGGGATTGGGCGCGGCCACGAGGGACCGTGGCCCTCCAAAGTCACGTCCTGAGCAGAAGGCGTCCGGCCGCCACGTCCGGAACCACTCGGCCGTCCTGAACCACGCGTCGTCCGTTCAAGAAAACCTGTTCGATCCCATCCGGAGGTGCCGTCGGATCCTCAAGGGTGGATCGGTCCCGGACTGTGCGCGGGTCGAAGACCACGAGGTCCGCAAAGGCCCCTTTCTCGATCCTGCCGCGGTCCCGGAGCCCGAACCGGGATGCCGAAAGACCGGTCGAACGCCAGACCGCCTCTTCGAGGCTGTAAAGCCCCAGGTCGCGCACGTAGTGGCCCAGGATCCGCGGGAAACAGCCCGCAACAGACGGAGGCGGCGAGCCGTAAAGGGAGAACACCGTGTCGGCGCCGACCGAAAGGGCCGGGTGGCCCTGGATCGCCGTAAAGACTTTCTCGGTCCAGGGGCTCGGAGGCAAGCCGAATAGAATCGAAACCGAGCCCTCTTCCTCCACCGTGAGATCCGCGACGAAATCGAACGGGTCCTTCCCGGCCTCTCGGGCGAGGTCCACAACCCGCCGTCCCTCCATGGACCGATTGCGGCCGCTTCCAACGGAGAGAATCCGGATCATGTGCCATCCGAGGAACTTGACGTAGTTGTCGGGCCACGAGCCTTCCTCCCAGTGAGGCCACCGAGGCCGCACGGTCTCAACGTCCCTGCGGATCCGGGCCCGCGCGGCCGGGTCGCGGAGCCTCTCGACGAGCCGCTTCGTGCCTCCCTTGTTGGCCCAGGGAGGGAAGAGCTGGGTCACGGTCGTGTTCCCGAGCACGTACGGGATGAAATCCATCCCGACGTCCTGCCCCTGATCGAGCGCTTCGTCCACTTGCTGAAGCGCTTTCCTGAGCACGCCGTTCGGCATGCCGGGCAGCGGCACGATCCGGTTGAGGGCCTCGATCGCATCGACCAAATGGTAAAGCGGCGTCGCGAGCCGCCCGAGATCGGGCGTACAAAAGACGTGGGAGAGCTGAACGCCGCAGCCGCTTCTGCGGCCGATTTCCAGGGCCTCCCCCACGGCCAGAGGATAGGTGGAACTATGGCCCCGGACATGCGTCACGTACCGGCCGCCGAAGTCCGCGGCCACCCTGGCGAGTTCCACGATCTCGTCCGTGTGGGCATACACGCCCGGGAAATAGGTGAGACCCGTGGAAAAGCCCCAGCAGCCAGCCTCCATGGCCTGCCGCACCAGAGCCTTCATCTCCGCAAGCTCAGCGGGCGTCGAGAACCGGTTCTCCTCCCCCATGACCGCGATCCGGATCGGGCCGTGCGCGGCCAGAGGCAGAAAGTTCATGGGAAGCTCCCGGGAAGCGAGCCAGCCGTGAAAATCGCTCTGGGTCTCCCAGGGAGGCTTTTCCTCATAGGGGATGCCCATGCTCGCAAGGAGCCCCCTCAGGACATGGCCGTTCCTGTTGCCGAACCAGGGCGCTGGAGACCACCCGCAGTTGGAGACCACCGTGGTCGTGATGCCCTGGAGCACATAGGGCTCGAAAAGGCGTCGGCAATCCGGTCGCAAAACGTACAGGTCGTCGTGGGCGTGGATATTGATGAACCCGGGCGAGACCGCCCGGCCTTGCGCGTCGAGAACCTCCCGGGCCGGGACCGATCCCAGATCGCCAACCGCTGCGATCCGATCCCCCTCGATCCCCACGTCGGCCCGAAACCCTTTGCGTCCCGAGCCGTCGATCACCGTGCCGGACCGGATCACAACGTCGAGCATCGATCGCCTCCCGCGCGGCACCTCCTCCTCAGAACGGCCAAGAAGGCCGCGGGCAGCGCAAGCACCACGACCCCGGCCGCGCAGGCCCGGGCCGATCCCTGCCGGCCGGGCGCCGCCGAAACCATCGTGCCGCACGCGCCGATTTTCCTCGGGTAGTATCCGGATTCCTGCACGAACTTGTTGAGCAGGTAAATGTCGATGAGAAGATTGAAGTTGCAGCCTGTGCAGAACGGATGCGGGTAGTACGGATCGTACCTGGGATCGTTCTCGTCGCTGACCGCACGCGGTAGCCCGGTCACCTCGGTCCAGTGGTGGTAGCACATGATCCGGCCCGGCTGGAAGCAGTCCTCGACGCACAGGTTGTCCCGCGCATAGTCAAGCATCTTGCGGGCCTGGTTGAGATAGGCCGGGTCGCCGGTGACCTCGAACCAGTGGAGCATGCCCCGGGCGATCCGCTCGTGGGTGGAGAGCTTCTTCCAGCGGCCCAGCTCGGGCTTGTACATATAGGGCTCGTACTCCCAGTATCCTCCGGTGGGGCTTTCGGTGTCCCAGAGGTGCGTGTCGATCTCGGTCATGACGAGGTCGGCCATGGTCTTGTATTCTTCGTTGCCGGTCGCGCCGTAAGCGTAAGCCAGGCCCATGAGCATCCAGCCGTCCTCGTAAAGATTGTAGATCGGCCAGAACCGGCCTTCCCCCTCGACCCAGTAGCGCTCGACGGCCATGTCGAGGACCTGGAGGCCGATGTCCTCAGCCATCTGGCCCGTGAGCTTCTTTTCCACGTCCGCAAACTTCAGGGCATAATAGGCCACAAGCCCGTCCGCGCACACATACCCCATGTACTCGCCCAGAAAATTCGGCACCTGGACCACGATGTCCCGCACCATGATCATGGCGCCGGTGAGAATCAGGTTGTAAATGAAGTCGCCGCTCACCCGGAGCGCGTCGATCAAGCAGGGGGCGCCGGCAAAGGCCTCGAGCATGACCGAATTGTCGCCCATAAGATATTGAAAGAGCTTGCTCATCTCGTAGTTTATGGTCTGCCAGGCAAGGGTCCCCATCTGGGCGCGGACTGTTTCGTCCCCGTAGTCCGGGTCCGCGGCCAGGCGAAACAAAATGTCCGGCGCAAACAGGGTCGAATCGTACATCTCGTCCTGGTCCCAGTTGCCTACGATAGGCTGACCTTGTTCGTCGAGCTGCCAGGCGTAGTTGTCGACCAGGTTCGAGAGAATGGCGTCGAAGAGGTCCCCGTATTCGTTGAGCACCACCCCGCGACCTGCCGCGGGAAACGCGACGACCAGCCCAAGACAGAAAAGAACAAGAAGCAGAGGCTTGCGCAATCTCATGGCCAGACTCCTCTGTGTTCAGGGACGAGAGAATAGGTTTGGACACGCATCTTTTATAAGTGTATCCTTATAACTTGCGTTTTTTCAAGAGAAAAAGTGCTGGGATCGGACGGGGGCGCAGGAACAAGCCAGGCCTCTTGCGCCCCGGCCTGAAATCCGCCAAGGTGTGTGGAAGCACTTTATCCACCCCAGGAGACAGCCCACCATGGAAGACCCAAACCGCCCGAAGGAGAAAATCCTTGGGCTTCTGGCAACCCAGCGCCTGGCCGTGCTGGCCACACACGGACAGGGGCAGCCCTACGGGAGCATCGTATCCTTCGCCTCGACTCCTGACGGCCGACAGATCCTGTTCGCGACGAGCCGGTCCACCCGCAAGTACGAAAACCTCAAGGCCGACCCTCGAGTGGCCCTGGTCATCGACAACCGGTCGAACCGAGAGACGGATTTTCAGGAAGCCGTGGCCGTGACCGCCACAGGCAGGGCCGAGGAGGTCCCGGATGCCGAAAGAGCCGCCCTGCTCGAACTCTACCTCGACAAGCACCCCTACCTTGCGGACTTCGTGACCGCGCCCACGTGCGCTCTGCTGCGCGTCCGGGTGGAGACCTATTACCTGGTCAGCCGCTTCCAGCAGGTCGAGGAACTCTCCGTGGACCGATGGTCCTGAATGTACTTCGGGGATCTTTGAGGGAGAGTCGAGACATAATGCAGGCAGTTCTCGTTTTTTCCGTGTAGGCGGAGGAAATGTCGCAGGGCCCTTTCCCGACTGAAGATGCACACAGGATCTCGCGCCTCATGGCGCGGCGCCCTGGAGCGCGCCCGGAGGTACGCCCATGGTTGGACATCCGGCTCGAAAGCTGGTAAGGTATCAACTCGAAAAGCCTTTTGCGCCCATAGCTCAGTTGGATAGAGCGTCGGACTACGAATCCGAAGGCCGCAAGTTCGAATCTTGCTGGGCGCACCAGGCAAATGAAAGAAGGGGCTAGCGGAGCCGCCGCTAGCCCTTTTTGAGTTCTTTGGGGATGATGGGCACGGCCCACATCAGACCCTTTTGCTTCATGACGGCGCGGGGATCCAGCCCATGGCGCAGGGCGGGGCCCGGCGCATCCTCTTCTCCTGCAGGGAGAACCGGCAGCGTTGACGCGGATTCCGCTGCCTTGATATTGTCTGCGGTGAAGTAGCCCAACCCCGCATTCGGCCAGGGCCGACCGGGAGCCGGTCCGGAAGCCGGCTCCCGGTGGAAACGCCCCTCACGCCCTCAGGTACAGGCGCAGACGAAGAAAGAAGGAGCCCCCCATGACCATGAAGACTGCGATCGTGACCGGCGCGGCGAGCGGAATCGGCGCGAACTTCGCGCGCACCGTGCGGGACCGCCTCAGGCTGACTGTGGCCGACATCCAGGCCGAGCGGCTCGAAGAGCTCTTCGGCAAGGAGTCCGCCGATCTTCTGCCCCTGAAACTCGACGTGACGAACGTGGAGGATTGGAAGCGGGTCCTCGACGCCACGCTCGCCAAGTACGGCCGCCTCGACTATCTTTTCAATATTGCGGGCGTCTCCCTCCCGCGGTTCATCCTGGACGCCGAGCCCCTCCACGTGGACCGGCACATCGACGTGAACACAAAAGGGGTGCTTTACGGAACCACGCTCGCGGCCAAGATCATGCAGCGTCAGGGATCCGGGCACATCGTGAACATCAGCTCCCTGGCCGGGATCGCGCCCGTGGCGGGCTTGAGTTACTACACGGCCTCCAAGTTCGCCGTGCGCGGCTTTTCTCTTGCAGCGGCTCAGGAACTGCGGCCCAAGGGGATCCACGTCACGGTCATCTGTCCGGACCTCGTCAAGACCCCCATGTACGACCACCAGCTCACCGTGCCCGAGGAGTCGGCCATCACCTTCTCGGGGCCGAAAAAAGTTCTCACTGTCGAGGACGTGGCCCGCGCCCTCGTCGAGGCCATGGAAAAGAAGCCCCTGGAGATCACGATTCCCCCGTCGCGGGGCCTCCTGGCCAAGCTCGGGTGCGCGGTCCCTTCCCTTGCCATGGTCCTGGCACCCCGTTTGAAAAAGAAGGGTCTCCGTCGCATCGAGGAAATCAAGCGCTCCCTTTGACGAACTTTATGATACTATGATATCATATTTTCTATGAAAGCCCCCTCCGGCAGATTCGTGCTTCGCATTCCTCCTGAACTCCACAGGAGCCTCGCGGAACTCGCCCGTCAAAGAGGCAAGTCCCTCAATGGTCTTTGCAAAGAACTTCTGGAAGAGAGCGTCCGAACTTCCGGGGTCGCCCTGAAGTCCGCCGAGTGGGAGCCCGTAATCGCTTTTCTCCGAAAACGTTTTGGCGGCCTCTTCCTGGGCCTGGTTCTGTTCGGCTCCGCCTCCAGGCAGGATGCCGGCGAACCCTCGGACGTGGACCTGCTCGTTGTGGTAGCGCCCGAAGTGCCCCTCACGAGGGATCTTTACCGCGACTGGGACAAACAACGCTTTTTGGCTGGAGGCCGGCCGGTGAATCCCCACTTCGTCCATCCGCCCGATCCCGGCACAGCGGGCGGGATCTGGTTCGAGGCCGCTCTGGACGGAATCGTGATTTCCGACGAGGCCGATGCCGTCAACGCAATTCTCAGAAGACTACGCCAGGCCATCGCTTCGGGCCAGCTCAGGCGCCACCTCGTCCACGGCCACCCTTACTGGATCCGGGAAACGCGGTGAAGAACCCGACGCTCGTTGCCGACCATATCAGAAGGTCCGAGGCGCGACTCGCTGCGATCGAGGTCCTGTACGAACGGAAGAGTTGGGCGGATGTGGTCCGCGAATGTCAGGAGGTCGTGGAACTCTCCCTCAAAGCCCTCGTGAGGTCTGCAGGCATCGAGGTCCCCAGGGTCCACGATGTCGGGGACATTCTTCTGGCCCATCCGGAGCGTTTCCCTCCGGGGATCCGCGACAAGCTCAAACGCCTTTCCGGCATCTCGCGGGCTCTCCGGAGGGACCGGGAGCTCGCCTTTTACGGCAGCGAAGACCTCACGCCGTCAGAATTCTATCGGGAGGCCGACGCCCGCAAGGCGAAGCGAGACGCCCGTTGGGTTTTCGAGACGGTCAAGTCCGCGGTGTGACCCCGAGCCCGGACCGGCTCCGGAAGGCCGCCCCATCGCGCGGCCCCGCTGCGCCGTTCAGGCTGAGACTCCGGCCGGACTCCGGATCAGCCGCCCATCCCGCTTACTTGCAGTACTTCTGGAACCCGGCCAGCGTGAAGTCGTCCATGCTCAGGTTCGCCCCGAAGTACTCCGGATCCACGTGGTTCGCGATGACCGAGGCGTGCTGCGTCCGGTCGTCCACGATGTTCTGGATGCGCACGATGAGGAACCGGGTCTTGCCGTCGTCGCTCTCGACGCCGCCGAACCCCGCGTAAAAGGTCTTCCAATAGAGGCCGGCCCGGTCGTAAATCACCTTGTAGACGATCCCGTAATTTTCGGCGTCCGCCCAAACCTCCATTTTGCCGTAATTGTAATACGGGTCCCGGCTCAGCGCCTCGATCACGTACACCGGCCTCTTGACCCAGATGAAGTTCGTGGGCGCCCAGGCGGCCAGGCCGAGCTCGGGCTTCTCGTAACCGTATACAGGCGCGGTCCTGGGCATTCTTGTTTCCCACTCGCCCTGGGCGTTGAGCTGAATCTTTTCCGGATCTGGGGAAACGAAGGGAACGAGCCCCTCCTGCTTTCGGAGCATCTTCCAAGAGAAGGCCGTGACCTTTCCGTCGTAACCGTACGGGTCGTCGATGCAGAAGTCCGATCCCACGAACGAATCGGAGCGGTTGGCCGGGCTCATGCGCCGCACCCTGCGGATCGCGGGCAGGTACGAGAGGTTCATGTCCTGCCGGTCGTCCTGGTAGCGCCAGAGCATCATCGCAAAGCCGGCCACGTCATAGGGCTTGATGACCGCGATGATCGTGTAACGAAGGATCCCTTCGGTGTTGGAGCGGTCCTTGGCCTGGGGGTTTCCGCTCATGGGCGCGTTGATGTACAGGGCGCCGAGTTCCCGCTCCAGGCCGCCCTTGCCCACCCACTGGCAGTACGGATGGTAGACGCAGTTTCCCACGTTGAAAAGCAGTCCCAGCTCCCGGTTGTGCAAGATCTTGGTCGCGGCCTTGGGGTCGGCAGGGTCGATCTCCGGAAAGGGCACTCCCTCGATGTACCCGGGCACCTTCCCGGTGGCCTTGTCCACGATCATGTCCTTTTCGTTCACGTCATACTTCCCCCGGTTGGTCCGGAGGCTTTCTTGCACGTACAGGGGAAAGTATTCCTTCATCTCGTAGTTGAGCTTCCCGACCTGGAGGGAGAAGTCCCCTTTCTTGACCCATTCCAGCACCGGAGCGGGAAGCAGATCCTGGGCCTTCTGCCAGTTCGACTTGTCGATCACGTCCCCTGGGACCGCATCCGCCCGCACCGCGGAAGCGCCGAAGGTCAGAAAGACCGCAAGGATTGCAAGCACGGCAGCCGAAAACAAAACCATCCGTCCGTTCGCTCTCATTTTGCCACCCCCTTGTCCTTTCGAGTCGGGAATCACGTGCTGTCCCCTGAGGTTCTCTTCTGTTCATAGGCGTCGATGTCCGGCAACGCCTTGAACAGAAACGGATATCCCGGCGGCACCGCCTCGACATCGAGCTGCGTCCCGCACCCCGGACAGTAGAATTCCCTGAGCACCACCCAATCCGGGTCCCCACCCTTGGGGCCCCTGAACACCTCCCCGTCCGCAGGATCCCTCTCGTACACCAGCGCCTGAAACTTCCAGTTGCGGCGCCAGTCGCCGAACTCGTTCCCGCAGGAACACTTGACGACGCGGCTCCCATCCTCCTTGCGAACAATGTACAAGTGCTCCTGCAAGACCGCCAGGATCGGCTCGCTCCACGAGACCCGCTCCTGCTCGATTTCCAAGATGGTTTCGAACCGGTCCGGATCCTTCGGCCTCCGGACGATCTCCACGATCGACTCCACGGGCAGCAGACCGTTGAGCATGTCCGCAAGGGTTTTCCGGAACGCCTCGCGTTCCGCCGCGCTCTTTTTTTCCATCCTCGCCTCGTTCCCTCTCTAAGGGATGCGCTCGAACTCCTCGGGCAGCCCCCAGCATTGCCGGAACTCTTGCCGGAATTTCTCCGACCGGGCCAAGATCTCGTTGATGCACTTCTTCGGCATCGGCGGGATCCGGCCCGCCAGAATGCGCTCGCGCACCTCGGCCACGTATTGAGCCGCCGGCTTGCCCCTCTTCAAACGGGCGGCCCGCATTTCGGCGCGAAGCGCTTTGGTCTTTTCCAGATCCACGTTTCCGGTCGCGGGATCCACGGCCACACAGTAAACGTTTCGAGCGGCAAAGGCGGTCGTATCTCCCCTTCGGAGATCCCGCTCCACGGCCTTGGGATCCCGGTCGATGGGGTCGCCCAGGCCGCCTCCGCTCTTGTTGAACTGAAGGAACAGGTCGTACTCTGCGAAGGGCCGAACCCCCATCTGACTCGGCACGCGCACGGTCTGGCCGCGAATCTTCGTTTCCCACTCCGGCCGGCTCGGATCCTCGCCCACCGAATGGGGCAGGGGCTTGCGGGCCGCGATCACCTCTCTCAGGTTGGTGTTCACGACGAACAGCTTGTAGTTGGCCGAGGCCGGGTAGGCGCCCATCATGCCCGGCGTGTCGAAAACATAGTCGCCGAACGTGATCGACCCCAGCATGCAGTTGGAGGTGTTCGCGATGAAATAGAGGGACTGGATGCCGTTGCCGCCCCGGAACCTGCCCATGCCTCCGCCGTCCGGGTCCTTGCGCCTGCCCAGCCAGACCACGGGAAAGATGTCTTCCCAAACCTCGGCGTCCGTGAAGTCGCCTTCAGGGTTGGAGGGGAACATCGCCGTGTCGAGGCCGTCCATGACCGCGGAGGCGTCGTTGCCTCCCACGGCCGCCTCGAACAGGGCTCCGGCAAAGACCCGGCCATGGGCGTCGAGGCCGCCTCCGATCATGGAGGCCGGAACGTTGACGCCTCCCGAGACTTCCTCCCGGAACCCCTTGATGTAGACCGATGCCCCCAGGGCCGATAGAAACGCGGCATCAGCGATGAAAGCCATGGTCCAGGCCGCGCACGCGGTCGTGATGTCATGGGGATTGACCGTGCAGTCTGGCACCCTGAGCCTGTCCCCGTAAACCGAAGCCTGTGCAATCCCCTCGTTCAGCTTGACGTCGTAAAAGAGCCTCTGGATGACGCTCGTCAGGAGATTGCCCGTCAGACAGCACAGGGACGCGTTGTTGCTGTGCAACCCCGCAGGCGAGGTTCCCTCGAAATCGGTCGTGATCTGCCCGTCAGGGCTGATCGTGACCTCGACCTGGATCGCATTGAGATAGTCGATCTTGAAACGCACGTTCTGGGTCGAAAGAGGCAGGTCCGAAAAGCATGCCATGCGGTAGCGGCCCGGAAAGCACAGCGTCCGGACCCGGTCGACGCAGGCCAGCCGCGAGGATTCGATGAACTCGTAGATCGCCTTGAGGTAGTAATCCACCCCGTACTCGCACACGATCTCCAGGATTCCCTCCCGGATCATGATGGAGCCGGCCATGCGCGCCCTGGTGTCCAGGGCCCACCACATGGGCACGCGGGTCCCCCGCTCCACCATCACCTCGATGTCGTGCTTGAGCTGGTCCTGCTCGGCGATCCGGAGGCAGGGCCAGAACAGGCCTTCCTCGAACCGCGTCTGGGAGCTGACCGGGATGCCTCCCGGCTCGCAGGCGCCGATTTCCATGCAGTGGGTGAGCGCGCCCGCCCATCCGATCATGCGACCTTCAAAGAAGATCGGGGTCACCGTGGCCTGGTCCGCCGAATGGGCGCCTCCGATGTACGGATCGTTATTGAAAAAGTGGTCGCCGGGCTTGATGCCGACCTTCTCCTCGTAGTCGTTCTTGAGCATCCACTTGATGGAGCTTCCGATGGAAGCGATGTGGAGAAGAAGCCCGGTGGAAAAGGCGACCGAGTCGCCCTCGGGCGTGAAGAGCGCGAAAATGCACTCTCCCATTTCCCGCACAATGGGCGAGGCCGAGATCTGCTTGGCCGACTCCTTGGAGTTCTGCACGAGGCCGGCGATCTTCGTGTAAAGGACTTCCCACTTGACCGGATCGGCCCGCAGAAGATCGAGAGGGGGATAGCGCCCCTCGGCGATCTCCTGCTCCCTCTGAATCAGCCGTTCCTTGAGCGCGCCCACAGGATCCAAGTCCTCCCTTGGTGTCTCGCCGGGGCCCTACGGCAGGCTGGACTCGCCCTTGGCCCGCAGCCATCCGGTCAGGTACTCGTCCACATACAAATCCCGGTCCGGAGGCACGACGACCACGGTGGTCTCGTTCTCGACCAGGGCCGGGCCCGCGATTAAGTTGCCCGGCCTGAGCCTGTCGTAGTCCCAGACCGAGGCCTCTACCCATCCTTGCCGGAAATAGCAGGCTCTGTTCCCCTTGCGGGCCTCTCGGGGCGGCGTCGCCCCTTCCAGGGGATGCCGTCTCAGGACCGGCTTGATCTTGTCCACCCGGGCCACAAGCCCCACCTCCAGGATCTCGTACCCCGCCGCCGGGTACTTGCCGGCCGATGTGTAGACTTTCTCGTACATCCTCTCGAAGGCGTCCACCACGCGATCCCAGTCCTCGAGCGAGAGAACCCGGCTTACTGGAGAGGGCACGATGAGATCCTCAAGCTGCCTGCCGTATCGGACCATCACGAGATGAATGAATTGAACCTGCCCCGGTCCATAGCCCTCCAGGGCCATCTCTTCCAAAGCGCGCCTCTCAAGAGTTTCCCAGGCGGCGTTGATCTCGGCGCCCACGGCAAGCTTCACCGCGGCGCTCGCCGAGGCCGGGACGATCCCGGTCAGGGCATGGCTGTAATGGTGCTCGTAGTCCGCGCAGGAAGCCCCGAAGGCCGAGAAAACGGCCGAGTAGGGAAACACCATGACCCCCCGGAAGTTCACGCCCCGGGTGTAACCCGCCACATGGGTCGGGCCTGCGCCCCCGAAGGCCATGCAGGTGTAATTGCCCACGTCGAAGCCCTTGGCCATGATCATGCCGACCGCGGCGTCCCGCATCTTGACATCGAGAATCTCCACGATGCCCAGCGCCGCCGCCTCCACGGTGAGGCCCAAGGGGCCCGAGAGGGTTTCTTCCATGCACGCCCTGGCCGCCTCCCGGTCGAGGCGGATCCGGCCGCCCAGGAAATAGTCAGGGTCGATGTATCCCAGCAGGACATCGCAGTCCGTGGTCGTGATGCAGGTGCCGCCCAGGCCGTACGCGACCGGGCCGGGCCGAGCGCCAGCGCTCTCCGGACCCACGATGATCCGCTTGGTGACCGGATCGAGCCTGGCCAGGGTGCCACCGCCCGCGCCGATGGAGTTTACGGCCGCGATGGGCACGCCCAGGAGAAACCGGGCCGCCTCAGGCTCGCGGTCCACCTCAATCCGGCCGTCCGTGATGATGCCCACGTCAAAGGAAGTGCCGCCCACGTCGGTGGTGAGCACGTTGCGCAGGCCGTAAAGGTCGCCCACGAATTTTCCGCCGATCAGGCCGCCCACAGGCCCGGACTGAATGGTCTCGACGGCCTTTACGTTCTCCACCGACGCCAGGCCGCCCGAGGACTGCATGATCTGGAGGTTGCCGCGGAAACCGTACGCCCGGATCTGTCTCTGGATCGACCGGAACGCCTCCTTGACCTTCCGGCCCGTGTATGCCTCCACCACCGCCGAATTGAACCTCGGCAGCTCCCGCCGGGTGGCCGTGATTTCGTAGCTCGTGTATACGTCCACGGAGCGGCCCAGCTCCCGGGCCGTCTCCAGGACGATCTCCTTCGCCCGGAGTTCGTGGGCCGGATTGCGCCAGCTGAAGAGGAACCCCACAACCAGAGCCTCGCAGCCCAAGTCCGCGATGAGTTCCCGGGCCGCAGGCGCCACCTCGTGCTCATACAGAGGAACGATGGGTTGGCCCCGGGCGTCCGTGCGCTCGGTCACGCCCCGGACGCGCTCGATGGGGACCAGGGGCTCGGGATAGTGATGGGTGCGGACATGGATCCGGTCCACCACCGTAAAACCGGTCCAGCCCTGCTTGCCCCGGCCCATGTCGAGGATCTGCTCGAAGCCGCGGGTCGTGATCACGCCGACCCTGGCGCCGCTGCGGGTGAGGACCGTGTTCAGGACAACGGTGGCGCCATATCCCAGGACTTCGAGTTCCCGGAAAAGCTCCGCCTGGGTCAGGCCGATTTTCTCGGCGGCCGCGACGACAGAGTCGAAATACCCGCGGGCGATATCGTCGGGCGTGCTGGGCGCCTTGGCGATGACGAAGTGGCCCTGCTCGTCCACGAGGAAGGTGTCGGTGAAGGTCCCGCCCGTGTCGGTGTAAAGGAGACGATACCTCGGTCTGGCCGCCGCCATTTCCCGAATTTCCCCCGGATGTTCACCTGCGGACGGTCCGGCAAAGGCTAGACCCTGCGATCCATACCTCGTCGCCCGAACGGGTGCGGCGCTAGGCCAAGACGCGCTTCAGCCGTTCATATAATGACCAAAAGTAACGAGGTGACCGACAGTCATTATATTGCCGGTTATGCACCGTCTTGTCAAGCGAAAAACCTTGGAGGGGAAAAAGAGGAAGCAGCGCGGGCTTTTCGACGCTTTCCTACTCAAGGAGCCGGAAGCACTTGATGTCCCGGATGTTCCCGGTCCGCTCCTGGCGAAACTCGAGCCGGACCCGCGCACCGACCCGGATCTTGGATTCGTCGTCGGCCACGATATAGTTCTGCAGAAGAGAGCCTGCGCCATCGAGCTGGACATTGCCGAAAGCGTAAGGAACCGGCCTCGTCTCCCCGGTTTCCGGATCCACGAACGCCGCCCTCAGGATCGTGAAATTCCGGATCGTGCCCTCTTTGGAGACTTCCACCGGCTCGGTCATCTCCACATAGCAGGGATCGCAAACCTGTTTCGGCGGCACATACACCGTGCCGCACTTCGGGCACTTGACCCCCACGATCCTGGCGTGATCCCTCAGTTCGACCAGAAAACGGCTCAAGTACCGCCCCGCGCTGTACCGGTACACCTGCTCCACGTCCGTTCTGGAATGCACGGTCAACAGTTCGGCCTCATGGTCTTTTTTCTCGGTCATTCCGCCTCTCTCCTCACGCAGGCTTCTTCTTGCTGAACAGGATCAGGTCCGACCACCAGCACCCTCCGAATCCGGTGGCAAGGCCGAGTTGGACATCCGGCACCTGCCGAGCGCCCGCCTTGCCCTGGATCTGGTGCGCGATCTCGGCGCATCGGATCAGGCCCGTGGCACCAATCGGATTGCTCGACAGAACGCCCCCGGAGGGGTTGAAAGGGCATTCGCCGCCCATGTCGGTGACGCCGTCCCAAATCAGTTTCGGGCCTTCGCCTTTCTTGCAGAACCCCAGGTCCTCGATCCAGATCAGCCCGGCCCAGGAGTAGGGCTGGTAGAGCTCGACCACGTCGATTTCCTTCAGAGGTTCCCGAATGCCCGTCTTGCGCCAGAGCTCCTTGGCCGCCACCGTGAGGGAAAGCATCCCGGTCTGCCCCATGACGTCCGCAAAGCGGCTGTAGGAATGGCGGTTCGCCGTGGCCACGACCCACGCGGGCCGCGGGCAGATTTTCTCGGCCACCTCTTCGCTGGCGTACACGACCGCGCAGGCACCGTCCGTCCTCGGGCACATGTCGAGCAGCCGCAGGGGATCCGAGATCGGCGGCGAACTCAACACTTCCTCGATCGTCACTTCCTTGCGCAGGTGGGCATAAGGGTTGTTGCAAGCGTGCCGGCGGTCCCGCACCGAAACCCGCGCCGCGTCTCTTGGCGTGGCGCCGTAGGCGGCCGCGTATTCCGACGCCTCGATGGCGAGTCCGGCCAGCGCGCCGGCCATGACCCCCCTGTCAAGGATGGGGTCCGTGGCCGTCACGATCGCGCCCGTGGTATCGGACTCCGAGTTCTTCTCCCACCCGATGACCAGCAGCCGGTCGAACATCCCGGACGCAACCATGTGGTAGCCGCCGATGGCCAGGGTCGTGCCCGTTGTCCCGCCCGTGCAAAGCTTGATCACCGGCTTCAGGTACCCGCCAGAACCATCGATGCTCCAGCAATCTACGTAATTGATCCCCTCGAAGTGATCCATGTTGCCGATCACGACACCGTCGATCTCTTCTATCGCGAGCTCGGCGTCCTCCAGGGCGCGGGAGACCGCTTCATGGATCAGTTCCTGCCCGTTGACGTCCTTGCGGGCGGACTTGTGGTACGTCTGCCCGGCTCCCACGATCGCCACACGTCTTCCCATTGCGGCCGTCCTCCTAGTCGCTGCCGAGAATCCACACACAGTGGGACTGCCCGCAAAGGCCGTTCACACCGTGCGCCAGGGCCGTTCGCACCTTCTCCTTTACCTGCATCTCACCGGCCTCGCCGCGGATCTGGCGCGCAGCTTCGATGATCCGGTACATCCCGGCGGCGATCACAGGGTGACCGCTCAAAAGACCGCCTGACGGATTGACCGGAATGTCGCCGTCCCGGGCCGTGGCGCCGCTTGCCACCAGTTTGCCCCCTTGCCCCCTCGCGCAAAAGCCCAGCCCCTCGGTCCACAGGAGCTCCTGGTACGTAAAGGCGTCACAGATTTCGGCCACGTCGATCTCTCTTCGCGGGTCCCGAATTCCTGCCATCCGGTAGGCCTTCTCCGCGGCCTTCTCCAAGGCTTTGCACTCGGCAAGGTTTCGGTCGCCAAGCTGATAGGCGTCCGCACAGAAGGAGACGCCTTTGAGCCATACGGGCTTCTTGCGGAACTTCTTGGCCCGCGCCTCGCTGGCGAGGATCAAGCAGCAGGCGCCGTCGCTGATGGGCGAAATGTCCAGCTCCTTCAGCGGATCCGCAACCCGGGGCGATTTCATCACGTCCTCGACCGTAATCTTCAGGGGCCACTGGGCGTTCGGGTTCGCGAAGGCGTTGCCGTGATTCTTCACGGCCACAAGGGCGCACTCCTCCTCCGTGATCCCATACGTGTGCATATACTTCCTCGCCTGGAGCGCGCATGCCGTCACCATGTCCAAGCCCAAACATCGGGCGTGAATAGGATCGAAGGCCGCGTTCGTGATCAGATGCGCGATCTGACGGCTTTCGGAGCCCTTGCTGTGGGCCGTCACCAGAGTCGTTCCGTACGACCCCGAGAGAATCCGGCAGGCCCCATAAAAGGCGCCGAAGGTCCCGTCCCCTTCCACGCAGCTTATGTTCTTGTCGTATCCGCCGCTCACGCCCCCCACGGGCATGCAGGAAATGGTCCGGCCGTCCCAGAAATCGTTCGACGTGGTGATCACATTGTCGATCTCTTCAATCCCCACGCCCGCGTCCTCCAGAGCCAGCCGGACCGCCTCGTACACCAGCTCGGGGTAGTTGACGCTCTCCTTGCTCGCCTCGATCTTGGTCTGCCCCATGCCCACGATCGCAACACGCTCCATGGCTCCGGCTCCTTGGCTACCTGAGGGGCCTAAAGTACGCGATGTCCAGCGGCGACCCCTTCCGCTCCCGCGCGAAAACCGCCTCCACCCGCATGCCCTCCCGCACCGCCTCGGGATCGACTTCCCCAAGCAGATGCAGAAACCCCGTATCCGCCCCGTCGAGCCGGATGAGGGCGTACACAAAGGGCGCCTTCATCGGCTGGATGGGAAGATCCCTGCGGACGATCGTGAAGGTGTCCACTGTGCCCGTCCCGGGCAATTCCACCCACTCGTCGGTCAGAACCGTGCAGAAAGGGCAGACCTTTCTTGCGGGGACGATGACCTTGCAACACTTCGGGCAGTGCTTGCCGTAGATCTTCTTCTCGTCCCGAAGCCCGATGAAGTACCGGCTCGCCGTCTCCCCGGCCTTCCACGTGTACGGCACCCGGATCCGGCCCTCCTGTACGATTACTTCCCCTTCCTTCCAGAAATCCCCCATCGCGGCTCTCCTGTCCTTTCCTTCTCCAGCGGCCCTTCAACCGAAGAATCTCTCTGGCCTCGGACCGCGTTGCGACCGCTCGACCCGCAAGTCTTCAGATCTGCACGGCGTACTCGACCTGCTGCCAGCTCCCCTTGGCCAGTTGCTTGTCCAAGTCCCGCACGTTGTCTTCCAGTCCCACCCGGATGTGGCCCCCGGTGATGGCCGACAACATCATGGCCGCTCGCATCGGATTGGCCTCTTTGCCGTGAATCCCCCGATCAAGGCGGCCGTGATCATGGACTTGTCCATTTTCGTCTCGCCTGTCTTCAGAGGGTGGGAGAAGAGCACCCCTTGCGGACGAGCGGCGCGTTCCTTCCGGGGAAACAGCCCTCTGATCTGACTAGATTGCTGTCTGTCTATCACACCTTCTTGCCTCAGGTCAAGACACAGGAAGGGAAAATCCCCGAGATAACGTCAATCAGGGCGGAAAGCCCAAGACGACCAAGATGGAGGGCCACGGGCCCTCGTGGCCGCAACCTAGCGCGGCCGCTGGCCATCTCAAGGCCGAAAGACGGACGCGACGGAGCGCGTCCCTCCACGGGAAAAACCCGGTGAAGGGCCACGGTCCCTCGTGGCCGCGGACAATGGAGGGCCATGCTCCGTCATGGCCGCAGGGGAAGGGCGGGACCGGGACAAGGCCCGGCGACGGACGCCACAGAGCCCGTCCCTCGATGCTATGCCGGGCCACAACCCGGACGCTTCCCAGGCTCCTCTCATGCTCGTCCCGCTGGCACGCTCCTTCGACACAGTCCTCGGAGACCAAGCCCTGGCTGCCAGGCCCGCCGCGCGCCCCCAAAAGCCAGATCCGGGTCAACGCCGGGATGAAGATTCGCGGGCGCCCCGGAAAGACCGGTTGAGCTCTGCGATCGGGCCCGCGATCCGGCGCGGGGAGAGGACAAAAGGCCTGCCCCTGTGGTCGCGAGACGGAATGACGCTCCGGGAAAGGGCCAGATGATCGCCCTCTTCCTTCCACCACTCGGGATGCTCGGCCGTGGTGCCGAATCGCTCTGCGAGCAGAGGTAGGTTGTCGTATACAGCGCTTCCCGGAAACAGCGAGAAAGTCCCGCTGCGGATCGTCAGGGTTCCGCCCGCCAGTTCAGGCAGGACCCGGCGTTCCATGAATCGCTCGTGCTCCCGCACGGTCTTTTCAGACTCGCCCGGGTGGTTGAAAATGAGATACGCGTCGTGCTCGATCCCCAGGGCGCTGCATTTCCTGGATAGGGACACGAACCGCTCGAGGTAACGGTCCGGCGCGGCTGTTTTCCTCATAATCCGCAGCATCGTGGGCGAAAAGGACTCGACGCCCAAGTCGATCCGGACCGCCACGCGCGCCAGCTGTTCCAGGTCGTTGTCGTCGAGCAGATCCGACCGGGTCTGGATCCAGAAGCCGCAGCGGTGCCCCTGTTCGACAAGGCCTTTCAAAAAGTCCTTCCGCCAGGTCGGGTCCCGGCCGAAGCAGGCGTCGAGGATCATGATCGCCCGCGGAGAAAGTCCCTGCTCGATCTCCGCAAGGGTCCTGAGGGCCTCGCGAACCGGAACAGGCGTCCAGCGCCTGCGGTATTCCATGCAGTAGGCGCACCTGTAGGAGCAGCCCGTGCTCAGAAACACGCCCACCGGGCCGCCTCGCCTGGCATACGGGTAGGACGCAAAGTCCGGCTTCGCGGCCCAGGGCCCGGCCTCCGCCTTGGCCGGAAGGTCGATCCCGAGAAAAGGCGCGGCCCCTTCGATCTCGCCGGCTGCCACGAAGTCGAAAGGACTCCCTGGGTACCGGAAGTCCTCCTTCCGGAAGGTCGGGTGGTACCCGCCCACGAGAATCTTTGTCTGGGGCCGCTCCCTGCGGATTCCTTCGGCGAGGCGTCTGGCCGAGAGGTAATTCAGGCTGGACCAACAGGAAACAGCCAGAAGGTCCGGCTCCAAGGAGAGAATCCTGCCGAGGGCGCCATCGAGGAACCGCCGCCGTTCCTCCTCGTTGCGGGGCCTGCCGCATTCCGCCTCCAGGTCGAGCACGGTCACTTCTTCAAAGAAGCGACGGAGGAACGCGTAACAGTAAACCAGGTGGGTGTTTTCCTCGGTGGCGTTCCCCCAGGAGGGCGCAAAGAGAACTCCGGGATACAGCAGCAGGAGCCGCCGGGTCTTCATCCTGTTGGCCCTTGTCTGCCCTTGCGCCGCTCCCCGGCCCCGGCAGGCTTCACGTCTGCGGCTTCCATTCCTGCACAGAGGCCCCTTCCTCCCGAAGCATCTCCTCGAGGCTCTTGAGGAACCCGGAGAAGTCGAAAGGCTCCCCCCACTCGTAGGGCAAATCCACAATCTCGCCCGGTGCCGACGCCTCGGCCAGAACGCGAAGGGCGTCCAGCAGGATGCTCCGCTGCAGGGCCTTGTCTCCTGGTTTGCCGCACTGCCGCCCGAGGGGGAAATCAACGAACACGCTTCGGGGCGGACGCACCTGGGCCATCATGTCCCTGCAGGAGCCGATCATAACCGTCGGCAGGCCGCATTCCTCGATTTTGCGCGCGATCAGTCCCACGGACTGATGGTCGAGCGGTCAGGCGGCCACGAGCAAGACCGCATCCGCTCCCTGGGAACGAAGAACCTCGACCATGGCCGGCACGGTCTGGCTCTGGAGGGCCGTGCGCTTATAAAGGCGGCCCATCCCCAGCGTCAGGGCCCTGGGAGCCAGGCGCCCGATTGCGCCCTCGGCTTCGAGCTCTCGAAGCCTCTCCACCGGAAAGACGCAGTTGAAGTCCTTCAGCGCATCCCGGTGGTCGAAGTAGTTGTGATGGAGCCTGAGCCGTTCGCGGGGCGTGTCCACCGGAACCTCCCGGAAGCTCAGATCGTTTACAGCCCAGGGATCGAAAGGCTGCTGGTCGTCGCGGAAGATCCCGGCCGAACTCACCAAGGCCAGACAGCACGTGCTCAAGGGCTTCGCGAGCGGCGTCCAGGGGCTCCAATCGAAGCAGGACCACTGGTAGGGGGGAAATCCCTGGCTCTGGTACATCCGGTTCAGACCCTCGACGTAAGCCACGTTCTGCATGGGGCTCTCCTCCTGTGCGCCGCGGCCTTTGCTCGTCGCCGACGTCCTCGGTCTAGAAAAGAGCGGACCTTACGGTTTCGACAACTTCCCGGGCCCGCTCCACGCAAACATGCGCATCGTCGCCCGTAAACGCTTCGTCGGGCGTCATGTCCGGCAACCCGTTGGGATAGCGCGTAGGGATGTAAAATCGATCAAGAAACATTCCTGCCGTCGCAGCCGAGGCTATGCTTTCGTGAAGACGGCTGTCCACATCTCTTAGATCCTGAATCAGCTTCTTCACCGAATGGCCCCAGGGGTCCGCGTCCGCAAGGTACCAAAGGGCCTTCACAGCCTTTTCCGCAGCCTGGTGAGCGTGAAAGCAAGCGTGCGCGAACCGTCCGTTTTCCTTGAGAAGGGATGCGGTCGCCAAGTCGCTCTCGGCCGTAGCGAACCAACGTAGCGCCTCGCCGCGGTTTTTTTCATGACTCATAGAGGACCTTCCCTTGCTCCAAAATCCTCCGGATAAAGGGTCGATGAGAAATCTTCTCCAGCTCAGCGGGCGTGTAAATCAACAAGTCGACAGCTCTTCCTGGGAAAAGGTCATCGAGCCCTGAGAACTCCTCATACCGGTCGAAGAACCGTTTTTCCGTCTCTTTCACGATGACCAGATCGATGTCGCTTCTTCTCGTCGTCCTGCCAGAAGCGGAGGACCCAAACAGCACCGCCTTGATCACCCTTTTCTCAAGGAACAAGGGGACCAGCGCCCTGCGGAGACTTTCCAGTTCGTCGGGCGTCACCGGCACACACCTCCGACAGGCCCGACCTTCCATAAGCCGTTCGCTCCCTTCGTAGGAAGGGCGGATCGCTCATACGTTTCTATTATCGGCCAACCGGTCAGGGCCTTGCAAGAAAAAGGCGACGCCGTGCTATGCCCCATCCCACCCTTCACTGAAGGGTTACCAGGCTGCCCGTCCGCTCTCTCAAAGTCCAAGAAGCGAGGCCACCTGCTCCCGGTGAAAGTCGCCGTCCCCGAACATGACCTCGCCCGCCTTGGCCTGCGCGAAATACAGGTGAAGGTCGTGCTCCTCCATGAACCCGATGCCGCCCAGAACCTGGTGTCCGAGGGCCACGAGCCTCCTGTAGGCGTCGCTCACCCAGGCCTTGCACATGGAAGCTTCCTTTTCGAAGGGCAGGCCTTGGGCGATTTTCCATGCCGCGTGGCAGGTCATGAAGTGGATGGTGTCCGCGTATGTGAGCATGTTTGCGCAGTGGTGCTGCACCGCCTGGAAAGCGCCGATCGGGCGTCCGAACTGAATCCGTTCCTTCGCGTACCCCACGGTCATCTCGAGCACCCGCCGGGCCCCGCCCGAAAGCTCCGCGCACTTGGCCACAGCAGCCTTGAGCAGAACGGTGCGCAGGATCTTGGCGCCCTGGGCCTCCAGACCTCCCAAGACATCCTCGTCGGCCACGGCCACGCCGTCCAGGACGACCTCGCACAACCGGTCGCCGGCCATCGTATCCATGCGATGGACGGTCACGCCGGGCACGGAAGGATCCAGGAGAAACAGGCGCAGCCCCGGATCCGGCTGCTCGGTCCGGGCCGCGCACACGATCGTGCCAGCCACGTGCGCGTCCGGAACGAAAAGTTTGACTCCGGTCAGGACGTACCGATCTCCGCGCCTGTGGGCCTTCAACCGGACGCTCTGCTCCGAACAAGCGCCGTCCTCCTCGATCCAGGCCAGGGTGACGATGCGGCGGCCCGAAGAGATTTCCTTCAGGATCCGCTTTTTCTGCGCCTCGGTCCCGCCCTCCAGGACTGCGATCCCTCCCAGGACGACCGTGGAAAAGAACGGGCCGGGCATGCAGGCATACCCCATCTCGGCCAAGAGCACGGCCAGGTGGAGGAAATCCATCCCCGAGCCGCCGTATTCCTCTGGGAACGGCAGGCCCAGCCAGCCCAGTTCCACCATCTTGTTCCACACCTCGGCGGAGCAGCCGCGTTCATCCGCGGCCATACGCCTCACATAGGTCGCGGGGCATTCATCGGAGAGAAATTTGCGCGCCGACTCTTTGAGCAGGCTCTGTTCCTCGTTGAAATCGTAATTCATTTCTGTCCCCCCCTCTTCCCTACTTTCTTGGAAGCCCAAGCCCGCGCAGGGCCATGATGTTGCGCTGGACCTCGCTGGTGCCCGCGTAAATCGTCTCGACAACGCTCGAACGGTAGATGCGCTCGACCAGCCCGTCGAGCACCGCCCGCCGGGAGCCGGCCTTCAACTGACCGAACAGGCCCAAAACCTCCATCGCCGTGTTGGCGATTCGCTGGGCCGTCTCGGTGGCGAAAAGTTTCTGCATCGAGGCCTGGTAGTTCGGGACTTGGCCGCTGTCGAGCATATGGGCGAGCCGGTAGTAAAGATGCCGGTTCGCCTCGACCTCGATCGCCATCTGGGCGAGTTTCTGCCGCACCAAGGGATCCTTGGAAAGGGGCTTGCCGTTCACGTGGGTCTGGCGGGCGTAGTCGATGACTTCGTCGAGAAGGCGGCCATACGCGGCCAGGGGGAACATCCTCTCGTAATCCAGGGCGTGCATGACATAAAAGAAGCCCATGTTCAGCTCGCCCACCAAGTTCTTCTTCGGGACGAGCACGTCGTCGTAGAAGACCTCGTTGGTCCTCCAGCCGGCCATAGTGATCATGGGCCGGATCGTGATCCCCGGGCTTTTCAGGTCCACGATCATGAGGGACATGCCTCGGTACTTGGCGGCCCCGGGATCCGTGAGGGTGGCCAGCCAGTGATAGTCCGCCACGTGGGCATGGGTGTTGAAGGTCTTCTGTCCGTTCACCAGGAAGAAGTCCCCCTTGTCCACGGCCCGGATGTTCAGGGCCGACAGGTCCGAACCGGCCTGCGGCTCGGTGTAGCCCAGGCAGAACTCGATCTCGCCCCGGGCGATGGGCAGGAGCCATTCCTTCTTCATCTCCTCGCTGCCGAAGTGCATGATGGTCGGGCCGGCCATGTGGGCAGCCACGTAGACCAGGGGCACCCCGGCCAGAGCCATCTCCTCCCGGATGGCAAAAGCCACGGCCGCTGAGGTTCCGAGCCCGCCGTACTCCTTGGGCCAGTTGGGCGTGAGCCATCCGTTGGCCGCGAACCGTCTGATGAACTTCCGGCCCTCCTGCCCTCCGTAAATGTATCCGAGCTCCAGGCTCTCGGCGCGTAAGGCCGGCGTGACCTCGGTTCGAAGGAATCTCCGCACCTCGTCCAGAAGCTTCTGTTCCTCAGCCGAGAAACTGAAATCCATGACTCCCCCTCCCTGCAACTTCCTTTGTTCGTGCGCCTCCTGGCCCGACGGGCCACGGCCACATGGCCTGGCTTGGCCGCGCCACCGGCCGGGCTTCAGCCCTTAAGGCCCTTCCATAGCGCACCCAGGCCGGACGAATCAAGCTCGTGGGCCGCAAGACAAGCGCAGGGCCGCGCTCTGTCGCGTCCGTTTTGTCCCGCAGGGATGTGCCCCCCACGTGCGGCCCCTCGGGCTTTTCTTTTCCGGCCGCGACAGAGCGCGGCCCTCCAAAAGGCAAAGAGCCGGAGGGCGGATCCCCATCCCCCAAACCGTCGCTTGAAATGTACCGCCGCAATATGCGAATCAAGGGAGTGTTCTTGTCGAACCGAGGAGGGGGCTCCATGGGACAATGGATGGATGGCTTTCTCAAACGACTGGATCGAAACCGCCAGGAAAACCTAGAGGGCGGAGGCCAGGAACGGATCGCCCTGCAGCACCGGCTGGGCAAACTTACGGCCCGGGAGCGGATCGAGTACCTGGCAGACCCTGGCTCCTTTCAAGAGATCGGGTCCTTGGTGCGGGATCTTCGCGCCGGGCTGGGCGAACTCTCCAAGCCCTGCCCCGGCGACGGCGTGGTCATGGGGATGGCCGAAGTCGAAGGCCGGCAAGTCATGGTGTACGCGACCGACTTCACGGTCATGTCCGGAGCGCTGGGCGACCAAGGCGTCTGGAAGATCGCCGAGCTGGTCGAGATGGCCGGCAGGGAACAAGTGCCGATCATCGGAATCTTCGATTCTGCGGGCTCGCGCATCAGCTTCACCCGGGGCTTCGTGGGACTCCACGGGCTGGCCCGGTTGGTTCGGAATTACTGCCTGTATTCCGGCGTCATCCCCCGGATCGCCCTGGTGCTGGGCCCTTGCGCAGGTCCGCTGGCCCAGGTGCCGGTGCTTTCTGATTTCCTGATCATGAACGAAAACACCGGCTTCCTGTGGTTGGGCGGCGAGATCAAGAGCGAGGAGGCCGGCCGGGCTGGATTCCATATGAAGAAGAGCGGCCAGGTTGATCTTCTGGCCGCGAGCGACGAGGAGGCGCTGGATCTGGCCAAGCGCCTGCTCACGTTTATCCCGCAAAACTGTTGGGAGGCGCCGCCTCGGGTCGAACCCCGGGACGACCCGGACCGCAGGGAGGAAGCCCTTCTCGACGTCATGCCGGACGACCCCAAGTTCACCTACGACATCCACGAGGTCATCCGATTGATCGTGGACGACGGTGAGTTCTTCGAACTCAAGGAGGATTTTGCGCCCAACCTCGTGGTGGGGTTCGCCCGTTTCGACGGCATGCCGGCGGGCATCGCGGCAACCAACCCGGACGAGCTCAGCGGGATCATGGAGCCCGACTCTTCGGACAAGTACGACCGGTTCATGATGTTCCTGGACTGTTTCAACATTCCCCTGGTCACCTTGTCCGACACCACGGCATACCCGCCCGGCGACAAATGGGAGCGAATGGGCGTCATCCGCCACGGGGCCAAGAACCTCCACGGATACTCCCACCTGACCCAACCCAAAGTGACGGTCGTGCTCCGTCGCTCCTACGGCGGGTCCAACATCACGCTGGGCTGCTCCAGGATGGGACCGGATTTCATTTACGGCTGGCCCACGACCGAGTTCGCCCCCACCGGACCGGAGTCGATCGTGCAGGCCGTCTTCAACAAGGAACTGGCCCGGGCCCGGGAGCAAGGCAACTACGAGGAGGTTTATAACTTCTACCTGGGCATTCTCAAGGAGCAGTTCAGCGTCATGAACATGGGCAAGGGGTTCACCCATTTCTACACGGTTCATGAGGCCATCGACCCCCGGGACACCCGGCCCCGGATCGTGAGGGCCCTGCGGGCCTCGCGGAACAAGAGGGAGACGGTCCCGGACAAGCGACGGTCGATCAAGCCGGCCTGAGCGCCGGCCCGGAGGAAGAAGCATGGGCGAACGGATGGACGAGGCTGTGCGCAGACTTTTGGAGATCCGCGAGAAAAACAGGCTTGGCGGCGGGCAGAAATACATCGACCAGCAGCGCGAGCGCGGCAAGCTCCTCGCCCGAGAACGGATCGACATTCTCATCGACCCGGGCACGTTCAACGAGATCGGCTCGTGCGTGAACACGACCGGCATGCGCATCGACGGCCGGAGAACGGACGCACCCTGCGACGGCGTCATTCTGGGCACGGCCGAGGTCCACGGCCGGCTCGTGATGATCCACGCTTCGGATTTCACCGTGCTGGGCGGATCCACGGGCACGCAGAGCCTGACCAAGATCGCCCGGGCCATCGAACTGGCCGCCCAGTGGAGGATGCCCATGATCCATCTGCTCGACTCCTCGGGCGGCAGGCTGGGATACCGGGAAGTGCCCATGGCCGGTCTGGACTGGCATTTCCGGAGCCAGTCGCGCTTTTCGGGGGTGGCGCCGCAGATCACGGTGCTCATGGGGCCCTGCATCGCTGGAGGGGCCTACCTGCCGACCCTTTGCGACTTCCTGTTCATGAGCCGCGTTTCGGGCAACCTGTGGCTGGGAGGACCGCGCCAGACCCAGGCCGCCACCTCGGAGGTGTTCGACCGGGACGTGGGCGGCGCGGACTACCACATGCGATTTTCCGGAACGTGCGACGTGGTCGGGAACGACGACAGGGAGACCATCCTCAAGTGCCGCGAATTGCTCCGCTACCTGCCTTCCAATTACCGGGAGAAGCCTCCGCGGTGGGAGCGGACCGACTCGCCGGACCGCGAAGTCGAGAGCCTGGAAAGCCTGGTCCCGGACGACTTCGACCGGCCCTACGACATGCACGACGTGATCCGCGTCTTGGTGGACGACGGCGAATACTTCGAGATCAAGGATGAATACGCCAAGAACCTGATCTGCTGCTTCTGCCGGTTCGACGGCCGCGTGGTGGGCCTGGTGGCCAACAATCCTATGTACCCTGGAAGCACCCTGGAGGTGGACGCCTGCGACAAGTACTACCGGTTCCTCCAGGTCCTGGACGCGTACAACATCCCCCTTGTCAACTTGACTGACACGCCGCCTGTGGTGCCGGGCGAGGCAGAGGAGGCCCGGGGCCTCCTCCGGCACATCGGGAAGATCCTTGACGTCTACGCCACGGCGACGGTGCCCAAGATCGGCGTGGTCCTTCGCGAGGCCTACGCGGACGCCGGAAGCCTCATCATGAGCGGCCTGAAGGGCATGGGCGCGGACCTGACCTATGCCTGGCCCATCGCCCGGTTCGGCGTGGAGGCCTCCACCCTGGACTACCGGAAGATCCTGGGAGAGGGCGTCGAGGAGGACGCGTACGAAGCCTACTGGAAGTTCTCCCGGGAAAAGGCAGACGCCTTCGCGGCCGCCCGTTCCTGGACGGCCCAGATCGTCGACGAGATCATTCTTCCCCGGGACACCCGCAAGAAGATCATCGAGGCCTTGAGAATCCTGGAGAACAAGGTCGAAACGCTGCCCGCGAGAAAGAAGATGCACGGATCTTCCCCGACGTGAGGGGAGCCGCAGCGGCCGCCAAGATCCGAACCCCGAAACCCACAAGGAGAGGAAGATGCGCGACAAAGCCATTATCACCTGCGCCCTGACGGGCGTTCTCACCGACCCGTCCATGGCCAACATCCCGGTCACGCCCGAACAGATGGCCGAGGCGGCCCGCCAGGCCTGGGATCAGGGGGCCACGATCGTTCACTGCCATTTCCGGGATCAGCGGCCGGGCAAGGGCATGCTGCCGACCTGGGACGTAGAGGTGGTCAAGACGATCGTCGACGCCATCCGGGACCGCGTGCCGGGCATCATCATCAACCAGAGCACGGGCGTGGTCGGGCCGGACATTTCGCAGCCCGTGGCCTGCCTGAAGGCGATCCGACCCGAAATGGCGGCCTGCAACGCGGGGTCCCTCAATTACCTCAAGCTCAGGGACGACGGCACCTGGGCCTGGCCGCCCATTGTTTTCGACAACCCCGTGGAAAAAGTGAAAGCCTTCCTGGACGTGATGATCGAGAACGACATCGTGCCCGAGTTCGAGTGCTTCGATACGGGCATCGTGCGCAGCGTGGCCTTGTACAAGAAAGCCGGCATGTTCAAGGGCGATCCGCACATCTCCCTGGTCATGGGCGTGGCGAGCGGCCAGCCGGCCAAGCCGGAATGGATTCCGCTCTTGAAACAAGAAATGTTGCCCGGCACCCACTGGCAGGTGATCTGCGTGGGCCGCAAGGAGGTCTGGGACCTCCAGCGCAAGGCCCTGGAAGAAGGCGGAAACGTGCGCACCGGCCTGGAGGACACTTTCTATCTGCCCAACGGCGAGAAGGCGCGGAGCAACGGCGAGCTGGTCGAGGCCCTTGCCAAGATCGTCCGCGAGGTGGGCCGGGACATCGCCACGGCCGAAGAGGCCCGCCAGATCCTGGGAATCCGGAATTAGAGGGCCGCGGCCGGGACTGCCCCGACAGGGACGGCGCGCAAACCGGAGACAGAAGGAGACGCCGGCATGAGCGAAAAGCAGGACGTTCTTTACCAGGTCGACAGCCGGGTGGCCACCCTGACGATCAACCGCCCGGAGCGGCGCAACGCGATCACCCCGGCCGTCATGGCCGAACTGAAAGACCGTTTCGACAAAGCCAGTGCCGATCCGGACGTATGGGCGATCGTGCTCACAGGGGCTGGAGGCACCTTTTGCGCGGGCGCTGATCTGACCGGAACCTTCGGCAAGGAGAAATCCTTCCTGCAGATGCACGAGGACCGCAGGGCCTTCGCGGACCTGCTGCTCGCAATGAACAAGTGCAAGAAGCCCATTCTGGCCGCTGTCGAGGGGTACTGCCTGGCAGGGGGCATGGGTCTGTGCCTGTCGAGCGACTTGGTCATCGCGAGCGAGGACGCCCAGTTCGGCCTGCCGGAGATCAAGCGCGGCCTCTGGCCTTACATGGTCACGGCCGTGCTCATCCGCAACGTGGGCCGCAAGAAGGCCCTGGAGCTGTGCATGACCGGCGAGCGAATATCCGCGGCCGAGGCGGAGCGCATCGGCATGATCAACGCCTGCGTGCCCAAGGACCGATTCCGGGAAAAGGTCGCCGAGATGGCCGCCAAACTGGCCTCCTACAGCCCGGCCGTGATGGGGCTCGGAAAGGCCTCCTTTTACCGGATCGCGGACATGAGCCTCGAAGACGCCCTCGGGTACCTTCACTCGCAGCTTACCCTCAACACCCAGACCGAAGACATCCTGGAGGGGATCGCCGCGTTCATGGAAAAGCGCGAACCGGTGTGGAAAGGCAGATAGCGGCTTGAGCCGCCGAAAAGCGGACGCAGACATCGAACGGAACGATCGAAGCGAGGAAGAGATGAGCAGGAAAGTGGAAGTGAGAGCGCCCATGTCCGGCGTGTTCTACAGGAGGCCGGCTCCGGACCAGCCGCCGTATGTGGAGGTGGGAACAACGGTCGCGAAGAAGCAGGTCCTGGGACTGCTCGAAACCATGAAGGTCTTTCAGAAGATCAAGTCCCCGGCCGCCGGAACGATCCTTGAGATCGCGGCCGAGAACGAGGCCCCCCTGAGAGACGGCGACCTCATCTTCGTCATCGAGGCGCAATAGGGCAGCGGCAAATGTTTTCCAAGATCCTCGTCGCCAACAGGGGAGAGATCGCCCTTCGGGTGGTCCGCGCGATCCATGAGCTGGGCCTGAAGAGCGTAGCCGTCTACTCTGAGGCGGACCGCGAAAGCCTGCACGTGCGACAGGCAGACCAGAGCGTGTGCATCGGGCCGGGGCCGAGCGCGAAGAGCTATCTCAACGTGGAGGCCCTTCTCGACGCGGCCAGCAGGACCGGGGCCGAGGCCGTGCACCCCGGGTACGGCTACCTGGCTGAAAGCGGCGCTTTCGCCCGGGCGTGCCGCGAGGCGGGCCTGGTGTTCATCGGTCCGGAGCCGGACACCTTGGACAAAGCCGGAGACAAGATCTTGGCCAAGGCCATGGTCCACAGGGCCGGCGTGCCCATCGTTCCGTCCAGCCCGGCCGGTGTGGCTTCGGCCGAGGAGGCGGCCTCGGTCGCCTCGGAGATCGGATACCCGGTCATGATCAAGGCTGCGGCCGGCGGCGGAGGCCGGGGCATCCGGATCTGCGGGGACGAGCGGGAGCTGCTCGAGGATTTCCCAGTGGCCCGGGCGGAAGTCCGGGCCGCCTTCGGCGACGACACGCTCTATATCGAAAAATGTCTGGTCGACCCGAGGCACGTGGAATTCCAGATTCTGGCTGACCGGCACGGGAGCGTGACCCATCTCGGCGAAAGGGAGTGCTCGATTCAGCGGCGCTACCAGAAGCTTATCGAGGAAGCGCCTTCCACGGCCCTCACGCCCGCCCTGCGCCAGGCCATGGGCCGGGCCGCGGTCCAGGCGGCTCAGGCCGTCGAGTACCGCAACGCGGGCACAGTGGAGTTCCTCCTCGACCGGGAAGGAAACTTCTACTTCATGGAGATCAATGCCCGGATCCAGGTGGAGCACCCGGTCACGGAAATGATCACCGGCAAGGACCTCGTCAAAGAGCAGATTCGGCTGGCTGCTGGAGACAAGCTCGGCTACAGCTTCGAGGACCTAAATTTGCGGGGCTGGGCCATCGAGTGCCGGATCAACTGCGAGGATCCAGAGCGCAATTTCCTGCCGTCTCCGGGGACGATCGAGACGTACCGTCCGCCCGGGGGGTTTGGGGTGCGGGTGGACACGCATCTCTATCAAGGATACGAGCTTCCCGTGTTCTACGACTCTCTGGTGGCCAAGCTCATCGGGTACGACCTGACCCGGGAGGGGGCGATCCGCGTGCTCAAAAGGGCTTTGCAGGAATTCACGATCCGACCGGTTAAAACCACGATCCCCCTGTTCTTGAAGATCTTGGACGACGAGGCCTTTCAAAAAGGCGACATCCACACCGGAACGATCCGCCGGTTCGTCCCGGACGAAGACGAGGAAGACGAAGAGGCGTGAGCCCAGGCCTGCCTGGCCGTCCCTCGGCCGGAGCAAGGGCGCAGACCAATGAAAGGAGCGCTAGGCATGATCCAACAGGCGATCGATTTCAGGGAAGAGAGCGAAGCTCTCTATCGGCTGCTCGAACCGATTCCGGACGAGGATTTCGGGCTCGTGACCCAGTTTAAGAACTGGACCATCAACGACGTGCTCACCCACCTGCACATATGGAACTGGGCAGCAGATCTCACCTTGAGGGATCCGGCGGGCTTCGAAGGCTTCTTGCGGCAAGTGGCGGCCTCGGTGGCCAAGGGGTCGTTGCGCGCCTTCGAGAACGAATGGATCCAGGGCCTCAAGAACAGGGAGCTGCTCGAGACATGGCATTCCTTCTGCCTGACCATGTCGGATCATTACGCCGCGGCCGATCCCAAGGCCCGGGTGAAATGGGCTGGCCCGGACATGACCGTCCGGTCCAAAATCACGGCCCGGCTCATGGAGACCTGGGCGCACGGGCAGGAGGTCTACGACGTGCTGGGAGTGGAGCGCATGAACCAAGATCGGATCTGGAACATCGCCATGCTGGGAGTCAAAACGTTCGGCTGGACCTTCGCCTGCCGGGGCCTGGAAGTTCCTGGAAAACCTCCCTACGTCAGGCTTACAGCCCCTTCGGGTGCGATCTGGGAATGGAACGAACCATCGGAAGAAAATCGGATCGAAGGGTCGGCAACCGAATTCTGCCAGGTGGTGACCCAAGTCCGAAACGTGGCCGACACCCAGCTCCGGGTAAAGGGCGAGGTGGCGGCCCGGTGGATGAGCATGGCCCAGTGTTTCGCCGGTCCTCCGGAGAATCCGCCCGCCCCGGGAACCCGCTTCACCCAGCGGCCGCGGAGGTGAGCTGCCGGGACTCTCGCTTGTCCGCTGCCTCTGGAGGGAGCGACCCCCAGGGCCTAAGCATATCCCAAGTCCTTCAGATACCCGGCTATCTTTTGAATCAGCCTGTCCGCTTCGGTCGCCAGTTCCGTGAAATCCTCGGGCATAAACGTGTACGTTGGATTGTAGTCGGCTTCTTCCCTGTACTTCATCAACTTGGAAAACACGTGAGAATCCCTTGGCTCGAAAGTACCGGACTTGACAAAATGGAGCCCGAAAAGCCGAAGAGCAGCTTCGTGGCTCTTGGGCTCGAGTCCCTTCGTCAAGAGCAAACCCCTGACACTGTAAAGAATCGAAAAATAGAGCCTCGAGATGGCGTCTTTCACAAAGCCGTTGTCGTAAAGGAGCCGGGCAGCTCGCAAGACCTCGGAAGCCCGCTCCATCTCCTCTCGGATGTTGAGCCTCTTGTTTGCCTCGTTCACAGAGGGATTCCCTCTCTTTCTATGTCCAGGGCGATCCTCCGTTCCCTCTGTTTCAGGTTCTGGAACTGCTCTTCAGAGAATACAAGAACGGATAAAGGCGTGTCGTACTTCAACTCCAGCTCAGCCACCAAGTCGAGAATTTCCTTCTTCCCTTTCGGGGTCAAAGCACGCACAATCATAGCCACATCCATGTCGGAGTCGCCGCGATAGTCTCCCCTGGCCCTCGAACCAAAGAGGCTCACCCGTATCAAGCGGTCGCCCAGAAGGTCCTTCAAGGCCTGTTTCAGTTCTTCCAAGATGGGAGGCTTCTTGTCTATTTCCCATTCCTCCCTAGATCGAAAAGGGCTTTTCCTGTTTTGCTGATAGCACTTCACTCATATCACCGGGTTGCGGCGAGGTCAATTTGTAGGCGAGACCGGTCTGCGAAAGGGAACCCGACTCAGAAGGAGACCGTGAACGCAAGGCCCGCAGCGATCTGGTAGCCCTCGATCCGCCAGCCCGGCTGGCCCGTGGAGGGATCCTTCTCCTGCCGCCGAGACGGCATCCACTGGCCTTGGAGGAACGTGTCGAGGACGACCGGAGCCTTGAGCCCAAGATCCCCAACCAAGGGAAGGCGGGAAAAGGACCAGCCGAACCCGGCGGAGAAAACGTGCCGGTCCAGATCGAGCTGATTGCTCCCGGAGCGGCTCTGGTCCTGCACTGGAGAAGATTCGAAGAAGTATCCTGCCCGCAGGGCGAGGTCCTCGTTCCACGTGTACTCCAGGCCCAGCCTGGGCACCACGGTCGATTCCCAGGCCGTAATCTCTCCTTCCCGGGCCGGAAGCCGGTAGTCCGACCAATGGTAGTAGGTCGCCTCCAGGCTCAACTGCAGCCTCCTTGCCGGGCTCAGCCTTGCGGCCAGGGTCATGTTCCAGGGAAGGAAATAGTCGCGGAAGTTCGCCGAGAGTTGTTCCAGGGTAACGGGAAACACCCCCAGGTCCAGGACTGTGTCCAGCCGAACGATCGAGTCCTGGGCCATGCTGTCCCGGTAAACGTAGGCAAGGGCGAGCCATGGCAGGGGCCTGACAAGGATGCCGGCAATAGGCGCGATCTCGAACTCGCCTCTCGCGTCGAGGCTCTTGTAGAGAACCTGGGAGTTCAGGTCGACCCGAAGCTGGATTTTCTTCACATCGAGGGACTCCCAGAAGTTGAAGCCCGCGCCCACGAGGACCCTTTCGCGCCATACCTCTAGGCCGACGCCAGCAAAGATGTGGGTGCGGTTCGCATAGTCTCCATACCGCGGGAACCGCGCAACCTCGGGTCTCCAGTCGTGGATCCGGTAGGCCAGCGTAAAATTGTCCCCGCCCAGACAGGCGGCCGTTCCCAGCACCAACCCCAGGCCGCGGGTGTCGAGCATGCGCGCCAGATCCACGGTGCATCCGAAAATCATGGACCGAAAAGGCGTTGCTTCTGTGGTGTTCGGGTCCTCGGGGCTGCTGAAAAGGAATTGCTTCAGCCTGGGCTGGCAGAACAGATAGCCCAGGGTGAGGCTATGCCCTCTGGTCTGGGCGAGGCCAGCCGGATTGTACCAGCACGCCGAGAAGTCGTCGGCGACGGCCGCAAAGGCGTTGGCCATGGAAGCGGCCCTGGGGCTTAAGCCAAACACTTCCTGCATGTTGGCCCACGCCCGGCAGGGGAAGACCCCGGCCAAGAGAGCCAGCAAACAGACCGCTCGCAGGGACAGACGGCCCAGGACGGCCCTCGTTCCAGGTCCGGCGCCTTTCCTGTTGTCTTTCGCCTGTTCCCGTGGACCTTTCACCTGCCCCCCTGTTCAAAACCGAACAGTAAGGTTGCCGGTCGCAGAAACAATATGCCCTTCGGTCTCAAAACCCGGGGAGTACCCCGGATCCTTTTCGGTCCTGCGGCTCGGCATGTGGATGTATTGGAGCGCCACATCCAGGGTCAAGGGCTCTCTCACAATTCCCAAAGGATCCTGGAACGTGTATCCAGCGCCCGCCGAAAACACGTGACGGTCGTTGTCCAAGAGATTCGAAGCCCGTTTCTGCTCCGGCACAGGCGAGGGTTCGAAAAAATACCCAAGGCGGACCGCCCAGCCCTGTATCGGCCTGTACTCGAGCCCGACCCTGGGAATGACCGAATCCCGCCAGCGCGGGTCCGGGGCGCCCCGGGACTCAGAGGTATACCGGGACCACCGGAACCAGGAAAGGTCCAGGCATACGAGAAGCTTCTCATGATAAAGCCAAGAGACTCCGAAGTTGTGCTGCTCGGGCAGGTAGAAGGCCTCGAAGGTCGCTTCGAGGACAAGGGGCAGGACGATCTCCTTGTGCCCCAAAAGAATCCGGGCCTCTGCGTCAGCCTCGGAAGGTCCGGCCACGACGGAACAAGACCCGCGGAAGCTGTACGCCACCCGCAGGTTTGGCCGAGGAGAAAGAAGGATCCCAGCGGTCGGGGCCGCTTCGTTGTGCACTTCGATGTCCAGGTTCGCCTCTGCCGAGACAACCTCGCCCGAAAAGCCCCGGAGCACGAGTACAGCTCCGCCGGTTTCGCCATGGGGCACCATGAGCCCCCGGCCCGAGACGAGCAGCCGGAATCCGGCTCCCAGGGAAATCCACCGCACTCCCTCTGGCTGCAGGGAGACTGCGAAAAGCAAATGGACCCGATCCCAGTAGTCGCCAGCCCTGACCCACCTTGGGCTCGCGGGGTCCGGATCCTGGATCCGAATGGCGGACTTGAAATTGTCCGGGATATAGTTGAGCAGCCCGGCCCGCAAATGAACAGGGGGTACGTCGCGGAACACCTGGTCCAGGTTGAACCCAACCGCGATCACGGGCGTCCGGAGATCGCCCGGTGCCGGTGTGGCCTCTGCGAAGGAAGGTTCATTTGGGGACCGAACCTCGAGCGACGGTCCTGACCACAAGTAGCCGGCCACCACCTCGTGTTTGTCGAGCTGGGTCAGGCCGGCCGGGTTGTAGTACACCGCAAACAGGTCGTCCGCCACCGCGGTGTAGGCGGATCCCATGGCCATGGGCCGCGCACCGGCCCCGAGGCCGTCGAGAAAGGTCGCCTCGGCCCGCCCTGCTCCCAGGATCTGGCCGAGCCAAGCGCCGCACGTCACCACAGCCAGCGCCGCCCAGGCAGCGCGCGCGCCCCTTGGCCTCCTTTCGGCCTTTGGACCCAAACCATCGGCCTTCTCAGCGTTCCGAGAGGCAGACATCGCGGCCTCGGTCCCGGACGTTGTCCTGGGAATTTTGGCGTGACGGATCACGGGGACGATGCCGCGGCCGGATCGTCGCGCGGATCCTCGATACGGGCGGCCAGGGACCGCAAGGCACCGTCGATCGTGATGAAGGTGGGAATCCTCGCTTTGAGAAAAGCCTTTTCCACGTCGAGCCTCGAGGTCTCCTCCACCACCGGCGGGATCGCGACCACCAGGGGCTTTTTCATCCCCGAGACGATCTGGATGAAAGCCTCTGCCAGCCGCGCAAGGGTCACCTTGTAGCGGACCTCCAGGGCCTTTACGTATTCCATGGCGATCACAAAGAGAATCAGATCCGTGTCGCGGTCCTCGTCCAGGCACCGAAAAAGAGGAGCGTAAATCTGCCGGTTGAAAAACAACGACGCCAGGTCCACCGGGTTGCCGCAGCTTGTGCCAGGATCATGGACGATCTCCGAAAGGGCCTGCACCGTCTCACGGCCAAAAGCCGGGATGTGAAATCCGTGGCCCACGATGAGGTCCGCGTAATTGACGATGAGGCCGCCGCTGATGCAGACCAGGGCCACCCGATTGCCGGCCGGCCGCCTGAGGAAAGAGAAGGTCATGGCCATATCCACGAGATCGCTCACGTCCCTGGCGATGTGGGCGCCCGCCTGGCGCAGGGCGCTCCTCCAAATTCGGTCGTTGCCGGCCATGGATCCGGTGTGGCTGCTGGCCGCTCGGCTTCCCTCCTTGCAAAGCCCGCCCTTCAACACGAGCACCGGTTTTCGGGAAGAGGCCTTTTTTATGGAGCGAAGCAGAGACCGGCCGTCCCGGGTGCCCTCGATGTAGGCCAAAATCAGGCGGGTCGGTTCGTCGTCGGCAAGGAACTCCAGCAATTCCCAGCTCTGCAAATCCACCTCGTTGCCGTAACTGACGACCTTGCTGAACCCAAGCCCTTTCTCGACCCCCTGAAAGATCGTGCGGATCGCCATACCGCCGCTCTGGGAAACCATGGCGGTCCAGCCCGGCGCCCGGGGCAGGTCGGCCCGAAAGTTCAAGCCCGTTTCAGGGCAGTAGAGGCCCATGCAGTTGGGCCCGATGAGGCGCACGCCAGCCTCGCGGGCGATCCTGGCCAAATCCTCTTGACGCTTTTGTCCTTCAGGATCTTCGGACTCCCCGAAGCCCGACGAAAAGATGGCGGCGGACCTGACGCCCTTCTCGCCGCATTCCCTGAGAACCTCAGCCACAGCCGCGGCCGGCGTGCACACAATCACATGATCCACCGGGCCCGGTATGTCGAGCAGGCTCGGGAACACCTGACCTTCGAGGGAGGGGTGGTGCGAGCCAGACCGACTGACCACGTACACCGGACCCTGGAAGCCCATGTTCTTCAAGGAAAGAAGAAAAAGAAAGGAGTGCGGGATTTCTCCGCCGGCCGTGCGTCCCTTGGCCGAGCCCACGATGGCCACCGATCGAGGCCGAAAAAGCCAATCGAGCCCGACAGAACCCTTACGCTCCATAGAAGTATCCCCCTTTGGTTCCGCGGCATGATACAAGTATAATGGCCGTCCGTCCAGAATCCCAGAGAGGTAAACCCATGTATTCTGTCCAAGAAGTGCTGGATTCCAAAAGTGTGGCAGTGATCGGGGCGTCCCGGGATCCTCTCAAGCCTGGGGCGCTGATCCTTAAGGTGCTGCGCGACGTGGGCTTCAAGGGGCCGGTGGCCGGCGTGAATCCTCAAGGAGGCGAGATCCACGGCGTTCCGCTCTATCGGAGCTTGAGCGAAGTCCCGTTCCCCGTGGACCTGGCCGTGATGCTCATCCCGCCGGCCCGTGTGCCCGGCGCAGTTTCTGAGTGCGCCAAACGGGGAGTCAAGGGGATCGTGATCTCCTCTGAAGGCTTTGCCGAAGCGGACGAGACGGGCAAACAGTATCAGGAAGAAATCCGCCGGATTCTCCAGGAGAGCGGCATGCGGGGGTTCGGCCCGAACACACTCGGCCTCGTGAACACTTCCACGGGACTGACCACCTCCTACTTCGCCGACCAGAGGATGCTCAGGCCCGGCTCCATCGGGTTCGCCGCCCAGTCGGGCATTTTCGTCGGCGCCCTGCTCCGCTATCTGAGCTCCCTGCAGGGCCTGGGGATTTCGAAGGGTCTCGGCCTTGGCAACAAGGTCGATGTCGACGAATGCGACGCGCTGGCCTTTTTCCGGCAGGACGAGCAGACCCGGGTCGTCGGAATGTATCTCGAAGGCATCCGCGACGGCAGACGGTTCCTGGAGGAGTGCAGGGAAACCGCCCGGGTGAAACCTGTGCTGCTTCTCAAGGGCGGACGCAGTCAGGAGGGGTCCCGGGCCACGGCCTCCCACACGGCCAGCCTGGCCGTGGACGACCGGATCGTGGAGGGAGCGGTCCGGCAGGCAGGAGCCATCCGCGTGGCCGGCATCGACGAACTCATCGCCACCCTGAAAGGATTGCTTTGGATGCCCGAGCCCCGGGGGAACCGGCTGGCCCTGGTGACCTACAGCGGCGCCCAAGCCATCCTGAGCATCGACCGGGCCTCGGACCTCGGCCTGGGCCTGGCCCGGTTTTCCCAAGAAACGCAGCAGAAACTTTCGGAAGTGATCGCCACGCCTTCCAAGGCGCGCAATCCAGTGGACCTCTTCCCGGACATGATGGTCCACGGCTTCGAGAAAACCTCTGTGCGGATCCTGGAGGCCCTGCTCGAGGACGACAACGTGCACGGGGTCCTGTTCATCTCGTTCGCCTTCTGGGGCACCGCGCCCTATCAGCCCGTGGTCGACCTGCTGTCGAAGCGCCGGCCCAAGCCCGTCTTCTTTTCCCTTCTGGGGCCCAAGGAAGAGGTCGAGGCTTGCCGCGAATTCTTCGAGGAGAACCGACTGCCTTGCTGCCTGTTTCCGGAGATGGCCGTAAACGCTTTCGCCAACATGTGGCGCCGCGCCCGGCAAGCCCGTGGGGACAAGACGAAGGGGGCGACGCTCAGTTCACAGGCCGTCGCCTGGAGAGGGTGAAGCCGGGGCCCAGAAGGGTTTCCCGGTAATCGATCACCATGTCTTCAAGGGCCGGGATCAGGTAGGGCCTCAGAAACAGGAGATTGGATCCCCGGTCGCTCTTGATGACGAAATCTCCGGGTTCTTCCTGGTCCAGGATGAAATTGAGGGGCTTTTCGCTGAGAGGGGCCAGGACGAGCCGAATGCCATGCCGTGGGCTTGCCTTTTTGGAACGCAGCGTTTCTTCGAGTTTTGCTTTGGCTCTCCGGGTCACGATGACCATCGGTCGGCTCCTTCGGCGAGAGTCTTTCCGCTCATAAGTACAAATCGGCTGGATCGGGCTGCCTCTTGAGCCCTCGCCATGGACAAGGGTTGCATCCCCTCTCAGGTGGCCCGGGGGAGTAGCCTGTTGGTCCTGCGGATGTCAGGGGAAAAGTCGCAAGGAAAGTTTACGGATCTTCCCGGCAGAAAGACTCCCGTTCGATCGAGGCTGAACAAACAGGCAAGGGGCCGCATTTCCGCGACCCCCTTCCCACATCGAACGGGTCATAGGATCTACGCTTTTTCGATATATCCTTCGCCCCTCTCAGAACGGGCCCCACTGGGCCGACAGAAAGGCCCCTCTCAGGGCGGAGAACAGTACAGCGAAAAGGGCAAGGGTGGAAGCGACAAGAGCCGCATCGGCAAATTTGTTCCTCGAGGCAGCCTTCAGGGGTTCATTTTCGACTTCTTTGGCCGGACGGGCCAGCCAGTCACGCGGATGGAATGCGCAGGATCTTGCTTTCATGGTTTACCCTCCTCGGATTCCGCTTTCGCCGGATATATGGAGTGTTGGGTTGATTTCTCGGTCTTGCATGACTCTTCTTTCTCTATTCTTTGGACGCTTCGCGTCAATCAAAGGATTCAGGGCCCTCAGGCGCGATTGGCCTCAGGGCAGTCCCGACGAGCCCGGCAAGAAAAAAATCTTTTATTTGCAACTGGTTTGGGGTAGCTGCCCGCCCAACAGATCGATCAGGGTCTCGACAATGGACCGGTCGAGCCTCCCAGCTCGGGCGTCTTCCCGGAGGAGCCGGATCGCTTCTTCCTTGGACATAGCTTTCCGGTAGGGTCGTTCGCTGACAAGGGCGTCGTACATGTCCACGATGGCCATGATGCTGGCGACGATGGGGATTTCGTCCCCCTGGAGACCGTCTGGGTAGCCCCTGCCGTCGAGCCTTTCATGGTGGTGCCGTATGACCTGCAGGGCAGGCCCCAGGGTCTTTTTCAAAGGGAGGCAGATCTGGTGGCCCACGTCCGGGTGACTCTTGATGATCCCGAATTCCTCGGGGCTCAAGGGACCGGGCTTGTTCAGGATTTCCCTCGGCACGCCGATCTTTCCAATATCGTGCAGGATGCCTCCCAAGCGGAGGGCCTCAACCTCCTTGCCCGACAGGCCCATTCTCCTGCCCACGAGCACAGCCAGCTCCGAAGTCCTCGAGATATGGCCCCGGGTATACACGTCCTTGGCTTCCACGGCCCGGGCCAGGGAAATGAGCACATTCTCAGTTCCGATGAGGCTGTCGTTCAGGCTCTTGACCTTGACCAGGGACCGGGTCCTCGCGATGAGTTCCATATGGTTGGGCGGCTTGACCAGGAAGTCGTCGGCTCCGGCCTCGATCCCCTGAATCCGGGCCGTGAGATCGTCGAGGCCCGTAAGCAGGATGACCGGGATGAGTCGGGTGGATTCCTGTTGTTTCAGGCGCCGGCAGACCTCGTACCCGTCAATCCCGGGCAGAACAATGTCGAGCATCACGAGATCCACGTCGGTCTTGCCGAGAAGGGATAGAGCCTCCTCTCCGCTCGAGGCTTTGAAGACTTCGAAGTCGATCGAGGAAAGGACCGCCCCGACCAGCTCCAGATTGACCCGCTCGTCGTCGACCACCAGAACCCTCGGCCGGTGATTCGGCGAGGCCTGCTCCCGCTCATAGAGGAAGATCCTGTTTTTCCCCCCGATTTTGGCCCTTAGAAGGGCCTCCTGAGCTTTCTGGATGAGCTGGTGCTTCGTGGACGCGTCTCTCGGACAGGAGGCGAGCCCCACGCTCACGGTCTGCAGATTCTCCGAAAGCGCTTCCGCGGCCCGTCGGATGCGCTCCGCGGCGACTTGGGCTGCCGGAGCGTCGATCCCGATGAAGAGCACCGCAAAGACGTCTCCCCCGTATCTGGCCGCGAAATCGACCTCCCGGATACTCTGACGAATGGCCTGGGCGATCTCTTTGAGGGTACGGTCTCCGGCAACCGGGCCATGGCGCTCGTTGTAAACCGAGAACGCGTCCAGGTCGATCATGGCTAGGGTGAAGGGAGCACCGAACCGCCTGAAACGCCTGAATTCATGGTCCAGCACGGCCTGGAAAAAGCCGTGGTTGTAGAGGCCCGTCAACCCGTCCGTGTAAGGGGAAAGGGTCTGCCGCTGGTAGTGGAGCTTGAGCTGGGCTTTCATCAGGCCCTGCTCCTTCGCTCTCTTTTTGGGTCCACGGCAGGGCTCAGAGTCCCTGCGGAGCATCGAGTTCCCGACTCAACTCGGCCTGGACGAGCTGGTATTCGCTTTCGACTTCGCACAGGAGCTCCTCCACCCGTTCCAGGGTTTGCTGCGGATCCAAAGTTTCCAACTCTTTGCAGAGGGACGAAAGCCTCTTGGCGCCCACGTTGGCGCTGCTCGACTTGAGACTGTGGGCGCTCCGCCTCATCCGCTCCCGGTCCCCGCGGGAGCGGGCATCGCGCAGCTCCTGGAGAAGGCGCAGGGAGTCCTCAAGGTAGATGCGGATCACCCTGTGGAACAGATGGGGGTTGCCCTGTTTCTGGAGGCTCCGGATGGCCTCGAGCGCCTTGGGATCAATCGTTTCGGACCGACTGGGCTCAGGCCGCGCAGGCGCGACCGTCTCGGACTGCCCGGCAGACCGCCGGCCGCCCAGCCATTTTTGAAGGATCGCCAGCAACTGGTCCAGGCCGAAGGGCTTGGCAAGGTAGTCGTCCATGCCCGCGGCCAGGCACTGCTCCCGGTCCCCTTCCATGGCGTGAGCAGTGAGCGCAATGATCGGCGGGCACGGGCCTTCCTTGAGGATCCGGGTCGCCTCGTAGCCGTCCATGACCGGCATCTGGCAATCCATGAGGATCAGGTCGAAGTTCCTGCGCGCCGCTGCCTGAAGGGCCTCCAGACCGTCCGCAACGACCTGCACGTGACAGCCGAGGCTTTCCAGCATGCTCCGGGCCACTTCCTGGTTGACAGGGTTGTCCTCGGCCAGCAGCACGTGCGCGTCGAATCGCCTCGGATAATCCGAGGCCTCCCGGCCCTGAGAGAAGTCCCTGGGCCGGGATCCTTTCAGGACCGAAACAAGGCAGTCATAGAGCTGGGAGGAGCGGGCGGGCTTGGTCAACCAGGCCGCGATGCCGGCCTGGCGCATGTCCTCCTCGCGAAGGTTCTGATCCACCGAGGTGAGGAGAATCCTGGGGGTGCTTTTGAGAATCTCGTCCTGCTCCATGGCCGAAGCGACCTGAAGCCCATCCATGCCCGGCATGTGGTAGTCCAGAATGACCAGGTCGTAGGGATCCTGTTCCTCCGCGGCCTTGCGCAGCACTTCCAGGGCTCGAGAGCCGCCTTCCGCGCTTCCGTTGCGCATGCCCCAGGAAATCACCTGGTGATGGAGAATCTCCCGGTTGGTCTTGTTGTCGTCCACGATGAGCACCCGCAAGTCCCGCAGGAGGCCAGGTGCGATCTTGCTTGCCTGCGGTCTCTCAGGGGCCTTGCGCAGCCGCGCCGTGAACCAGAAGGTGGAACCTTTGCCCGGTTCGCTCTCCAGGCCGATCTGGCCGCCCATCAGCTCTGCCAGTTGCCTGCAAATGGCCAGGCCCAGCCCCGTGCCGCCGTATTTTCTGGTCGTGGACTGGTCCTCCTGCGAAAAGGCTTCGAAGATCCGACGCCGGTAAGCCGGCGAAACCCCTATGCCTGTGTCCGAGACTTCGAACTTAAGTTCCGCATCCTCCTGGCTGTCGCTCAAGCGCCGCACCCGGACCACGACTTCGCCTTTGTCGGTGAACTTGATGGCGTTGGCGACCAAATTCACCAAAATCTGCCTGAGGCGCATGGGATCCCCGCACACGGAGACCGGCACGTCCGGATCCAGGTGGCAGGCGATCTCCAGGCCCTTGGCGTGCGCTTTTTCGGCCAGGAGAAGAACCGTTTCCTCCACAGCGTCCCGCAGATCGAAGGGAATCGCCTCCAGTTCGAGGCGCCCGGCTTCGATCTTGGAAAAATCCAGGATGTCATTGATGATCCTGAGCAGGGCCTCGCCGGAGTTCCTCGCGGTCTCGGCAAAGTAGCGCTGTCTGCGGGTCAGCTCGGTCTGGCCGAGCAGTTCGAGCATGCCCATGACGCCGTTTAGGGGCGTGCGGATCTCGTGGCTCATGTTGGCAAGGAACTGCGACTTCGCCTGGCTGGCCATCTCGGCCTTGACCGCCATCTCTCGGGCTTGGACCATGGCTTGTTCCAGGCTTTCGTTGGATTTTTTCAGCTCCTCGTTCCGCTTCTCCAGCTCTTGGCTCTTGCCCTGCCTTACCTTTTCGAAGAGGTAGGCGAACACGAAAACCAGCATGAAGGAAATCGAGAACCTGAGCAGGTCCACCTGCCCGCCGTAGCGCAAAGGACTTTTCGGAAGAGCGGCCAGGGCCACGAAACCTAAGCAAAGAGCCAGGTAGCCGGCAGAGGCCACTGCCCCGGCCATCGGGCCGAGCAGAAAGCAGGCAAAGAGCGGGATCACGTACGACCAGAGGTGCCCAGCGCCATGCACGCCGCCGGACACGAAGTTGTAGTAGACGAGCGAGGTGATCATCAGGAGCGCGCCATAACCGGCGATAGGATGGTTCCCGGTCCTTCGGAGGTACACGTAACCGATGAGCATCAAGAGCCCCACCGAAAGATCGAAAAGACAGATGACCATCTCCTGCGCGACGAACGCCAGATAGCCCAGGGGGAAGAGAATCCCCATGCCCACGAGAAACACGATGTTCGGAAGGAGGATTCTCAATTTCTTCTCAGGGTCGGACTCTGCCTCAAGGTCGCCGACCAGGACTTTCATGAGGCTCGTCTGCCAAGACTCCTCGTTCGCTCTTTGGTCCCGCGGTTCCAACTTCTTCTCCTCTCCAAAGAAGGCAAATAGCCCATCTGTTGGATTCGGAAAGCTTTTCTCGAAACTTGAGTCCTTTTCTCTCCCCAGGGGATCCACGGCCCAAAGGGCCTCATCAAAAAGACAGGCACCCAGGACGATTCAAGAAACAGAAAGGAGCAAACACCCATGCAGACCGTGCTCATCACCGGAGCCAATCGAGGCCTTGGGCTCGAGTTCGCCAAACAATACGCAAGAGCAGATTGGCGCGTAATCGCCTGCTGCCGAAGCCCCGAGGGGGCTCATGAGCTGAAGGTTCTGGCCGGGGCCTCTGGAGGCGGCGTTTTGATCCATCCCCTGGACGTGGGCCTGGCCGGATCGGTTTCTTCTCTGGCCTCGGCCTTGCGGGAGGAGCCCATCGACATCCTGCTCAACAACGCCGGGATTTACGGCGACGAGCGCCACGACGATTTCGGCAGAATCGACTACACCCGTTGGGCTGAAACCTTTTCCGTGAATGTCATGGGGCCCATGAGAATGGCCGAGGCCTTTGTGGAAAACGTTTCCAGGAGTCAAAGGAGAATCATCGCCTGTGTTTCCAGCCGACTGGGCAGCATCGCGGACAACACGAGCGGCGGGAGCTACCTTTACCGGTCAAGCAAGGCAGCCCTGAACGCCGTTGTGAAGAGCCTCTCCGTGGACTTGAAGGATAGAGGTATCGTCGCCGTAGCCCTCCACCCCGGCTGGGTGCAGACCGACATGGGCGGCCCGAAGGCTCCGATTCGCCCGCAGGAAAGCGTTCAGGGATTGCGGAAGGTCCTCGAAGGGCTCAAGGCGGTCGATTCGGGCAAGTTTCTCTCCTACGACGGCTCGGAAGTCCCCTGGTAGCACGCTCTGGTCCGCGGCAGAGGAGCAGGCTCCCGGCATCCCTGCTCCACAGGGGGGCTTCCGGCGGAACTGTTGTTTTCTGCTTGACTCCCCGTTCGGTTCTGACCCATTCTGTTCCGGCCCAATCCATTTTCAGACAAGGAGGACGAATCGATGAACGTGGGAGAATGGCCGACGAGATGGGCTCAGCGTTACCCCGAAGAGCCGTGCCTCAAGTACGGAACCCTTGAGCTCAACAAGAGAGAATTCAACGCCCGGATCAACCGCGCCGCCCACGCTCTCCAGGAGGCGGGCGTCCGCAAGGGAGAGCGCGTGGCCGTGCTTATGGCCAACAGCCATGTTTTCATCGAAGTCTTCATGGCCCTTTCCAAAATCGGGGGGATCCTGGTGCCCCTGAACTTCCGGCTGGCCCCGCCCGAGCTGGAGTTCATCTTGAACGACTCCGAACCGATGATGCTCCTCTATTCGCCCGAGTTCGCGGCGACCGTGGACGCGCTCCGCGGAAAGGTCCCAACCGTGAAAAGCATCCTGTGCGAGACCGGCGGAGGGAGCGCCGGCGACCCGGACTATGAAGGGTGGATCTCGAACAGGCCGGAGGAGGAGCCCGTGCCCGAGGCAGAGGTCACGCTCGACGACCCGCAGTTCATCATGTACACCTCCGGGACCACCGGAAAGCCCAAAGGAGCCGTGGTCCTGCACGGGAACACCCAGTGGAACGCCGTCAACTCGGTCGTCACCTACTCCATGGACAGCCGGGACGTGCAGATCGCCTGCGCGCCTTTTTTCCACATCGGCGGCCTGGGCGTTTCGGTGATGCCGAGCCTGTATGTGGGAGCCAAACTGATCATCCATCGGTTTTTCAACCCCGCCGAGGTGCTCAAGTCCATCGAAGCCGAGAAAGCGACCATGGTCTTCGGCATCCCGGTCATGTTCCTTTTCATGACGGCCGTGCCCGAGTTCCAGACCGTGGATCTGTCGAGCGTCAAGTTTTTCATCGCCGGAGGCTCTCCCTGCCCGCGACCGCTGATCGAGACCTATCTTAAGCGGGGCGTCACCTTTAACCAGGGGTACGGCATGACCGAAACCGCTCCCGCCATCACGGCTCTTCGCACCGAGGACGCCTTGCGCAAGATCGGCTCCTGCGGCAAGCCCGTGTTTCACACGGACGTGAAGGTCGTGGATTCAGAAGGACGGCCGCTCCCGCCGGGCCAGATCGGAGAGGTTCTCGTCAAAGGGCCTAACGTGATCCGCCAGTATTGGAGAAGGCCCAAGGAAACCGCCGAATCCATCGTGGACGGGTGGCTTCACACCGGCGACATGGGACACTTCGACGAAGAAGGATACCTCTACCTGGTTGACCGGAAAAAGGACATGTACATCAGCGGAGGCGAAAACGTGTATCCGGCCGAGGTCGAGGACGTGCTCATGGGCTGCGACCTGGTGGCGGACGTGGGTGTCATCGGCATCCCGGACGACAAGTGGGGCGAGGTCGGCATGGCGATCGTGGTGCCGAAGCCGGGCGTCGAGGCGACCGAGGAGAAAATCATCGAGTACTGCCGCGGGAAGCTTGGCAAATACAAGATCCCCAAACGGGTCGTGTTCGTGAAAGAACTGCCCCGCACCGCGACCGGCAAGATCCTCAAGAAGGAACTCAAGGCCCGGTATTGCCCTGGTTGATCTCCGGGTCGGGGATCGCCTGCTGCAAAGAGCGTTGGAGCGCTCCGAACGCAAGAAACCCGGGCCGCCGGCAGGTCGGCCCAGGTCCGCTCCTCTTGGAATGCCTGCATGAAGGAAAAGGGAATTCACGCGCTTTTCCTGACCGGACCTCCCGGCATAGGAAAAACCACTGTCATACGGAACCTTACCTCGGCTCTGGCCGGCCGAAGGATCCGGGGCTTCTTGACCGAAGAGATCCGGAGCGCCACAGGGGTTCGGCTGGGGTTCCGCATCGAAAGCCTCGCGGGAGGGCGCGCCGTCCTGGCCCACGTTTCGATTCGGTCGCCCTTCCGGGTCGGCAGGTACGGGGTCGACATAGGGGCTCTCGATCGGATGGTCGAGGCTTCTCTCGTGGTCGACGGGAACACAGAGGTCTATCTCGTCGATGAAATCGGCAAGATGGAGTGCTACTCGGCGAGGTTTGTCCAAGCCGTGAGCGCTTTGCTCGACGCCGGGCGCCCGCTGGTCGCGACGATCGCCCTTTCCGGCCAAGGGCCGATCGCCGCGCTCAAAGCCCGGCCGGACGTGGAGATCTGGACCGTAAGCCGCGAAAACCGCGACGGCCTGCCCGAGCGGATTCTTGACTGGCTTTCGCGCCTGGAGAGGTCGTGACCATCCGTCCGGAGGACGCCCGGACGACCTGGGACTGGGACGGCGGCCCCGCTCATGACCCGTGCATCCGCTCCAGCTTTCGCAGAGCGTACAGCCTGTCCCGATCTCCCAGTTTGGCTCTCTCCACCGCCTGCCGAAGGACCTCGATGCTCTTGTCGTAGGTTTCGCGGTCCACCGGGTAAGGATGGCCGTCCTTCCCGCCGTGGGCATACCCGAATCTGGCCGGGTCCCGGAAGCTCGGGTGGGCGCCGTAAATGATTTCAGCCAGAAACGCCAGCGCGCGCAACGTCCTGGGACCGACCCCGCGCACGCCGAGGAGTTCATCGAAACTGCCGGGCTGGGCCTCGTAGCTTGCAAGCAGGGTTTTCTGGAGCCTCTTGGGGTCGATGTCGGCGTCGAGGATCTCATGGCGGGCCGGCATGCGGAGATGCAGCGTCCTTTCGAGCTCCCGAAGCAGCCTTTCAGGCGCCTGGCAGGACAGAGCGGCGGAAGCCAGGCGGGTCTGCTCGCTCTCTTGCGCAACCAGGTTCAGGACCTTGTTTTCTCTGCGGGCGGCCCAGATTCCGGAATGGGGCTCGCAAGTGAAACTCGCCAATCCCTCCCCGAGCCAATGGTATCGCCTGGCATACCGGCTCGTCTCGTTCATGCCTTGCTGCACCACGGTCCAACGCCCGTCGGCGGTAAAGAAAATCACGTGATGGTAAAGGGTGAAGCCGTCCTGGACAGCGGCGTTATCCACCTTCGCGGCCATCCGGCTGGCGTAGACAAGCCCGGATGGGTCGACCGAAAGGTCCTGGCCAAAGGCCGTGATCTCGGCAGGCGTTTTGAGCGAAGCCTTCCCTTTGCCGCCCGCGGCGAAAAATCCGAGTTCTTTTTCCAGGCCCCGAATCCCTTCCTTGAGAGCGCCGCAGACTGTGGTCGTCACGCCGCTCGAATGCCAGTCAAAGCCCAGAACCGAACCCAAAGCCTGAAACCAGAAAGGGTCGGAAAGCCGCTGCAGAAGCTCCCCGGGCCCGAACTCCTCGACGATAGCCGAGACGATCTCTCTGGCCAGAGCCTGCATGCGCCGGAAAAGCCAGCGGGGTGCCTTGCCGCCGTGCAGAAGCGTATCCGCAACGCCGGTTCTTCTCATGTCGTGCCTGCAGCTCTCGCGGGACAAAGGCCTGCCATTTGGCGCCCTTCTATTCCAAAGACACCGTGGCCCGCACAAAACGGGGCCAGTAGATCCTCAAGTCTCCGTAATGGTCTTCCTCGCTCGTGGAGTTCGTCGCGTACGTGACAATGAGTTCGTCCTCTGTCCGAGCGAGCTCGGGGTGCGCCTTGCCCGCGTATGAAAAATAGCGGCTGTTCCATGCGACATCCGGACACCTGTAAAGCACGGCAGGCTCGCTCCAAGGGCCCTCGGGGAGCAAGGAAGTCCGAGCCAGAATGAACTCCGAAAGCCCGAAGCGGGTGTACACGGCCACATGCCGGCCCAGAGCGGGCAGCCAGGAGACGCTCATTTCCGTGGCCGCGCCCTCGAACAGAGGCGCTGCCCGGGTCCAGTCCGCCACCCACTGGCGGCCGTCGAAAAAGCGCCACGCCCTGAAGTCTCCCGAGTCGGCGAACTCGGGAGGCGCCCGGGCCACGAGCAGGCTGCGGCCTTCGGGGCCGCGGTTCCAGTCCTCCCTGACTCCGTAAACGTACAGAGATCCGCCGCAAAGGAGACAGCACACGCCGAAGAAAGAATCTCCCTGGTCTCCGTGCCGGAAGAAAGGCACTGGGCGCCGCTCGGGCCGCCATTCGGCTGGCGGCTCGTCCGGGTTGCTCACGGTGATGACAAGAGACCCGGCCAGGTCGAAGCCGAGAAGCGAGCCGCTTTCCACGCAACGGACGAAAAAAAGGATTAGACTCGATCCGATCCTTGCGCCGCTCAGAGGCCAGAGCCACCCCGGGTCCTCGCCCGGAGGGAACGCGTCCTCGGGTTTCCCGTCCTCGAGGTTCCAGAAGAAATCGATCCTTCCCGGCTCTCCGGCTTCGATCCGCTGCACGGCCAGGCTGTTGCGGATGAGAACCGCCCCCTTGCGGCCCTCGGCTTCGGGTTGGGTGATCCAGGTGTCCCCGAAGAGCCACAGGGTTCTCGAATCGCCGAGAGGGACCGAACTCGCTCCGTCGCCGCCCTTCCACCGAGGATCGGCATGACGGAAAGCCTCCTCCCAGGCTGGGATCGGCTCTGCCTGCCAGACGGGCTGGTCCTGCCGGGGCACCCGTCCCAAAAGCGCGCAGCCCAGCAGGATGAGCGCAAGCCCGGCAAGGCAAAGTCTGAACCGGATTTCTCGCACGGCTCTCTCTGTCATGGGCTTGCCCTCGCCTCCTTATCTCTTTTCTATACCCCGCGGTCGGTCAAGGCAACGAACCCTCTCCCTCGAATTCGTCCTCGCCCCTGGCAACCAGACTGCGGGCTCCCTTATAATGGGCCGAAAAGAACGCGAGGCCGCGCATGAAAGTCCTGCTCATATCGGCCAACACGGAGCGCCTGGTCGAGCCCGTCCTCCCTCTCGGCGCGGCCTTGGTTGCCGCGGCTGTCCGAAGGGCCGGCCACGAAGTCGCTCTTCTGGATCTCATGACCCGGGCCGACCCCGAAGGGGATGTCGTCGAAGCCCTGAAGGGGTTTCGGCCGGACGTGATCGGCCTTTCAGTCCGAAACATCGACGATCAGGAAATGCGCTCCACCCGGTTCCTGCTGGAGCCGGTCCGAAGCCTGGTCACGCTCGTGCGGCGGCACACGGGGGCGCCCATTGTTCTCGGCGGCGCCGGCTACAGCATCTATCCGGAAAGCGCCCTCTCCTTTCTGGGCGCAGACCTCGGAATCCAGGGCGAGGGCGAAGCCGCCTTCCCGCTCCTTCTCCACAGGCTCGAAAACAAGCTGCCCCTTGCCGGAACGCCCGGGCTCTACCAGGCCGGAACCGGGCCGGTAGCAGCGCGCTCATTCACAAGCTCTCTGGACGGCTTCTCTCTCGACCGCGACCTGGAGAGTCTGGCCTCTGCTCTTGGAGAAAAAGAAATCTGGTTTCCCTACCAGACCCGCCGGGGCTGCCCCATGGACTGCAGTTACTGTTCCACGGCCTCCATCGAGGGCAGACGCTTGCGCAAACGGACGCCGGAGCGCGCGGTCCAGGAAATTCGGGCCCTCGCCGAAAAAGGGATCCGCAGGTTCCAGTTCGTGGACAACACGTTCAACATTCCGGAGCCCTACGCGCTCAAGCTCTGTCAGGGCCTGGCGCCCTTGGGACGGGAAATTTCCTGGCGCTGTATTTTTTATCCCTGGCGGGTGAGCGAGGATCTGGTCAAGGCCATGGCCCGGGCAGGCTGCTGGGAGGTCACGCTGGGCTTCGAGAGCGGCAACGAGTCGGTCCTGCGCGCCATGAACAAGCGCTACCGGCCCGCGGACGTCCGACAGACCTCCCGGCTCTTCCAGGAACACGGCATCCGCAGACTGGGCATGATCCTTCTCGGAGGCCCGGGCGAGACTCCGGCGTCGGTGGAGGAAACGCTCGCTTTTGCCGATTCTCTTGAATGCGAGCTTGTGGCTGTCACGGCCGGGATCCGGATCTACCCCTCGACGCGACTGGCCGAGGTGGCCCGCGCCGAAGGCGTGATCCGGCCGGACGACGACCTGCTTTATCCGCGCTTTTATCTGGCCAGGGGACTCGAAACGGCCCTGCCTGAGCTGCTGCAAGCCTGGGCAAAGGACCGGCCCAACTGGCTGCTGTGACAAAGGGGAGAGGCGCATGACTCAGGCAACACGAGCGGCTCTGTTCTCAGCACTGCTCTTTCCGGGCGCGGGGCAAATCCTGCTTCGCCGTTACGGGCGAGGGGCGCTCCTGATAGCGGCTGTTCTGGCCGGGATTCTGGCGTTCAGCGCAGCGGCCGCCAAAGCCGCCCTGCCCGCGCTCGAGGCTGTTTCCGCGGCCGGCGGAGTCGTGGAGCCCGGCCTTTTGGCCAAGATCGCCAGCGAGGGAACGGCTTGTGCCGTCTCGACCCACGCGGGCTGGCTCGTCTGGATTCTGGCGGTCTGGGCGGTTTCCGTAGCGGACGCGTACCGGCTGGGCAGGAGACCTTGACCGAATCGAACCAGAATCTGTATCTGTTTTCACAAGGGGTAGGCATGTGCATTCTCACGCGGGATGAGATCCTCAAGGAGATCGACGCGGGAAATATCCGGATCGACCCGTTCGATCCTGAGGCCGTGGGGCCGGCCTCGGTGGATCTTCACCTGGGGTCGAGCTTCCGGATCTTCAAGAGCTTGAGGAGCAACGTGCGGGTCTCTCTGGAATCGGACTACCGGGACCTCAGCACGAAAGTGGACGTTCCTGACGGCGGGTTTCTTCTTCTTATGCCCGGCGAGACCGTTCTGGCCATCACGCTCGAGAGGATCACCCTCGGGCCGAACCTTTGCGGATGGCTCGAAGGCAGAAGCCGGTTCGCCCGGATCGGCCTTCTGGTCCACATTTCCGCGAGCTTCATGCAGCCCGGCATCGACAACCACCAGGTGCTCGAGATGAGCAATTTCGGCCCCAACCCGCTGGAACTCTACCCGGGCACGCCGGTCTGCCAGTTCATCTTCCAGAGGACCGTGGGAGAGGCTTCGTACCAGGGGATCTTCAGCTCCCAAAGCCGCGACCGCTGGTGAGAGGATTCCGGCTCAGCCCTCTCCGAACCGCTTTTTCAAGAGGCCTTCGAGGGACGGAAGCAGATCGTCCAAGGAAAGCTCTATCTGCGCCGACCCTAGCGGGAGAGGGGCAGACAGTTTCCTCCGGATCCGTTCGATGGTTTCCGGGTGTGGCCGGAAAGGGGATTCCGGGACCCGGGGCAGGGGCAATTCGTGGGTGCCCGCGAACGGGGTTTCCTGGAGCTTCAGGTTGTACGCCTTGACCATGAGGGTTTCCAGATTCACCGTGTCCTGGATGTTGTAAGCGAGCAGCGTGTCGAGAGCCTCCTGGGATCCCTGCCGCATGTACTCCTCCCAAAGAAGCACGGCAAAGTATCCGTCGACCCCCTCCAGATCCCCCCGGCCGATTCCCATCTGACGCTCGCACCCCTTGAGTCCGCCTTTGTATCCCAGGCTCGCCAGGAGGTAGCGAAGGTCGATGTGGGTCTGAGGCAGAGGCATCCGAAAGAACCGCTCCAGGAAGGGAATATCAAAACACTTGCCGTTGTACGTGACAAGGATCTTGTAGCGGCTGACCGCCTCCGGGAACTCGTGGAGGTTCTGGCCCTGCACGAACCAGGAGACAGCGCGTCCGTCGTAAAGCACGACTGTTGTAACAGCGCCCGCCGGCGGGAGGCCGAGGCCCGTGGTCTCGATGTCGAGATAGGCCACCTCGTCCCGAAATTCCGGGAAAAGGCGCCAGAGAAGATTGGGCTGCATGGCGGACGCGAAAAAGGAGGGATCTCCCTTGCGGAGGTGTTCCCTGGAACGCTCGAGCCACGTCAACACGCTTTCCGATTGGCATCGAGAGAGCGGCAGTCGGGTCCGGCAGAGACAATCGTCCCAGTGCCGGCATCCGCTGGCCCACAGTCTCTCTTCTCTCCGAGGCCCGATGCCGGGGATATGGCAGAAGGTGTTCGTGAGCATGGCCGCTGCCCTCTGCGCGATCCGCGCGCGATCATCAGAGATCGAGCACGTTTAGGCCCACCTCGGGATCGAATTTCCGTCCGATCGCGCCCGCCAGAGGATCCAGCACGACCTCACAGGTGCCGCTGATCCGGGCCGAGCTGAGGTGGCCTCCAAAGGCCCTGCAAGCCGTGTCCGAGACCGTGGCGTGAAGGTGCAGATACACCCGCCCTTCCAAGGTGCTCACGTTCCCGCTCAAGGACGTGATCTCGTGATCCCCGGTGCGCTCGACACTGTGGTACTGCTTCGCGGCAGTCTCGAAGTACCCCAGCACCAGCCGGTCGGCCGCGCCGATGCCGCTCACCGAGGCCGCGCCGATCCCCTGCTCGGAACAGAACCGGCCGAGCGTTTCCACGAGTTCCTCGCCCCTGTCGATTCGGACGATCCACCGGGAGCCGCACTTCCTGAACCTCATGATCCAAGCCCTCTTCCAAGACCGAACGTCCTGACCCGTGGAATTGTACCCTAGGACCCGGAGGCGACCCAAGTCAACGAGCCGGCTCCTCTCCTGAAACACACGGGCGGGGCGCCGCAGCCGGGGCCGCCTCGGCGCGTTCCTCAGGCACAGCGGGGGCCTTGTTAGAGGCGTTTGCAGCATGGAAAGGAATCCGACAGGTCCACAGGCTGGATCCCAGGTCAGGCACATCCGGCATCCGGACAGAATCTGTTGGAAATTCAAAAAGTTATTTCAATGTCCCTCCTGTCGGGCAAAGGCGGCACGGCCCTTGCTCCACCTCCATAAGGGGTTGTCCCGGAGAACCATGCTCTGTGCAAGATCCGTGGAGGGCTCGAGGAACATGGCGCATGGACCGTGGAAGCCCGGGTGCGGGAGGTTTTCGGGTTTGAGGCATGTGTCCATCGAATGGATCTCCCTGCCTCCCGAAGCCGAGATGAGCGAGAAAACCGAAAAAGAGCGGGTCGAGCCGCCCGGCGATCCCAAGAAACCCGAGGGGCACAAAGCCGCTGGTCCGTGCCGGACCGAGCGGTTCGTCACCGACTGGGTCATGGAGGAGTAGCCCCGGCTGGCTCGATCCTTTCCCAGTGAAGATTCGAACCCACGGCCGGGTTGAAGTTCGGATCTTCGGTGAGCACGTATTCCCCGTTGCTGTTGGCCCACACGTTCGGATACCCCGCCGGAAGCTCCACGGACTTTCCCTGCAAGGGGTCGTGATACTGCTCCACGCCGCGGATGTGGCGGCTGAAATCGTCCGAGAGCCTGTCGTAGACCGCCTGCCTCTGGTTGTACGAATCCATCATCTCTCGGCTGATCTGGTCGTGGGTCTGGCTGATCATCCGGCTCAACTGGCCGATGTTCTGGATGTGCTGGATCTGGCGCTGGATCAGGTACTCGACCAGTTGGTTGTACTTGCTGAACCATTGGGGGTTGATCCGGAAAGAGGAAGCCATGGTCTGAAAGAGCTTCGAGCGGGAGGCGAGCTTTCCCATCTCGGACCGGAAGGAAAACAGATAGTCCGCGTACCACATGGTGTTCGCGTGCACGCCGGTCATGGTACGGGTCTGAAAACTGATTGTCTCCACGACTCCGTAGACTTCCTCCTCCATCCGGCGGCCGCCCTCGTCGTACTCGAGCCTGATCTTGGCAGCCGAAGCCGAAGTCGACACCCCGGGTTGGGGTGCGCCGGCCCCCAAGGCCTTGGCAAGCTCGGGAAGAAGTTGTTCGCCCACGATCCTGAGGCCCGCGGCTTTTCCCCGGAATCTCGGCACGACGATCTGTTTGAGCGCCTCCAGAGCCCCTACAGGAGGCCGGACCTCGTTTCCGAAATAGCGCCCGCCGGGCGGAAGGGTGGAGAGCATCATCTGATTGTCGGTCCAGTAGAAGGCCTGATTGGGAAACACCTCGAAGACGTCGCTCCCGCCGGGGCTTCGCACGGTGAAGGCCGCGGTGGCAGGCATGGACGGATTGTCGAGGACCCACCGGATGCCGCCCTCGAATTGCCAGTCCGCAGGGATGAGCATGCTGAACGCCTCGATCCCGGTCCCCAGCCGGTCCACGCAACTGAACCTCTTGAGGCGCAGCGTCTTCTCCTGTTCCGGCTGGCCGCCTGCCGGGGCTGCCTTTGCGGCGCCGGCCTCGGGCGCCGCCCTTTGGGACTCCACGGCCTGGACAGCATCGGGTCGCAGGCCCAGAACCAGAAGCAGGCAAAGAGAGCACAAAGCAGCTCGCATAGGCTCTTCCTTTTTATGATTCTGCTGCGGTTGATTGACTCCGCCTCGTGCGGCGGGGTATAGGGACGGACCGTCCGGCCCTTTCCGAGCCTACCACATACCGTGGCCTGGGCGCCAAAGAAAACGCGCGGCTAACCCGCACTCAGCCCCACCCTTCACTGAAGGGTTACCGGGACGGATCAAACAGGGAACCAAGATTGGACGAGGCGGATCTCGAAAAAAGAATCCTCCGGGGGCTCGCGCTGGAATGGGAGGAAGCCCGCTGGATCCTTCCCCCAGACCTGAGGGAGAGGATGCGCCTGCCCTTGTTCACCCTGAAAAGCATGAAGAACCGGCTCGGCACGTGGGACCGAAACAAGCGCGAGATCGCCCTCAGCCTAGATCTCGTGTTTCGCCACTCCTGGGACTCTGCCCGAGAGGTGCTCCGGCACGAGATGGCTCACCAGCTGGCCGAAGAGGTTCTCGGAGGCCTGGAAGAGACTCCCCACGGCCCAGCGTTCCAGGAAGCCTGCCGGCTCCTGGGAGCCGATCCCCGGGCTTCGGCCGAGCTGAGGCCCCTGGACCAGGCGTGCCTGGCAGAAGACAGGTCCAACGGAGACCGCAGGATCGAGCGGGCGCGAAAGCTCCTGGCCCTGGCCCAGAGCCCGAACCGCCACGAGGCCGAAGCCGCGATGGCCAAGGCCCACGAGATCATCCTCAAGTACAACCTCGAGCTCGTGGAGGCGCGGGGGCCGCGGGAGTACGTGAGCCTCTTCGTCCTTCCGCCCCTGCTGCGCCATCCGCTCGAGCACTACCATCTCGCAGGCCTGCTCCAGGATTTTTACTTCGTCCGCTGCGTCTGGTCGCGGGCCTTCGTTCTGGAGAAAGCCAGGATGGGCAGGGCGCTCGAAGTCACGGGCACGGTCCAGAACGTGCGCCTGGCAAGCTACGTGTCTGATTTCGTCCGCGGTTTTATCGACAGGGAGTGGACCCGCTACAACCGGGACCGTGGGCTCGACCGGCATCGCAAGAGCGACTTCGCCATCGGGATCGTCAAGGGGTTTCGCTCCCGCCTCGAAAAACAGGACGGATCCCGTGTGGCGAACGCCGAGGCCCGCAAGGCCTCCCTCGTGCTGATCCGGGACCCGCAGCTCGAAGAGCACCTGGCCCGCAGGTATCCCCGGCTCGTCTCGGTCCGCAGACGCGGCGGCACGTGCGACCCGGCCGTCCTTCGCGCAGGCGTCCAAGCCGGGAAGAGACTCGTCCTCCACAAGCCCATCGAAACCCGCGGCCCCTCGGGCGGCCTCCTTCCACCCAGCCGCTCGCGCGAGGATTCGTGGTAAACAGAGATGGATGTGGGACAGTCTCGGCACACCCAGCCGCTCGTGCGACGGTTATGGTGTCCTCGAGCAGTTTCCTGTTGTTTTCATACCCCAGAAGACTGTTCAGCCAGTTCGGCAGCACCAGGCGGTTTTTCCAGTTTGACGTATTCTTGAATGCTGTCCGGCATAGTTATTTCTCGCTCAATGCCTCGGAAAGAATTCGCACAAGCGGGGGAAGGTCTTCTTGCACGGTCTTCCAAAGGATGTCCAAGTTGATGTCGAAGTAGGCGTGGACCAGCCGATGCCGCATGCCGATAATATCCTCCCAGGGAATCTCCGGCAGAGCGCGCTGCGTATCGTCCGAAATTTGATAGGCGGCTTCGCCGATGATCTCGACATCCTTCACCAAAGCAAGCGTCAATTTGCGGTCCCTGTCCAAATCCTTGCGGCAGCTGTTTCGGGCAAATTCGATGGCCTCGCGGGCGGCGTCGAGCATGTGTTGCAAACGGATAAGGTCATCCTTGCGCATACTGCACCTCCGCCTCATTCAGCACCTCTTGACGGAAATACCGGCTCAGGTCTTCCGGCGTTCGTAAATCAACCTTGCGCCCGCCGAGAAGTTTCGAAAGCTCGCGTTCCAAGCGTGCCATTCCAAACAGACCCGGTATGTGATCCGGCTCGAACTCGACCAAAATATCAATGTCGCTGTTTTCGTTGAAATCTGAACGCAAAGCAGAACCAAATACCGCCAACCGCCGTATGTGGTGCAGGCGGCAGAAATCGGCAATCTGCTTTTTGGGCAATACGATATGCTTGTTCATCTGACGTCGCTCTTGTCCAAAATCTGTTTTTGGGAAGCTATGGGCGTCTGATTGAAAAAAGCCTCCGGGGTGAGTACATTTACCAGACCGTCAGAAGCCCAGCACTAGGAGTCTGTCCAAGAATTCCATTTTGGATGAGCTATAAGTAAAATGCACGGTGTCTCGAACCAGGAGTGCCGTAGATGAGCCGACGATTCAAAGATTACGATCTGGATCAGGATTTTCTTCT